>Ga0131853_10002347_pt1 | contig 33889 bp, 22 predicted proteins | sample TergutLab28metaG_FD_92764 | JGI IMG/M metagenome (GOLD analysis project Ga0131853, IMG submission 92764) | Labiotermes labralis P1 segment gut microbial communities from Petit-Saut dam, French Guiana - Lab288 P1 (version 2) (version 2) | ecosystem: Host-associated > Arthropoda: Insects >... | reverse complement strand
GACGCTTGTGAGTGCGGTAATGAACCTTCGAGTTCCGTGAAATGCGGGGAATTTCTTGACTAGCTGCAAACCAGTTAGCTGCTCAAGAAGGACTCTGCACCATGGAGTAAGTAAGTAAGTAAGAGCAAATGAGTCAAACAATGGCCCAGCTGAGTGTCATTTTTAAGATATACGAAACTTACCCATTATGGCACGCGCGCACGCACATGTATACAAAACAAAAATTAATAAACATCAGACATGTAACACACACACCTTTTTGAACTACCGCTGTAACTATGCGTTTTTTATAGTTACGGGCAAACGACAGCCTGCAGGCAACAAATGATCCGACATAATGGAATCCAACTGGAGACGTTCTCTCTCATTTGATAATGTGCTTCTTTGCATGAAGCACAAGGCGATTCAAATTCAGAGCTCAAAATTATAACTGATACAGTTTGCTGTACGTCGGGCGTTAATAGTGTGTTAGTGAATTGAGGTTTATTTCTAACGTAGGAACGGAGCACATAAAACTGCGCACATCAGACAGGCCATTTGAAACCGGACTTAATTGGATTTCAAAGTCTTGCAAAAAAAACTGACCTCCTACCATAGCAGATAAAGGGTAATTATAATTCTCACACTGTAGATATTCAAGTTGCCTTCAGAGCACACATCGGTGATGTACAAGCTGCAGATTTGATATGGCAATGACCTTCACTGGTATATGCAACAGGAAAGAGAATGCAATAAATAAACAATTCACAGTTGTATGAACGTGGGCGAAAACTCAATTTCCGCTAGCTTAACGTCAAATCAATTAGTTCTATGTCTAATAATTTCTTGAACATCGAAAACGAAAAATTTCTCACAACGCAAATTAAACCGAAAAAATGTTGCAAAATATATGTATAAAACAAATGTGAATATTTTATTCAAGTACACTTCATCACGCAATGTGCTGTTTCGATACGATACGTATCAAAGAAAGAGCACAAAAGCATAGGAGCATGAAGGTGAATCAAAAGTAAAGTAACACTGCCTGCAGAGGCGCTGCAATTGTCGTACTACAAAACCTAGCGGTTGTAGCAATAACTACATACTAGGCATTGTCGCGACGAGTCAGTGTCAGGTTTAATTAGTGCGGTGTTTGTTTACAAATGTTCTTTAAAGATGGCAACACCGCTTTGGAACTGCACCGCTGTAGAACAGCGGGCTGGGATACGTTTTTTGCAGCCGAGAAGCGTTAAAACATGAAGTTTATTGGAAAACTTTAGCAAAAAGCGCAGGCTTATGCAGTCCAAGGGGGTTCTTCTACGCCAAGACAACGAGCGTCTATATTCCGCCATGGCCATCGTTGAAGCGCGCAGGTAGCTGAAATTTCAACTTTTCACACACCCCCAATATAGTACGGACCTAGCTCAATCGGATTATCACATGTTTGGTCCACAATAAGAAGCCACTGCGCGGATGAAGATTAGCCAGCGATCATTACCTTAGAACGCGATGCATACGTGGCTTCGATCACAATCAAAATCTGTCTTCGCAGACAGGATCAGAAGGCTTGTGAACAGCTACACAACATGCGTTGAAAGAAAGGGGGTGATTATCTCGAGCAATTTTGCATTTGTCACAGGAAGTAATTAATAAATTCACTTTACTTTTTGACTCTGCCTCGTGACTTTCTGAATACATGTACCCGAAACCAGCCGTGTTGTGATACTTTGTGAAATTCATAATCCCGGCCCTAATAAACAGACAGCTTGAGATAAATGTAGAACAGTAATCGTAGTATTGTGGACAGATTTTTTAAAATATATGTACCCCCTAACCCTTGCAATTTTCATTACAAATGAAAAACAATATGAACAATTAAAATCAATATCAGTCTCGGCACAACTCTCTTTAACCCTTTGGCCTTGGAGCTGGACATTTACAGTTTAGCACACCATTTATGTAAAATGTTAATATTTTATGAACCAAGAAGGGTAACATTAGGAAATACACGACATTTTGTGGAGGAATAAACGAAGATGGTGAGATAAAGTCTAAAAAAAATAATTAAATATATTTGTTGACTAAATATATAAAAAGCGTACTCTGGGGAGTAGCGGTACGCCCGTCCTATATATAGGATGCATGGTGCCTAAAGGTTAATAGACAACAGTTGTGGTGAAACTGATATTTACTTAATTGCTCATATCACTGACACACAACGGGATGTCACACGTACAATAAAAATAGCATGCTGACAGTGCACAATTTACGTAACGGTCTTCATTATATGACAATATGTGAACTTTCCCAATCGGGAATTACATTTCACGCTACAAGGCACTCAAGTTTTACCACAATGCAAACAAACTGCCGGTGGTAGCATACAGTTTAAAACACTGGTTGCCATAAATTTGGCAATGAGAGGGATCTATTTTGTTTTAGCATACACAACGCATAACTATGAATACATGACCGATCTCAGCAAAACTCCGGTCTTTCCTCAGGATTCAGATGCGCGCCGTTCACCCCCAACACTTTCAGTTGTTGGTAAAATCTGAGGCAAAGGCTGTCCCATTTCATGCCAAGTAGGCATATGAGGGAGATAGAGGTTTTAACTATATCGTTACTCGGTACCGGTCTTGGAAGGGTGGGTGGTCAGGGTCAGCCCCCGGCCGATTTACCCTCTGGAGAAACACCTCGTATCCACTATACAGGAGACTGGGTGGGCCTCAAGACTCGTCTGTATGGGTACAGAAAAACTTGCCCAGGCAGAGTCTCGAACCCCGGACAGTCCAGCCCGCAGAGGGTCGTTATACCCACTACATTATGCCGGCCGCCTTCTGTCTCTGAAGAATTACAAACCGAGGTGAACGTCACAAAAAAAAAAAAGCGGAAGCCAATACAATATACACGCAATGCAGCACGTGTGGAAGGGTAGCATTCTACTGTCTCCAAAGTTCTTCTGCAGATGAACTTATGGTATAATGGATGATATGAATGATGCATGCTACAAGGCAGGCCAAGTCAACATACCAGCAGTTATCTGGCTTGTTTCTGTCTCTAACTTAAATGTACCTCACTGTTATTCTGGACCATTTCGAAAATGTGACCTCACATCCTACTTCCTAAAAGCAACAGGGCTGGAGAGCATTGACTGGATTTGGGACAGAAACCAGTGAACACCGAAATGAACATTCGGACTCCAAATTATACCGACATTTCTTGAACGCCTGAAGAACTATACGCTTCCAGAAAGGAGCTCTGCTCCACGTGGTGAGGGAGTTACCAATGCGAACGGAAGAAGGCATGAGCTTCAGTAAAGTAACTTGGAAAGTCGAGCTGAGTTAATCAGATGGGAGTCGAACGCACAGTAGCCAAGCCGTCTTACTAGATGAACATTTCGTAATGCAATATGCTGAAGGCAAACGCAGCCGACAGCAGAAGAAACAAGACCTCAATATAAAAATAAGCTTCGAAATTGTATTTCAGAACTATCCGTTATTAACGAAGAGGCGTAAACACACTTCAGAAATCTGAATTTATCAGGGCGCCTAAATTCAACAAGTTTTCTCAGGCGAACCTTCGCGCCTGTTCGAAGAAAAAATCCAAGGCTTCAAACACTTCGACGCACACAGTTACTAATATGACCATAACCAACTTTCTTCAGGTCATTCCTGTTGCATGGTAAACCTGCGATTATCGGCAAAATGGTTCCAGAAAGTAGAAAATCGTACTGGCGGCAAGAAAGAAAGCTTCCTCCCCCCCCCCCATGTCAAAATTTCTAAAAAAAAATTATCCTTTGGACTGAACTCTAACTTACAAAAAAAATCGAAAATAACCACTTGAGACTATGCATAGCTACTAGCTGTAAATTGTCAGTTATGGTACACATGTTACATAAAAGCCCCAGACACTTACCTCTAAACAAAAGCAAATTCATGCTAAACGAAACAATTACAAGTAATGTAGAACACTGCTGTCTTATGTACAAAAAACAGGTCTTACAATTTTTCTCTTCAAAATAAAGGAAGCGTAAGTCGTCATCATTGTAAATGTTTATACGGCTCTAAACATTGCTGTGCGTGCTGTTATTCGATCTGCGGCACGAAGCTGGACAACCCGCAACTGTTTGGGAGAAATCGTAATGTTATCTGAACCCAAATTCACTCCTCCACACCCCTAAAAATATAACATGCATAACACAAAAGAAACGCAAAAACTGAGGGTTTCACCTACAAGAGCTAAAATCTAAAACATATTTTTACGGTACATCATTTGGACTTCATACATTGTCTGGTTTAAAGTACAACAGCTACAAATTACTTCGTACGTTTCAAACAGTGATCAGGCAAAAACACGTGACGAAAGCCAGCTTAGTCTAACACAATACAATGTAGAACCCTCTTGATAGGTTTTTCGTGAAGAAGAAGACTTTATAATCTCCGAAACGTCGAAATGTTTATAAGTTCATATTTTAATCAGAACATAACCAAAGACCACTAAAGCGTAATAATAATAATAATAATAATAATAATAATAATAATAATAATATAATAGCCAGTGCCTCATAAAGCGGTGTCCTAAATTCCCGGCACCGTTTTCGCAGGTTATGAGGCTTACTTGCGGCCTGTTAACAGAGGCTACGGAAGACACCACACTATTCCTTAGTCACCCGAAAATGAAAGTTAAATGAACGTAAAACACAAAACATTTAAAATCACTATTTCCCCGCGGGATACAGCGTCTAGGGCCTAAACCTTTCCGTTAACCTCCTATCGATGTAGTGGTTAAGAATTCGTGCACCTTGACATTCCCTGTTCCACACATTCCCACCGTCTGGTACCTAATTAAGAGTAGGACCCAGTTCAGATGGAAATTACATGAAGCGACACGTTTCTCAACTGCACTTTAAAATATACAAGACAGGCAGTGTACGTATAAGAACACTGACGAGCGTTCGTGTAACCATTGTTGCTGTGGAAAAACAATGAGTATTACAAAACATGAGTGTTGTTTGTAGCCTTAGGTATCCAGCATGCAATGCGCGTGCGCCATATTGTCACCTGCGGCCCGCCCCGCTCTAAAATATTTTCCCACATTATCTCATAAACGGCATGATTTAAAAAAAAAAGTTACTGAACACAAAATGTGTGTTTTGATTTTCTCTACAACTTTTGTCTAAAACATTTCTCATTCTAAGAAGAAATGAGAGAGATATGGTAAAAAATGAATATCGGCCTTCATGTAAAGTATCCTTTATTCTTTTACGATTTTAATGAAATTAAATTATCTCGACAGATTTCGCAGTCCTCAAATATCAAATTTCATGAAAATCCATCCAGTGAGATCCGAGATGTTCCATGCGGACGGACAGACGGAAAGACATGAGGAAGCTAATAGACGCTTTAGCAATTTTTGCGAACGCGCCTAAAAGTGCACGACAATGCACAATTGTAATTTAAAACTTTTCGGATAGGGTGTACTAAGTGACTATCAGGTTATTTTGCGACGGTATGTTCAAGAACAGACGTTACCGCGCGCTTATTAATAGCGACAAGATACCGCAATGAGATACCCTGATCCACTTTGCAGGTAGCAGCCCACTACTCGCCTAGAGAATGAGAACCACACAAAAATCTTCATCGATAACTCGGTCAAGACTCGAACCATGTACCTCCGGCCTAAGAGGCACAGTGTTATCGCTACATCATGCTCCTCGGTGAGACGCGGTACATAAAACTAATGAAGTGCAGTGGAAACAGAATGCGCGCCCTACGGATACAGAGGTGGCAGTGACAGGTCCAGCCTGAAAGTCATTACAAACAGTAAACGAAAAGTAACAAAATTCTAAATTCAACATGTTTCAGTTCAAAATTATGAAATAATCATTACGTATTCCTGATGACTTAGGTCTGCCGTATCCAACAAAATGCACGGTATAAACGAACTTCAACTGTTCTTCGTTAGCTTTGTCAATGGGGAACAGACTGCGTATCACTTTACTTCACCGATCATTAGCTCCAGCTTCTGCTACAAGATTGCAGCACAAGGGAGGAAAAAAGACAGACAGTGAAAGAGAGAGAGACAGATGTAAACACCACTTCTGTGTCCTCCCTTTCTTTGCCCCCCGGCCCCTCTCTCATGCTCACACGCTCTCTCTCTCTCTCTCTCGCTCTCTCTCTCTCTCTGCACAGCAAATCCCTGTTCATAACTTTCGTACATCAGTCTCAAGGGGTTCAAAAAGTAACTTAACTTTAGGACAGTCCAAGCTACCTTGTTGCCATGTATGATGCTTGGAACGGTCTCCACGCACTGGAGATTCTACGTCGCAATTAAAAACAAATATATTTTTTTTCTATACTTCGTGCACTCGTTTCCCATCTGGACGAAATAAATGTCGCGAAGTTTGAGCCCCTAGAATGATCAGATTTGACAATCTCATAGTCATCATAATTTGCTCAAATCGTCCCGCGCAACTCTTTCGAACACAGCGCCTCCGGAATGGTTGAAGGCAGTGTTTCCCAAACATTTTTGCTCGCGGACCCATTTTGGCTTAGACAACCAGCCACTGATCCTCACATTCTTGCTCACGTAAATACAGAGTGTCCGGATGAGAGGTATCGAAAATTAAGAACCTATATCTCAGAACTGATTTTAGATCGATAATACATACCAGTACCATACGTAAGAATTCAGTGCATGATTTGACCTTAGCTAAAATGACTGTCGCTCGCTTCCTGGGTACAGGAAGTTTCCCAACTAGATATTCTAACGGTCATACGAAATAAACGTATCGTCAGTTAAGGAAGTCCTTCAGCTACTTTCAACAAAACATTATTCTTTTAATTAAACGAATAAGTAAACTTTAAAGTAGCCATTACAGAAATATATCCACGGATCCCTTGGGATCTGCGAAGCACACTTTGGAAACCACTGGTTTTAGTTACACGGGTGGTCGAGAGATAATTTAAAGTTGATTTTACGCGATTTAAACCACTACATAACACAGATTAATTGCTTCATAATGTATAAGTACACACCGTTGCATTTACACAGACTTTGATTTCACCCTCTAGCCCAACCCCGACATCAAAGACGAAAAATACCAAGACATTCCTCATTTCATGCCCCAAAATATGCCTTTCAGAACAGAGTGTGACAGACACTGACTACATAAGGCATGGGTCTCCAACACGCGGCACGCCAGGTTGCATTATGCGGCCACCCGTCACATTTTAAAATTACTTTTATATTATAAAAATTTCACAATAATTTTTGGCAGTTAGGTATATCACTTATGGTTATTTTTCCACGTGCGGCACGCAAACCGGCCCACAATAACGCGTGTGGCCTTTTGTCACAAAAAGGCTGGATGTCCACGACTTAAGAAAAACGTTAAGTTCCGTGCAATGCGAGGCGTTATGTGTGGGCGATTACATGCTACATCAATCAGTGTCCCGGGAACTTCACAGCAGCTGGCAGTGTGAGTTGCATAATTATAATTTTACTACATGTCTGCGGACGGAAGAGGTCGAAATATTAAAAAAAGGCAGAAGAGAAAAATAATAATAACAAACCATTAAACTGTCTTTTCACACTACTTACTCCGAAGCAAAAACGTGTGGCTTGACTCTTCCTTATCGACGAAGGAACGTAGAAGCATGTGCTAAAACAGCTAGGACCACTATACGCATGCGAATAGTGCACGTTCTAACTGCGTTTGATTCCTCACATGATCATATGCTGTCGTAGAGTGAAAACAAATTTAACTGACATTCCCTTTTGCCCACTCATACAAATTCTAGGGGTCAATATATGGTCCTGCGTAGAACGCTGTTGGCTGGCTCCTGCCGCGACACTCCTAATTATATCAGCGATGCCATCGCATGGCACTTTCCCATGTGACGTGGCGAAAAAAAAAAAGTGCTTTACTACCAAAATTTCATTAATGATGAACATAACCTTAACGAATTCCATACTGTGCAACTGCCCATCGCTGTAGCAAAACGCCTTCACTCTATCACGCTGTACTCTCCACGATACGCAATTACGTGTCCTTCAAACACGTACACAACAATTTGCAGCCCGTGCGAGATTTTATGTTTACAACAATGCTGATACTGATCTTCGGGGATTTTACCTTAAAGGCAGTTTCTAAATATTCTTTGAATACGAATGTCCCATGACACATAACACATTTGTCCTAACACTCTGGTCGTGCACATTATGAAAGATTCTACGAGAAGTAATACCAAGACACTTGCAATATTTCTTCATCAGTAATGCTTCGGTCTTTGTTCTATTTGGTATCCTTGGACCTTCAATCACAAGCCTCACATATGAATCATCATCATCATCATCATCATCATACGAAATTTGCTATAGATCATATGAAGTTCGCTGCTTACATGGCTGTTCGGTTCATCGCATTCTCTCATATTCTACTGGTTCTATTTTGTATCATTGTGTGTATGGTTGTATGTTTTGTATACTTCTGTTTAATTTTGTAAATTACGTATTCTTATTGTTATGTATGTTCCGTTCTGGGTATTCTGTTTTATTGTCTTGTTTTGTGTAAATTTGTACTTACTACTGCCATTGGGTGTCAACCCAATTGCAGTTAAATACATCACATCATATCGTATCATATCATCATCATAATCGACCGTCACGAGTTAGGCCTAGATAGGCCTGTTTCGGCCTCGTCTAATAATATCTTCAAAAGCCTTCCAAGTCGTCTTCGTCCATTTGGTCTATAATTCAGCATTATTTTTGTCATCCTGTTGTTGTTCATTCTTGTTACATGTCGTAACCAATTTGATTTGTATCGTCTTAGTTTCTCGTCAATTGGTTCTGTTTTCACCCCTTCCGAAATTTCTTCATTTCTTTTGTGGTCAAAAAGAGTATACCCAGCAGTTCTGGAAAATTTAATTTCGATTGATGTCAACCATTTTTTATCCTTTGATTAAGGGTCCACATTTCGCTTCCAAATGAAAGAATGGGAAGAGAAAGTGTATTAAATACTTCAATTCTGGAAAATTTCTGGACCAAAGTAGGTTTAAAAGTGTTATTTAGAATTCCCCATAGAGGTATTAGCCTACTTTAATGCATGTTATAAAGTAGACAGTAACATTTTAAATTAAAAATTGAAAGCACAAGCAGAAAATTTCCTTTTGGAATGCCAAATGGATTCCGAAAGGGCAGATCTTGAATCCATCCATTGTTTAGCATGAAATAACTTATAGTAAAAAAGAGTTTAATTTGGAAACCCATTTAGCATTCCATGATTATGTGAAAGCCATTAACAGACTTAAAAGAGACAAATTGTTTGAAATATTACAAAGCAAAAATATACCCTATGTATTATTAAAAAGAACAATCGGAATTTACCCTGGAAATAAAATAAAAATGATGATTCATACGAACACAAAAGCCATTGTGTACTTGCTGACCCTGCTTACATACAATGGGACTTCTGAACTAGAGAGGTTTAAAGCAGCCTAATTTACTGTCGTATCCTGTGCATTAAACTTCGACTTTGCTCCACCTAACGACACAATAATTTACTGTACACGAGTTGCGTCTTTCCATTTTTGTTACTCTCACCAGATTTTGTGTTCCAGGTGCAGAACGTCAAAAAAATTATTCAAATAAGCCAAAAGTGTTTCTATCCGACAAATCTTTCCGTCCTTCAGGAATTGACATGGCCAATATAAAGCTTGTTACCACATATTCAGCAGTGTGAAATGCTCATACGCATTGTGGCATTAAAACCTTCCTGGATTTCATATTGTGTTACAAATTGTTCTTTCCAAATTACCTATTAGCATCGTTCAAATTGTACGAGGCAATTAAAACGTATTGTGTGCTGGCGTGAAGAGCTCAATATTAGCTTCACAGTGAGCTCGGTGATCTCTGAACCTTTAACCATTCTCTAGAGAAAATTAAAGACTTCGAAAGAATCGCACGCAAGACCGATCCGACCAATTATGAAAACTGAGAATCGATGTCTCGAAAATTAATAGAACCACAGAGCTCCAAGTTCATGATAATTACTCTCAACATACCCTTCCAAAATCAAAACAAAAAAAGATGAAAAGCAGGTTTTCCCTCTTTTTGTGCAATTTTTAAGTTGAACCTCCGATTCTTGGGGACACATACCGCAGTATACGACGGTCTGTAGCGTAGACGACATTTTGTAAACTTTCTAACGATTCTCTAAATCAGTGGTTCCCGCCCACTTGATTCGTTCGCGGGGCGTTTGGTTGTACCTTCAACAGGAGATTTGAAGGGCCCCTGAGACGGTCTGCACGACCGCCCCTGCCGGTATTCGAATCCCGAATCGTCCAGCACCTGGCCCAGTCACGTAATTGTAATTTTTATTCTGCCGCAGAAACAAGAAACGCTTAAAGAGGTACAACTGGTTCTACATATATATATATATATATATATATATATATATGCGCCTACGTTATGTACATATATGAAAACAGCCTCCTTTTTCAGGGTACGTTGGTACATTTCTACTGAACTAAACAACGTCACATCACAGCAATAATATTCTTCATAGCCACAGCTGCGGGAATCTCAACTCTCACGTAGCCTTTAATGTTATGGAATGAATAACAAGATCCTCTAGAACAGACCTTCCATGTGGTGCGGGCAACTTCGGCAAAATCTGGTCTATCAGCCGGCCACCCCGAAGTTAATACACGGGATGAAGAATGGGTAGGTATACATATTAATATATTGTAATTTTATCTGTGTATTTTTTATGCACTGTGTGCAATAAAAATATACTGTTAATAGGCAAACAAAATGCAACTCACAACCCAGACTAGGGTGTCGTTACTTTTAGCATATTTTCAACAAAATGGGTTAGTAATGTAATGTTTGTCTCCGTAAGTAAACAGCTCATACTTCGTCATAAATTGCTTCGTACTTCGATATCGGTTTTGGCAGGGAAAAGGTTAAAAGACTTTTTTTTTATTTATTCCAAATGCCTACGCAGGCAACGAAGCCCTAGAGCTACGGGTTCAACGGGCCTGCTGTAAGTTCTACTGTGGTCCACAATCGGTAGGTACAGTAGCTCCGAATACTGGTCTAGGACTCGCAATCCTAATACCCGCCGTTCTTTTCCTCAATCCAGACACACGCCGTGAGAGTGTCTTCAAAGCGGCCCCGACCAGACGCACTTTACCCTACAATGCCTTATCCAGGACTGCATAAACACAGTACAGATATACGTTGCAAAATAACAGAAATACAACTGTGACCTCTTCCACCTTCATTTCTTTATCTCTTCTATTTTTAATTCCTAGAATACACCAAGTGATATTTATAGATCACAGAGATGCTGCCCTGGCAGAGAATTATTGCAAACTCCCGCACTGAAAAACAAAACCTTGTCTCTGATTATATAACATGTACCATACCGAACACAGCATGTTGCCAACGTACTCTCTTCAAACCCTAACACAGACCTGCTATCCTCATTTGTTTTCTCCAGGTGTATTACTTGCACAAACCGTGCAAAATTTACTTTACTGTAACATCTATCGAATGAGATGCCTGGATGACCACGAACGGCGAAGAAACGAGATCCAAGCTCTCCTTTGAAGAGTCTGAGAAAAAAACACAAAAATATGTACCGGAGATGTAAGCAACTCCCCAGGAGAAATTCCGACCTCCAAACGAATTCCTTGCACATGTGTTTCACATCTCAGCAGGGAAATCACTAATAAACGAACTGTCGTCAAATAATATAAGAACGGACACAGGGCTGTTCCAATGGCGTACACCTATCTCCCTAATGTTTCATCAGGTACTTTACGTACCTCGTTGGGCTTCCTGTTCACTGCCTACGCGCTTAATACATAAATGTAGTATTTTAAAACCAAAGCCGCAACTCCATGCCGAATCACACTGTAAGTACCAAACTTCCTGCGGAGCAGGTAAAATTCACCCTAGAACAGGCCGCTTCACTCCCGGAAAAGAGACAGAGTAGGCCTACCCACTGTACAGGAGACAGCGTGGGCTCCAGTACCCGTCTGGATGGGTGCCAAAAATTTCGCCTCCCACCGGAGTAGGTATACCGATTACGGTATTCCGGCCCACAAACTTCAATTTGCCATAAATCATCGGTTACTGTAGTTTGTTACTTTCTGACACTCTGAAAAATGTTTCGAATAACAAATGCAGATCTTACATTATTTGTTACGTACACCACTGTTTTTAACAATGGATTGAGGAAACTGATAACGAGTACAACATGGCGTAGGACATAACATGTAAAACAAGGGTTATGTTGAACTGCTACCAACCAAAATTAAATTCGATCGACAAGTTTTCGTGTAAACCTAAGGCCTATCCTGTATCAAGTTTAACATTAAAATCTGTGCAGCAGTTCTAAAGACAAGACAAGTGGGAGGAAAGAGGCGATTTAGCAACAGTGCGATAATTTCCTGCGCTTTGTGAAATATAAACCAACTTAAGAAGATACACAGGTTCGGACGGAACTTCTTCCACGACATTGGAAACTAAGATTTATTATCTTCTCGGTTCAACCCCGTATATTTTCATCGGTGGCTGCCAACGTTTCGGAAGGACTGCTATATCCACTTTATATGTAGAAGTGACACTCGAGATGGCAAATCCCCCCTAAATTTTGACAACCTCCGACTAAACTACACGGTGCTGTAACCATGAATATCACAAGCAATACAAAGTCTTACCCGATACCAGTTACACCAGAAGATACTGTTTTGCATAAACCACAAAAAAAGTACCTATAACTCAAATGAACAAATCAACTGCCAAACTTGTAACATCAAGCATCGGTCTATCCAAGAATTGTAGACCCTAACAAAGCTTTTCAACATTACCTCATCTGACTTATTACAATTCAAACCAAAAACGAACATAATTTTATTAAAATACAATAATATTAAGAAACGCCAACTCCCGAAGTGGTAAAATTGTTATGCCTGTTGGGTGTTAACGAATTTCACATTCTCCATTCCGTGCATTATAATTAAATTGTTACAATTCAAACCAGCAAAACAATTGTGCAGATTTGTTGATGTGAACTGTAATAACTGAAATATAATGAATGGAATGGAGAATGTATAATATCATCCGACATCAAACATCTTCATCACGTTCCACCTATAAGAGATTTACAAATTTTCCACTAGGGTGCGAACCACCTCCATATTCTAGGCGGCACAACGGTGATATGAAAGAAGTTGCATACTGAGGAGGACCCACAATTCTGCGGAGACTTACGAACCTCACTGTTATATGGTGTTTTGCACTCGGTGCACGTGGACACATGCTTCTGCATGTACATAAAAAAGCTGCAATTATTTGCTGATAATATCAGGAGCCATTGTAAAAAAAATAGTCGCCTGGGCGATCAAAAGCCCGGGATTTGTGCATCCCTGCTAAATGTCTATGTCAAGTGACAGCGTTTCTTCCCGAAAAACACCTGTTTATATCTAAGTAAATGGCCGCAGAAACGGATTTTTATGAAGTCATGTGTCAGTCCTGTTCAGTCGACGCAGCCAAAATTCACTCCCATCACAGATTATCTCAAACTCCACTGTACTTCAACGGAAGGTTCTGGGCCTTGAACTCGACAGCATGTGCACAAACGGTCAGGCGGGCACACAGACCATCCATAATGCTGCCGAAACACGTCCGAATCTTGACATAGTGGTGTGAATCAAAATTCATCCTCGCGTCCACATGTAACGTTTGCTTGTCTCCAAAACAGGTCATGATTGTGTACCCTCCTTTCCTCATTTCTGCATTTCCGTCAAGCCTGGCACGGAAGCCACATCACTACAGAAGTTTGTGGTACTCGTACCCGTGCACTAATTGTTAAAATTCAAGAAAAACTATAAAATAGTGTATTTGTTGGTATTTTCTTGAATTACAACGCTACAAGTCACTCAAATTTCCGTTTCTAATTTCGTACCATTAATAGCACCAACAAGGCGACCGAACTTCTTAAAAGGGATCAACACTTAATATACACTCCTGAAATCTGGTACAGAAGCGTCTTCAAAAAAAATATATGGCTTAAGGGGATAATTAATAAACTAGGCATGTGAAATTCTGTCCGCAGCAGATCACTAGCGTATCGAAGAATACGTGTATGTTCGAAAGGTCTATTCACTTAAAATTCAAAACGTGGCGGTGGTGGTGGGAAAATTGCACCTTATATCTGGCATATTTAAAGCTGTTGCAATTCGTACTAGTCAGAATTATTCAAAGGAAGAATAAGTAATTTCTGTAATTCGTAGTATCAAATTTGTTAGTTTTTCATTGAATGGAAAGAAAGTGAAGATTATAAGAACCGCCAGGCAGTCTCTTTCAAACGCTTGTACTTTTGCTTCACCACCAGATCCGTGCCATGCCATAGCTCAAGTGGTCAGCTGCCGGTAACTCATTAAGGAAGCCCAGATTCCATCCCAGGGCATCCCATACAGATGCGTGCTGGATACAGAGGCGGTGGGCCAGGTCTTTGTCCCAGTACGACAGTTTTTCACCAATGCTTGATACTCACCTATCCATGGCCTACAATGCACCGGCCAGATCACTATTCTTCAAATACCACCACCAGACCGCAATGCAATCAGCCTAACCTCACATCGAATGTGCACTCTAGAAAAGCTATCCAGTGGCAAGGTGGGTGAAGCCTGAAGAAGGATTCAATTTATTCTGCCGTCTGTCATGTTGTGGGGCAACAGAGGTACAAGGATAAATTTATTTTAATGGCTAACTGTAACAAGCTGAAACACGGCGGTACCAGAAGCCGACAGATCAACACTGGCAATACGACAAGCCACCCAGTAAACACGATCATGGTCTAACTGCAACCATATCCAATCCCTATTACCTATCCTCCTAAACTCCATCTTGATGTAATCGTTCCCGGTCCTTCTAGGGATTCTAAGTAGACTCGTCCCCTTTTGCATGAATGTGAACTGCACACTCTACCTAAGACAGTGCTAGAGTCAGTATTGACACGTACAATGCTAATGCATAATTGAACACCAAAGATATAATTGAATAATTCAAAACAGTACGTTACGAGGATCCCTTTACTTCTACAGGACACCTAGTCGACTGCACCTTACACGTTTCATCTGAATGCTACTGAATTTAAGTTGACCATAATTATGCACATGACCAGGGATAACACTGCTACGGGAGACAAGTCACTACAGGCATTAAAGCTTCTTACCTAACACGCCACACAGTCACAAAACCAAACTGGGAACAAAGCTGAGACTCTGTACTGAGAAACAACATACTTCCCGACATAACGGCTTTGACATTTCTTTCGATGAAGAAATTGACAGCGAGCCCGAAGTTTATCTGACGACACTGATCGATACGGAGTCGGAGTTAGGACCGGCAACCCGACTGTGAAGTCGCACTGTGCTGTTAAATATCCACTGCAATTGCGTGAACTATCTGCTGGTAAAAGAGAAGGCGTGTGATGACCTTCACACTGCGTGGGTCGCATCCCTTCTACAGCGGCAGAGTACAGTTCCTAGCTGCAAAACAGTAAAATCGGGGAGACTTCGAAAGGGTGGACACGTGGCTTGAATGTGGGATATGAGGAATGACATTGCTGTATGAAGGCCTACTAGCCAAAACTCTGCACAAGGAGAATAAGTTGTATAAATACATATTCGTAAGTGCAATCGGCCTCTCTAGGACGAAGAAAAGACAAGATAGCAAGTGTCGTAAGTCCTTCTCACAGGTTACAATTGAAATGTTATAACCGCCGTGCGGTGGCCACGACCTGAAGCGAAACACACTCCCAGAATGCAGATTCTAACCTTCGCGTAATAACAAAGACACTCGGACAATGATATATATACAGGCTTTGACAATGGAAACTCTTCGGGTGAAGACTGTGCTTCAGAATACAGGCCTGTCTTGTGTGAGCAGTACTTTTGGTGTGAGAAAAAAAATGCGCAATGGTTTGAAAATGGAACCACCTAAGCGTGTCCAAAGTGTCTGCAAGAAGGGCCTTTAAATTACATCTGTCATGTTCCCATTTTTAGCTCATCTACGCGACTTATTACAGGTCTATGCCTGTCTTATGGAAAGACTACAAATCTTTTAAGTAACTGGCTTCTGTAGAACGCAAATATTTCATGAAAGTTCTTCACTTTTTAAGTACTGAATAATTTGAAAAGGACTTTTAATAACGCGTTCCTAGTCACCAGAAAAGCACGTAATTAAAATTAATATTCGATTACAAACCACCAACCACGAAAAGTCGCCATCATGGGGACTTCTCTCACGCTATATTACTGGCCTGGTCACTTGGTGAAGGTTGACGAGTATTTTTGTTATAAGATTTGCTGTAGCCACAAGTTATATATAGAAAATATGGCATCGACCATTCGCAGACAAAATAACTAATTTCATAGAGCCGAGTCCTCCTTAAGAAGCCAAAAGTTCCTCCGTCGGTAAACGAACTTCCCTCATTTTACGGAACCCTTAAAAGCTCATTATCGTATTCACGACAACCCGCCACGTGCCCGTATGGTGCTTCAAATACATCCAGTCCACGTCCTCCCAGTCTATTAAGGATTTTAATACCACCTCCCACCAGTGGTTTTTCTTTCAGGTTTCATCACCAGAACCCTACATGGAATTCGCTCCTCCCCGACACGCTTCACACGTGCAACAGTATAAATATGAACATGGGAATCAATAACGAAACATGGCATACTAATCTCAATAAAATAATTCGGCAGAATAAATGATGACAACAGTGCGGAAACTTACAAATCCAACTCATTAACACAAATAGATACTAAGCTGCCTGCCGGTAGCACTTCTGCTTCACTATCGGAAGGATGGATTTCGAAACTCGCATCGGACACCAACCAGCTATCCCAGATGAAATGTGGCACGGCTTCCTTTATTCCCTCCACGCACAACAAAACAAGCCACAGTCACGTTCTTCCATACTCTTTTCAACGGGTAGTTTACAAATGTGCCCCACAATTCGCTACATAACCCAAGCAGTTGAAAAGTGTTATAACTCGCAAGTAAACCAAGAAATGATTGAAATAAAGAATGATGTACTTCATGGTGATTCCCTTTCGCTCATAATATTCTGCGTGGTGCTAATAAACTGCGCCTAAACAAGACACGTTGTGGGTACCAATTCGCAGAGAAGACCAAAGACGAAGCAAAACGTAGCATAAGTATGTTAATGATGTAACTACGAAATACAACGCAAAAATCTTTCTTGAGCAGTATCTGCACTACACAAAAATAAGCTGAATACACTTCCACAGTCTGTTACCATTCATCATTTCGGGACCTACCAGTCAGTGGAGCTAGTCGCCCGCACCTCGCAATTTCGCATGTCATCCACATTTTTCTTAATGGCTAAAGGAAATTACAAATTACGGCGTCGGAGTGTTCTCCAAATGCATGACGTTACAACAGGTTTCGTTAAAATCAACGGACTATTTCAAAAGGTGAGATGGGAACAGACCTAAGCACAAGCACATATTTCCTTTTTAGGGATGGACTGGGATAGAAATAGCGCCGCTGATTTGAACCCCCTTAAAAAGCATGTTTATGTGTGCATTGATATTTGCAATCTTTACCATTCTTCGTATATTAATTTTTTTGCCTATTTAACGATCCGATCAACCGCTCAGATTATACAGCGTTGAATGCCGGAATGATCACTAAATAATGAATTGGAAATGTTGGGGAAAGCAGCGAACATGACTCAATTACAAGTGTTATCGCGGCATTCTGCGTGTACTGGGAAAAACCATGAAACACCTATCATTTTACCCAGTTTCAGAAAGAAATTTAACCTCCGATTTTCCGAATTCAAAGCAAAATTTCTAGCTACTAGGACATGACGTTCGTCTCTTCATTTCGTTTCCAAATAATCCTCGTTGCAGAAAGCAGGGAACAAAATTAACAAGGCACGAACAAAGACTGTGGTTATTTTAAGGATAGAGACAGAGGGAGCAAGCTTTGAAAACCTGAAAGTAACTTCAATGAAATCCTATTTTGGATTATTCCATGCAGTAAGCGTTCGAAAATTAATTCGCATCCCTGACCTAAAACAGAATAAGTCGGAAAAAGCGGGATAAAAAAGTCCTTGTTTTACTCATGTGTTAAAATTAATCAAACGTGAGATTCGGCACTGAGTGACATGGTGGTCGGCCGCAGTGGAAGAGCTAATTTGGGTGGCGGCTTTCTATTCTCAGCCGAGATTACAGAGATGGGATGGCTTATATATAGCACAGTCGCGTGTTGAGGCTGGGAGGATAGAGAGAGCGACAGAGAGGGAGGTAGGAGAGCAGGAGATAGTTGGGGGTGGGTGTACTGTACCCCATTTAAACTCAGCATCAGGTTAGGTCCACGCAGACTGAAGAATCTCTTACTGAGGAATACATCTACGTTACCTCACGGCCTCAGCAGATCCCACAGTATTACAAAGAAGCTGTCCTCAACCATCAACGACGCATGCAACGGTACAAGAAAAGTGGACTTTCCGTGAAACGACCTGACTGACCTAGTAAAGCACGAATAATAGTGAACAGGTCACGTGCACATTTAAAAACGTTTATTTACAATATAATGAGTTCGGATGAGCCACATTTTAACTGTCCGGTACACTGTAAATGATACTACGTATTACACGTGTCAATAGATTTTTCATGACGATAATTCATAATACAGAATTGGGGTGGCAATAAAAGTCGGATAACACACTGGGAAAATGGAAAATATTATCCGACATTATGAGCCACACTTGTTTCCTTTGGGGGGGTGGACAAACCAAATTAATATCCCAAGAATGTGTAAAAGTTCTTAATAATGGTGGGAGCTCACTTCATTTGAAACAAACTACAACAGTAAAAGCTCTGAAATCCTAATTAAGGATAGGTAACACATTATTTGAAACTGTGCACTGTGGCATTCTTTCCAGTACACATAGATTTTGACACGTTGCTTCTTGTAGACGTCTGGTAATGCAAGAAGGAGAATGGTTTGAAATCGTGGGATAACGAAGACGTGGCAAAAGCAATGACGGCAGTACGTAAGAAGAAAATGGGCTACTTGCAGTTCCCATCACATGTGATGTTCCTGGTTCCGCACGGTGTGCCTGAGTCCACTCCAGCTCGGACCCTCCTCAAACCATCCAGTCAAAACTGGGGCGTAAGCCGATTTTCCTCCAGCTCTTGAAGAGAAGCTCGCTGAAGATCCGTTAATAATGAAGCGGAAATATGTCAGTGTCCTAGACACGAAGAGAAGGACTAGATTTTCAGTCACCTGTACAGAATAAACCCCCACATTCATTCCCGTCGACAATGAAGCGGCCGACAAAGAATTTCACACGATTTACGAAACTACAAAATGGTACGTTTTTGCTGCGTATATACATGGGGAAATCCATGGCCTTAGCTACGACAATCAATAGAGAAAACGTAAAGAATTTCTTTGATTTGTGGGAAGAATCTGCATCACATAATTATCAACTTTACGTACTGTAACTTGGACTCAACTAAATTAAGTGTGGTGCAGAACGAAGATTCCAAAACTACTCGCACTCAAAGCAAATGTCCGACTGGCGCTTTAAATGCGGCACAAGGGGTCTCTTTATTAACAGCTGTATCACTGCATGCTACTGAAATTTTTGGTCCACCTCTAACAATTTTTCAACGGAAGAATCTAAACCGTCTTCCCAACCCATGGGCTCTTTCAAGCACGATTACGTGCCAACCATCTGGTTGGATCCGATGTGAAGTATTTATGGAACGGTTTGAGTACTCTGTTTCTGTGGAAAGTCATGTGCATCAGATCCTGTGTTAGCCACACCAGAAATCTAGATCGAAATGTCTGAGCCAGGTAATGTTACGTCGTCATAATCTTTCAGCCATCTGACTGTATACCTGGATTTATTCGACTAAGTCTCCACCTTCAGGTGCAAGTAACATTGGCGAGACTATGCTGACGCCACAAGTAGGGAAAGTGCGCTTAGTCGTGCTCGCGCAGGTGTGTGTTCCTGCAAACAGAGCGGTGGTGGTATCAGTATTCGTCTACTTACGTACTAGCCGCAGTCAAATGACTGAGGAAGAAGGGAGGTAAGGCTTGGGAGACCCGCGCAGAAGGTTGCCATGCAAAACGACGGAGACCTTGCGGATGTAACCTTGTTATCAGCATGAGCTTCGGCCACTAAAGAGAATCAATGAACCAGTCAAACACTACTACAGAAAGAAATAAGATTACGACACTTGCAGAATAACCGCGCAGTAAAGCATTACAAAATAAGTTTGGCATGCATAGCTGCAAGTGCAACGGAAAAAATGGCGACTAACTGGTTTAGGGTTACCGGCCTGTATCCCGTAAACAGGAGGATTTTAGAATACTTCCACTCCGATTCAGTAGGAGGAGAGAAGAGAGGAGCGGCAGTGTAATAGAAAGAATCTAAAGCCCGCATATTCTGAAGTCTTACTTCAAAGTACAAAGTTAGACCTAGTTTTGATCCGCAAGCCAAGCTCAAATTCCAAGCTTTCCACTTCATGGTACACAGATTAACGGCCCAGCCGCTTTAGACCCTGGTAAATAACACCCGGTGCCAAGTCAGAGTATGGATAGAGAAGACCGGATCATCTACCTAGAGGCTAGTCACTATATTGACTGTGCTACCCCAACTCACGTCTGTAGAGAAAAATGGGTCTGTTAGTTAAAATAAATTCCATACTGATGCCATTTTAAAACTTCTGCTGGCTACTTTCTCGATGAATATATTTTCAGATTTCCCCATTTTATTGCTCTGTAGAGATAATACTATGCACTGGAACTAAACGGCAAATTAAATGAGCAAGTTGAACACTTAGTAGGATAACTAATCACGGAAAATTTCTCTAAAATAAAATTTCTACCCGTTCGGAGTAGTCATAAAGTTGCTGTCATGCTTGCCCTGTCCGCTGAATGTCAATATAGCAGCACTGCTTCTTACCTTGCCTGACAGTTTCTTCGTCAAGTTTCTAGCATCCTTCGCCGATTTCGATTGGTAATGTCGTTCAGCATCCCACATTACCGTCCTCTTTCTTTATACGCCTATCTACACATTTCTTTCTCAAGTCATTATCTCACCAATAATATTTATCTTAACGCCTCGCCCCTAGTCAGGCATAATAATAAAGAATGATAGATTACATTATGACAGAAAGGAGTTTTATACAAGACAGGAAATATAGTAAGATACGTAACATTAACAAGCGTTCGTATCTTTGAATCCTGGACCCTTCTCAGATGGCCATGCAATTTAACCCACTCAGACGTCAATCTTTATGTTACTGTTCACAGCTGGATACATATTACAGAATGTCACTGCTATTATTACGGTCCGTTATTCATTATTTTTACATTTATTTCGAAAGTTTCTTATTTATATTATTACACTGATTCTGTCCATGTTAAATCTGACATTGATTACCTCAAATTTCGCCTGTTCTAAATGCTTTGTAGCTGTTTATTCACTAACAGTATTTCATACAGAATGGGTAGGTATATTCGCAGACTATATCCTTAAACCAAAGGCTGGTCACTAATTGCAAGCATTCCAGCTACATGGAGAAATTCCCTTTTCATTTCATGCCAACAATGACGAAAATAACGACACTGCCTGCACTCACCACAGTCCATCTCACTTTTCCCCAACCAGAAGAAGAAATCGGCCAAGAATTCAACATTTGTGCAAAAAAAGGAACAAGGCAAAAGCTACACTGAAAATACACCTTATACCGACTGGATGTGGAATTAGAATAAACCTCATACTGACTCTGGAAGGGAAGCTTATTACAATGTTCTTGTGTACTTTGATTTTGTAATGTGATATTGGGGGAAAAAAGTATGTAATATAAAAACACAGGAAAAACGCCTCAGATTTTTTCTTGTGATGTTTACAAATAAATATTCTCGAAAATAATTTAGCACTTTCGCTCGCGCCACCAGTTTTTCTAGTCTGCAGAATTCTGCAGTTTGGGGTTCCTAGGAATGTGAGAAGTATTTTTTGGGTTCTATCATGGACAAAAGACTTGTGCTTACACTTAAATATTCTGTTCACTCGGAATTCCAGTTAACAACAAACAACTACGTATATTATATGTACCAGTTTTGGAAAAAAAATTACCGTAAGTCCCAACCAATCCACACGCTCATCACACATTCATTTCTCTGAAACAAAAGATGGTTCGCTCGCTCATGGCGCACAGTGGGGCAGAACAGACCATAACGACAAATAAGTAGTTGTGCAAATTCTCAGTTTTCGTCTGTCCGGCCACAAAACTCATTTTATCAGTTCAGATGGAATTAATCACCCATAAAGCACTAGAGTATTAGGCTTATATTAAATATTATGACTACGCATTGGTGTCTCACTTAACTGGAAAGCAGAGCATCTTCACTGTGCCACATCATGTCAGATAATCGAAGTCTCTCTGTTGTGCCGCGTGTCTTGTAATTAACTCGTAAACGGCACCGGCACGATTCTGGGGAAAAGTGTAGTTCACATGAAACATGTGCTTCGATTTTCTCTGCAGCTTCTACTGGAACTTCCTCATCCTAAGCGTAATTCAGAGAGACAAATTTACGTAATTCTACATGTAAAGTGCTTCTCACTTTTGTCCGGTATCAACCACACTGAATCTGACCGCCATATTGTAGTGACACTGCCCGGTGTAAAATGTCACCAATATCCGTGCAGCAAGAGCCGAGTTGTTCCATATGGACAGACAGGATGAAACAAACAACGATTTTTCGCACCTCAAAATTATCTTAACATTCCAAAAATTTCAAATACAGAATATATTCAATAATCCTCTCCCTCACCCCAGTAATCACCTCTGTCCGGAGGGAACTCCCAACCGAAGCCCCCACCCAAGGATCGGCTGATACTGAAAACAGGGAAATACTGCCAGGACTGCAGGTAGCTCTGCAATTTGTATGTGACTAACCACAGGACGTTCACAACGTCCACCAAAATAATTGTGACATGGAAAACATATAAACATAAAGCATCTCGGATTTAAACGTAAACAGATTACCTGTTAACATAAGGTCCGTCCATGAATTCGTCGGAAACGTTAATAATGGACAGTGGGAATTCAGCGCTCGTCTGTACAGACCGAAATAGACAAGTACGTAGCCGAAAGTTACGGAATACTGAACCACAACCCCGGAGATGATAGTGTTCATTAACAGATTATGCAGAAAGGATGCAGAATATTTTCTGCGCCCACATATCCAAGCAGCTCAGCAGCCGTTTAACGGGTCAAAAAATCCCCGCCTTTAATTAAACTCAAAAGGTTCACTACCGTGCTCTCAAGAGTCCGCCACCTGTCCCTGTTCCGCATCTGATTAATCAGACCCCCTATTATACTGCGTTCTTTAACATCCATTCCAACAGCATCCTACACTCCATGCCCATTATTCTAAACGGTCAATTCCCTGCAGGCTGCAGTACACATAACATTTCTTTCTTTCTGTCCTAGTCTTGACCTCTTTATGCCTACTCAATGCAGGTGTAGAGGGCTATTGTTGCACTTCATCACATTCAGAGACACACATACTCGGTAGGACTCATCTAGACGAGGGATCGGCCCGTCGCAGAGACCTCTACCTGACAACACACAACACTCACGACATACATCAATGCCCCCGGCGGGATTCGAACCCGCAATCCCAGCAAGCAAGAAGCCGCAGACTCAGTATTCAGACTGCGCGACCACCTTGATCGGCGTATACATATTCATTAATAATGAATTCAACCATGAAGGCTTGCTTACTGCAATCACAAGATCGATTACATAATGCATTCTTTCAGATTTCTGGAAACGGCATTTTTTTTTAATGTTAACCGAAGACAATGCACGAAGCTAAAGATCACAATGACATATTATGTGATGTTGCATACTAGATGTCTACAGACAAACACTTCCGTCTTCCGGAATATGAAGCCGTGTAGATTAGTACTTAGGCAAAACCTACATACACGGCGTCATATCCCATAATATGGAAATTCAACTACGTCAGAACCGCTGTGAGAGCCTCAACTCGTACAAGTAAGAACATTTCAGAGAAACCTGCTACCTCCGACATCACGGTACATCGATGATTAAGAAGGCAGCAGGTTCCTCCGAAGCGTCGGTATACATCTACCACCCTAAAAGGATCCACAACTCAGAAGACATAAAACTTCTAGGTCACAGCCGTAGGTCCATCAAATTTCAAAATTACAACAGAAACCGTAACAATGCTGACAGCAGGTGTCGCCGAAGTGAAGCACAAATATTTTATAAAGCTATCCTTTGCTTATGTGTACACTATATTGGTCTTTATTTACAAAATTCTTTTACCCACCCACATGCCCGATGCCAACTTAATTAGCAGCCCAACAATGCATTCTTTCCCAGTTTATTTACATGCTGTTCACAAAGTTGCACACGGGCTGCTACACAATTCCGAAACCGAGAATCACCAGCGTTACAAAGCTGCAATAAACAACAAACAACTACAAACGCGCTGCACTAACCCTCTCATAAACGGTCGTGGCCTGCTGTACGCCCAGTTCCGACGAGTTAAGAAGAAGCTTAACTCGGTTCGGGATTCGAATGTGGAAGCTACCGAACATGAATTCCGATTAATGTGATTATTCCGCGGTTCTTCTAAACAATTCATTTTTAATTGGCTTGGCAGTTCTGTGAAGTGAATCGTCACATAACCTTCCTCCGTTAACACTATATGGGGCACGACAGGTTGAGGCGCATTACATAACACTATGACTCAGCTTTGTAACAACACACTTCATTAACTCATTCCTTTCCCACTAGTCACGTGCCACTACCTAAACACAGACGTGTATTTATGATATGGAAGCGCACGAATTGCGAGACTGACCACACTGGAAAACCAAAGAACCAAAACTATTGTAGGCTTAGAAAACCTTGCAGAATTATGTATGTCACGTGAACTGTCATGTTATTGCAGTTGTTGTTGTTGTTGTTGTTTTAGTTTTTGTTATTGCTGCTGCTGCTGCTGTCGTCGTCGTCGTGAAAATAATAAGAAACAAAAACACACGAACGAGTACGAAAGAAGGAAAATAAATTACATAAGTTACAGGTAAAGCTGCTCCTATATACGCCATAAAGGCATAAGGAGGAGGTGGAGGTACAAGTATAGCTCCACCCATTCTTAACCTCAGCCAAGAGATTGTGTAAAGTGTCCGCTTCACGCAATGGCCGCATTACCCCCGGAGAAAGAATCCCGGTGCCGAGTGAATGGGAGGCTGGGTGGAACCGAGAGCCAGTCTGGATGCTCTGGAGAAATCACTTGCCCTGCCGTGCACAGAACCACGATTCATCAGGCGTCCAATCTGTAAACCAGTCACTACATCGACTGCGCTATTCCGACTCGACGTAATAAACGAAGAAGCATAAAGATTTCCTGGGAAGATAACACGAAAACTGTTCAAATCTTCTCACCCTGAAGCCATTTGAGAAGGTGACGCCATTTAATCTACTGTGGTTGCACTTTTCGTTACCGCACTGCATACTCCATAGTGGACGACTGGGGATGGTCTGGATACCGGCAGGGGCAAGAGATTTTTCTCATCTCAAAATAGTCTAGTCCGGCTCTGACGTCCACAAAGCCTCCTATTCAATGGGCATCGGGGTTCTTGACCGAGGATAAAGCGGCCAGGGACAGACGCTGACCACTCAATTCTACTTAGCGTCCAGCTTAAGAATGTGTGGAGCTATACCTCTACTCCCTCTGTACGCCTTCACGGCATAGATAGGGACAACTTTAGTTTTTAGTCCTACTATTACGGTCTGCTATTGCATTTCTTTGATGAGCTTACAATGTCTAAGACAGTTTTTCTGTGTTACATTTATCGGCAACACATAATCTCAAACCTTCTACCGTCGAACTATTTTGTACTTTCTGACATAAAAACAGCATTTTGTACCTAATTGTAGGTAATTCATAATCCGTTTATATATCAACTTCATATTCCTAGACCCAATAAATAAACATTAAGTATTACGGTTGAATGTTTTTATTTTCTTTAATTATACTTCATGTAAACCGCATGAAGAAATAAGGCAGATTAGCACCGATTACTATACACGGCAAACACTATACTGTGGCAACCACAGTAACCATAAATGTAAGTACGTAGGACTTTAAAGTGCCTGATAGTTTTGTCAGATCTGTAACGAACTTCAATTTTCTAGGCATGTTAACAATCCCCCCCCCCCTCCCCCCACAAGACAAAACTGCACGACAATGTGTCCAGCGTACCGATGAGGAAAATGCGGTCCTTCTACCTTTGCAATGCGGCCCGCGATCTAACTTCAGAAACACGAAACCAACACATGTAAAATTCAAAGAATAATTATTTTAGCCACGTTCATTCGAAAATATTATTCAGTTACATGTTGTATTTTCGACAACAAAACGTACTTTTCATAGCACACTATACACACCATTTCCAGCTCACATCGCGCTACTTGGCTTCGTTCCTTATAGGTTTAGGAACCAGAAAGTAAACCGATGGCTAAATGTATTTGACAACAAGGCCTGAGTTACGAGGTGCTTCCACCACTGAGGTCTATGCCTCTTTCATTTGTTTTCTCAATCACAGTCAGTAATGGAATATGAGAGGTCAGTGACAGCAGACGTAAGAGATTAACTCGTTAACGACGCGTTTACCAGAACAGCATTCAAAAACAAACTTCGATTGTGGAAATACCAATTACTTTACAACAATTCGAAACACTTCTCCTAAGAACAACTAAAAACCTACTAACAATGAGAAATATGCATATATAATTCAGGTTCTTCGACAATATATTTGCTCTCTTTTCCAAAATTTCAGAAAACATGAAGCTTCTTATCAGAACTCTTTGACGCAAATGTCGAAACAGTCTAGACGAATTTAAATCGGAAATTACAGATATACAGATTAGTGAAAACCTACAAATTAAACTGACACACTATACTTCTTGACTTCCATAAACTGTATTTACCTTGTAACAATTTTTCAGCGCTCAGTAACCATTCACGACAAATGATATGCCTTTTTGGAAGTACGTATATTTGTGAACAACTGCGTGCGTGCACAGTCCAACTCGTCTATGAATTATAACATAGCTGTCTTCATGTTGCAGCTTTGCAGGTATCTCCAGATAGTATCATATCAGTTGAAATAAGCATATCATAGTGACAAATAAGCATATCGATTTTCTCACTAAATTTCTTTTTTTGAACAGAGCTGAACAGTGAATAAAGAAGTGGAAGTTAAAGGACAACTAGAAGGCAAAAAAATTATGTACGTGTGCTCAGTGCATTTTAGTTACGAATTATTAGAATACAGATACACGTAGTGACTTATTAGGTAAGACTAGTTTCAAGTTTCGTACAATAATTTCAAAATGTTTCAGAATAATTTCCAATAAGTTTTGCCGCCCGAATATTGGCACTGTTGATGGCAAGATGTTATAATTAATGATACATAAGTAAAAAAAAAAAAATGTGTTAGTTATAATGTGGTCCGCAACCATTCCTATTCTCTCTTCATTTTGCCCTCGTGCCCAAAGGTTACCCACCACAGGTCTAGCAGGAACCGAGTTCTTCCATGCGGACGGACATGACGACAATCGTCGCTCTTCGCAACTTTGCGAAAGCTCTTTAAAAACAGCCCCGTTCCTAGTTCGTTTAACGGGATGTCAGAATACTTCGGCACTGGTACCCTTCAGGGTTTGAAGTTTCATACTAAAAGGATGAACTGCCCCACACCTGAATCCGGCTAAAAACACACGCTCTTTCATTTAAGAGATGGTGAGCTTATTGCCTCCGTCGTATTAACACTGCACACACACTGTCGACCTCTCTTCGTGACAGTAATTACATCTTTATAATTAACATGAGAGTCAATGCAAGTAAAACGTAACACGGAGGCGCGTTCGTCCAACCACTGTTGCAGCAGAAAAGGAATAAGTATTATATACTCTGAGTGTGTGTTTGTAGGCTTAGGTACCCAGCATGCAATGCGCATGCGCCATGTTGTCATCCGTGGTCTGCTCAGCTCTACAATTTTATTCACATCATCTCAACAACGGCGCGATTTAAAAAAAAACGCGATTGAAAATGCGATGATTGTTCTGTGTGTGTCTGCATTTTTTTTTTCTGAAACATTTCTCATTCTAAGAAGAACTAAGCTAGATATGATCGCAATGTCATCATGCACAATACCCGTTATTCTTGCCTGATTTTAATGCAACCTGAATTTTCTCGACAGGGATTCGAAAAATACTCAAACATCAAATTTCATAAAATCCGCCCATTAGGAGCCGAATTGTTCCATGCGGGCGGACGGACAGACATGACGCAGCTAATAGTCGCCTTTCGCAATTTTGCGAACGAGCCTAAAAACTGACACTCTGGTCGCAGAACCCCAATCCCAACTACAAACCCCAAAGACCGTCAAGTATACGATCCTGCGCCAGTTCCATCATTCTCTTGTACTCAGAACGAACCCTCAGGATGGAAACACCAGACCCTCCGCAACTTCGGTGCATGTCGACCACACTAAGCGGCATTGCATCCCATACGACACTAACCCTCAAACTCCGTACGGAACAGCTTTACGTTTTAACGGCATCCCTACACCTCCTTGTCTTGCAACAGGCTTTGATGTTTCTTCTGTAAGCTATGAATACAGCCCATGAAACCTGGCACATTTCACTACGCCAGCCATACTATACGGCCTGTCGAAAACACGAAGATAAATGTAATGCTATGCCCTAAATTTCCTACTTCTGAGGGTACAAATAACCACTCCTTGACCCCTCATCGACCACGTCTAGAAGCCATCGTTGAATTCGATCTATGGCTCAAACGTCGGGCACAGACACGCTACCACAACAATGGACGGCGCCTACGTATGACCTGCCAATGCTCGCGTGAGTATCCGTGAGGGGAAAATGTTGGTAGAATTACGGTTAAATGGTTGACAATGCTGATTCCTAATTCATAATACCCTACAAGTACCGGAAAAATAAAAGTAATAATGGAACAGCTTATTTTAACAGTTTACCAATTTACCTGTGATGAAATTACATATACGAGGGTCTCCACTACTGACCCTCCCCTTCTGGCGAACTACGTTTCCTGAAGATCCATTTATCTGGATTCAATATACGCCTATTAAACTGCGACCGTGAACCTGTAACATTATTCATCAGATACGCCAGCCGTGTTAATTAGTAATGCGTTCCGACAGCACAGCACACCTTCCGTCCAGAAATGCTAACTTATCACACTGTTTGTTTTGTTTGTTTGTTTTTGCGCGACAGCCCCCAGTGAGCCAGGGCCTCCTCATTCACGAGGTTTCTAGATCACAGGTAACGACACATCACAGTAGGTAGGACCCCTCTGGACGAGTGATCAGCCCGTCACAGAGACCTCTATCTGAAAACACACAACACTCACAACAGACAAACACCCACGCCCCCGGTGGAATTCGAACCCATAATCTCAGCAGGACAGTGGCCGCAGACCTACGCCTTAGACAGCGCGGCCACTGGGACCGGCTAACTTATCATATTAAACGCGTAATTTGACGAATAAACGTTCGCTCAGCGTCCTCTCAAATCAGGCAAATAAAACAGCTTCCGCTTCGACTCGTCCTGAAGTTATAAACAGCGAATTCCCATAAAAAAAAATACATTTAAATTTTGGTGTGTCCGGACAATTTACCATACATTTTTAATACTGTCTTATAAGCAATGACTTTGGACTGGACAGACCAACGCCTAACGTGCCACATCCTACGCACTGATTGTGTGTTCGGAGTAATAGTACGCTGAGGCCCTTCTGTTGCTCATGAGATCCACAAACACCGACTTTAACCTTAGCGTGTCCACCGCTCAGAAACATCATTCACGCAACGCTGTCACAACAAGCTTTATTTTCCCAGAAGCAATTTAGTGCTATTTTTGGTGCACATCAAACATAGAAGCAGCTCCGATCACAAAATATAAAGCCTACCCTGTTACTGCATACATTTCTATCCATACCCGTGTATCAGTGTCAGAAGACCTATAATTCCTTCGTTTTAATACCGTGAATAACTTATTACTTACGAACAAATTCTGTATACATGAAATTCATCGGAAATAACCTCACCGTTTGTAACTGTTCACTTACAAGCACATATTTATATTCTTACTTCCAGCATCAAATTTCACTTGTCCAGCGTCACCAGATCATTAGTTATCAAAAGAAACCGAAAGCTAACGAAAAATTTTGGTATCGCTCCAATCGTTTCCGCTTACATTCCACCAAAACATTATAGCACCGTTTAACAGACGTTGCATCCCCCCCCCCCAACCTACCGTACATCATTTAGGAAACTGACAGTGGCGCTAATGTACCTCCCACCTTAAAAAAGTTCGCTCGTCGTCCATGTTCTTACTATTGGCTTCAGGAAATTAGAAGCACAACTTTCGTATATCCTACAAGGTGTAAATTTCATACGAAGCTTCCTAAAAATTGGTATACAGGTTCGAAGTTGCAATGGAGCAAAAGAGCGCGCACTGACGCTCCCGCAGTTCATGCCAATCTCATAAACCTCTACTTCCTTTCGTTGTTAGATAGCAAAGTACGCTACAGCCACACACCAGATTTGCACAGCCTTAATCTGTACCCCGAAATCGCACCCTCAGTCGTTCCTGGACACATAAGCGCCCCTTTCAAATTCACCGTCAAGCTTATAGGCTTCATTACACGTTCGTTTCCTTCGACGCCAAATCAACTCGGCAGCTTTGTTAAATAATCTATAATCTAACGCCTCCACACTGACACAGCTACAGTCTATTTCGTAGAAAGCTGTGTGCCTCTCATGTCCTGAGGCCTGAACTGACCACAGGGGCGATGAATTGCGGATCAATAAGGTTATGGAATGAGATGAGCGACCGCCAGGGCAATGAAGATATCTGCGGGCCGGGATGGGTGATGCGACGCTGCTGTCATGTACTGAATGAACAAATGTGAAGCTTCCTTACTCCCCCGATTCAATTTGCTAATCACTGCTCACAACGTTAATCGCAAAATTTACCCCCATTTTACTGTAATTTAATTTTGTAGCCACCCTCGTTAACACCAAATGTAGGAAAACTGCGTTCAGCACACTAACACGAACTATCAGTAAATGTCTTTGGGTTGAAGATTCTTGCCTCGAAACGCACTATATACGTTACTTTTGAAGCCAATGACATAATGAGACACAAGAAAATTAAATATATTTCACTATTCATATTTGAATAATTGATGAGAAAGTTACACTAGTAATGCGGTATTTATGGGCCGGGATGGCGGATCGGTATAGCGACTCGCTACGGGCTGGATGGCCCGGGGATCGATTCCCGGTGGGGGCAAGACTATCCGCACCCGTTCAGACCGGACTTGGGGACCACTCAGCCTCCTATACAATGGGTACCGGGTCTTCCCCGGGGGTAAAGCGGCCGGGGCGTGGCGTTGGCCACCCACACCATCTAGCACCGAGGTTAAGGAAAGAGCAGAGCTATACCTCTACTCCACCTCTGGGCCTTCGTGGCCAGTTACAGGGTGCACTTCACCCTTTACCTTTACCTTAGTAACACGGTACTTAAAATCAATATTACAAGCCTCCTGCTACTTCCTTCCTACTAAGTGCACATATCCTTCTCAGCACCCTCTTCCCAAACAAACGCAGTCTTTGTTCTTCCATTACTGTGACAGACCAATTTTTACTTCCATACAATACAGCAGGTAAAACTAAGTTTTGTGTGTGTCTAAGTCTTAGGCGGATGCGAGAGAAAAGTTACTGGACCATATGGTAACAACTCCCCTCCACCTAAATGGAATGCTGTTACTAGTCTTCACAAACATCTGACGTTTGCCAATTCTTTGAAAGCTTTACTGGCTCTATTCTGGCCTATATAATGACTGTCCTGCTTTCTGGTAACAACACATAAGCATACATTTATATTTCTTTCTTCGTTTATCTCTAGATCAGACTCCCCACTAGCGTCTCACAGGCAGTGTTGTTACGTAGGAAAGAAGCTATGTTACTCATTTTCATTCAGTAATGAACTTGGACTGCATGACGTTAGCAGGGCCAATGGAAGACAGAGAGACGCGATACGGTTCAAGAATACTAAGTAAGAAAACAATAAACGAGGGATTCTGCAGTGCAAAGAGACCAGGGAGCGTGTGAAGTGAAGAGAGAAGGGCGGGGTACTGGCTTACATAGGCTCCAAAATAGCACAGCCTACTCTTTCCACTTTCATAACCGGCGAGAATCTATTTTGACCTTTGCTGCAAGACACGGCTAGCTAGTATTTATATAATGTAAAGACGACTTAACAAACGGTAGGAAGATACAAAGCGGGAATAGGAGGAACACATCGGCGTCATATGAATCGCGAAAACTTGTGACAACTTTTGGAACAGTATGTTACGACAATGTGTGAAAGTTGTATAATCAGAGCGGTACATTTAAGGTGTTTGTCTGAAATAGCTGTTTTGTGTTTAGGCCAATACAGCACCAAACTTACAGCAGTGGTGGCCGTAACATAACCTGATTTTACTGGAAGCCGGGGTCTACAATAAAAAGCAAAAAAGATGAAGTAATTTCTGCCAAAAAGACGCAATAATACCAAGGAATTTGTTATTTATTGTCCGTCGTACACAACACAGTGGTGCAAAGTTAAGTTATGCAACAATTAACAAAGCTACATGTTTCAATCCCTTGGGGTCATTTTCAGGCTTATAAAATATGGTAACATACAAGTACAAGTACAGAAGTACCTGTATGTTACCATATTTTATAAGCCTGAAGATTACCCCAAGGGATTGAAACATGTAGCTTTGTTAATTGTTGCATAACTTAACTTTGCACCACTGTGTTGTGTACGACGGACAATAAATAACAAATTGTTATATTGGCACAACGGGATAGAGAACCTTCAATTTAGAATACCAAGGAATGCCTATGTCATGAATGTTTTACAACGATTGCAATAGTGACGTGACAGTTTTGACACGTCACTTTTGGAATCGCTTATACGAACCGCTAATACACACTTAATTAGCCTACCGAAAAGTTTCAGGGATGGCGGTCTACTTGACATCGTGCAGTCTGTCTCACTTTCACTAAACATTGATGATGTAACTATTTATTTCTGTCACCCGTATAACCAAAATCAAACAGAAAATAAGTTAGTACCGTTCTTGTCCCGTGATTCGTATTTTTCCAACATTTTTGCTTCTGCTTGTCATTCAATCGATAAACACTATCTCAGCATCTATCAACACAATCTGCAGTAACAGAGCGGTATTCCGGCACAAGGACGGCATTACAGCTACAGCTGGATTGTGCCAGTAAAAATGACCACCGGAATAAAAAAAAAATCTTTGAAAAACAATCCGACAACAAAAAAGTAAGCAAACCAGAGAACTGTGAATGTAGAACCGTTTATATTCATAAATTTCGTCATCATCATCTTCCTTCATGGTTTAGGTCGTTTAAACTGTTCCGGCATCGACGCATTGCCATCGTTTCCTGGGGCGTCCACGATCTCTTCTTCCTCGGGGTTTGTAGTTGAGGGCGTGTTTCGGGAGTCTGGTGTTGTCCATTCTTTCAAGGTGGTTGATCCAGTTTTGTTTGTATTTTATATATATCTATCTATATATATATATATATATATATATATATATCTATATATATATATATATATATATATATATTGTTCTAATTAAAAACACTTACTGTGGTAACTCTATCTTG
>Ga0131853_10002346_pt1 | contig 33923 bp, 44 predicted proteins | sample TergutLab28metaG_FD_92764 | JGI IMG/M metagenome (GOLD analysis project Ga0131853, IMG submission 92764) | Labiotermes labralis P1 segment gut microbial communities from Petit-Saut dam, French Guiana - Lab288 P1 (version 2) (version 2) | ecosystem: Host-associated > Arthropoda: Insects >... | reverse complement strand
TGCTGCAAAAAGGGTATGGTTGCCGCGCCGCCGCCAATGGCGAACAGCCCGGTGAAGAAGAACTCGTAGAACAGGAAGGGTAGGTAATGCATCATTTGTCACCGTAATGGCCTTTACAAGCGGCAATTTCCAGTCTGTCATTGATTATTCTGAAGATCATGCGGTTGCAGTCATCAATGCGCACACTCCACCAGCCGGACAAATCGCCCCCCAGCTTCTCGGGTTTTCCAATGCCGAAACAACCGTTACGGTCAATGTCTTTCAGCAGCATAACAATGCGTTTCGCTGTCTTCTTGTCTTGTGTTTGCCAATACAAAAAATCTTCCCAAGCTTGGTCGAAAAAAATCTTGTGCATTTCATTACCCCACCATCGCTTCTAGCTCTTCCATTGTTTTTTCTGCAAAATTAGCCTCGCCGCTTTCAATTTTCGCAACCACACGACGCAAATGTGCCATGTTGCTTTCACTATAGAACGGGTCAGCTTTTAGCGAAAGCTCGAAGGGAATGCGTCCCTCGCGCATGGATTGCAGAATAAACGCGTGAATTGCCGTGGACAACGAAAGCCCTAGCTCGCCAAAGAATGCATCAGCCTGTTTCTTCAGTTCATCGTCCATGCGAATGTTAACTTGTGCCATAATAACACCTCCTGCTATCTATTATACCCGAAATGCTAGCAAATGTCAAGCATCCGCTACGCCTCGCTGCCCCAGCGGGATAAACTCAAGCTGCATGGGGTTGGGTGGGTTGCCACGGCCTTTGGCCAAATAGCTCGTAATCCGACCTCTTGATGTCGCTCAATCTTTCTTCGCATTTCTCCACGCCCCAAACAAGCCAATGAGTGCCGCACTGGCCACCACCCACGCCGGGTGCGCACCAAACAACGCCACCGGAATGAACGCCGCTACGGCAATCAGCAGCTGCCACCAGCGCTTAACTTGGCTGCGAAAGATGTTCACCACCGCGGCTGTCACCAGCGCAGCCACCGCCACGCGCATGCCTGCCAAAGCAGCCTGTGCAACGGGATGATCCATCACAAAGTTCAGCCCAAACGATAGCCCCAGCACAATCAAAAACCCGGGCAATGCCACCGCGATGGGTCCAATCATCGCGCCCAACACCTTCTTTTGCTGCCAGCCAATGAGCACCGAAACCGTCACCGCGATGATGCCCGGCGTGCATTGCCCAATGGCATAGTAGTCCACCACTTCGTCGCGGGTGCACCAGCCACGGCGGTCGATGATCTCACGCTCAAGCATGGGAAACATGGCAAGGCCGCCCCCAAAGGTCATTAGTCCGACCTTGAAGAAGCTCACAAACAGCTGCCATAATGTTTTCATGGTAATAGTATAGCATAAAATGCACGTGGGTGCAATGTTTTGCTGGAGTTTCCTCAACCCATCATAAAGCACAGCGAAGCGACCGAGCGCTAGCGCAGGTGGCGCAGGTGGAAAATTTCCTGCCAGTTCATACGTTTTTCATATTATTATAGTATACTATGGGTATAGTAGGATGGAGAGGTACATGATATGGACAATAACAACAATTTTAGCGGCTACGGCTATGACGACGCACAAAACGCTGCATTGCCTGCACCCGTTTTGCCCGACCTGACCCCGCAGACGCCCCCAAAGCGCAATGCCTCGGTGGTTGTGGTGTCGCTGCTGTGCGTGCTGCTGGTGGTTGTGGGTGGCACGGCTGGCTTTTTCGGCATACGCTATTTTGCCGGGCAAACGCAAACACCGCCTGTGGTTACTCAACCCGGTGGCGGCAGCGATAGCCCGCACATGCAGCTAGCCGTCACGCCTGACGGTGATCGCTCTGCACCGGCGGTGGAGGGCGGCATGACGCCCGTGGAAATTGCCGAAAGCCTCAAGCGTTCCAATGTGGCGGTGCAAATTCACGGCACGCGTGGCAACAACATCATCGGCGAGGGCAGCGGCATTATCATCCACGAAAACACCGCCGGCACGCACACCTATGTGGTGACGGCTGCACACGTGATTGAAGGCACGAACCGCCGGGTAAGCATTGAGCTATACAACGGCGAAAGTTTTTACGCCGAAATCATTGGGTACGACGCCCGCACTGACGTTGGGTTGTTGCGCATTCCCGCCGCGGGTCTTCACGCCGCAACATTTGGGGATTCCGATGCCCTGCGTGTGGGTGAGCCCGTGTTTGCGGTTGGCAACCCGGGCGGCATTCAGTTCATGGGTTCGTTTACCCAAGGCATTGTCAGCGCCATCGACCGCCCCATCCGCAACCGCCACACCATGATTACCATTCAGCACACGGCGCCCATTAGCCCGGGCAACAGCGGCGGCGCACTGGTGAATGCGCTGGGCCAAGTCATTGGCATTAACTCGCAGAAAATCGTTGACTTGTACTTTGAGGGCATGGGCTTTGCGGTGCCATCCTCAACCGTGCAGGAAGTGGTGAATAATCTAATTGAAATGGGCCGCGTGCCCAACCGCCCCAAACTGGGTATTCAGTTCATCGTGGCCACGCAAACGGCACCCGGCGCCTTTGTGGTGCGCGCCAACAACTTGCCGTCCGGCAGCATCATCATCGCCGCCATTGATGACGACAGCGATTTCACCAACACACAAGTGCAGCCCGAGGACATCATCACACACGTGAACGGAAACCCTATCAATCGTCCTGAGGTGCTGTTGGAAGTGATTGAAACCGGCAGCGTTGGCCAAGCGCTTGAGCTGACCATTGCCCGCGTAAATCGTGAAAACTTTAACGTGACTGATACCTTTGAGGTGACAGTTCGCTTGGTGGAAGACCGAAGCGTGTTCGAGTCCGAACCCGAACCCACCCGCCCATGGTTCTGGGATTGACCGCCTGCGGCGGGGCTCCCCGCTTCGCGGCCCCTGCGGGGAGCAGGCGCTTCGCGGCAAATCTGCAAACAATAGCAAAACCCCACTTCGTGATTTTCATGAAGTGGGGTTTCGTTGATTTCAGTTATAGGTTGATTCGTTGCTTGAATTTTGTTTTCTCCAGCACGGTAGCTAGAGCGATGAACAGCACTGCGCTGCCAACGGTTTGCACAATGTCGCCCACTAGGTTTGGCACAACAGCAACCCACACGCCGTCGGGGGCACCGAATGTGCCAAGGCCAATCAGCAGCCAACGATACAAGGCGTAGCCGACGATGGTGATGACGCTGTATGGCGCAAGCATGGCCAAGTTGCGTGGAGTGACTAGCTCGGGTTGCTTTGCGCTAAATGGCACGGTCATCAGTGACTTGATGATGATGGTTGCAGGCGCCCAAATTGCGCCGCCTGCACCCAGCACGTTGGCCATGCCGCCGCCGAGCCCGCCAACGACCATGGCGTAGGGCGTGGGCAGCAGCACGGCTGCCAGCAAAATGATAGCATCGCCCAAGTGCACAATGCCATAGCCAAGATCAACACGCAAGAAAAAGATGGCGACGGTGGTCATGGCGACAAGCACCGCTGTGAGGGCAATATGATAGACATGTTTTCTTTTCATTATATTATAGTAGCTCCTCTAGATGGTTTTCGAAAGGTACGCCGTGTTTGGGCGGCAGGTTTTGCTGTGCGGCCTCAGTCAATGCGGCGTGCAGAAATTTTGCTGCACGGGTGATGCATTGCTGCAACGTGTTGCCACGCACCAACCCGGCGGCCACACAAGCGGCGAATAAATCGCCAGTGCCGGAATAGGACCCAGCCACGGCTGTGGTGGAATAAGTATCCAACTTGCTGTGTTGCCAAGCTGCGTTGAGCACCAAGTCGCCAATCTTCCAGCCGGTGACGATGATGATGGGCTGCGGCAGGGTAGCGCACATGCTGTGCAGCATGGCTTTTTGTTCATCGGGAGGAGCGCGCAAAAAGGTCATGGGGTCTTTGTTGGCCAGCAGACAAAGCTCGGTGACATTGGGGGTAATGACATGCGCTTGGCGGGCAAAGTCGCCAATGGCGCGGCAGAAGTCTTCGTCAAAAATGGGGTAGCGTTGCCCATTGTCGCCCATTACGGGGTCGATGAGCAGCATTGTTTCCGGGCGGCGAAAAGCGTCAATCATCGCTTGGGCGGCGGCAATTTGCTCGTGTGTGCCCATGAAACCGGTGAGCATGCCATCCAACTGCACACCTATTTCGTTCCACGCAGATGGGTATTCGCTTAGTAATGATTCGCAGCCAAGCACCGCGAAGCGGCTAAAACCGGTTTGGTTGGTGTAGATGGCGGTGGGCACGGGCAGTGCATGCACGCCCATGGCGGAAATCACGGGCAAAGCTGCCCCAAGCGAGCATCGCCCAAGGCCGGATATATCTTGAATTACTGCAATTTTTTTCATGCTTATTTGCTTTCTTTGCGTGCTGGTTTGAATGTTAAGGTGAAATTTCGCGAATCATTCGTCTTGCGGCTGGGGTGGTGGAGCTTTCGCCAATGTTGAGTGCTGCGCCGCTGCCCCAGTGGGCAATGGCATATTGCGGCTGTATAGGTTGAATTTCGAGGTGGATGTGATAGCGCAGCTCATCATCTTGGTCGCGGTGTGGGGCATAGCCTTCGATAAGCACGGGGGTCATTACGCCAGGCGCAAGCACCATGCCATAGTATACCCAGCCGTCACTGTCGAAAAACCAAGCATCTTCGGCTGCGGTGAAGGCAGTGAGCGGGCGCAACGCCGTGCTGCCCTGCATTCGCACGGGGGCATCTTCTTGCCCGAATTGGTGCACGTCGTGCCGCAGCACATCCCACACAATATATTCATATAGAATTTGCGTGATGGTGGGAATGGCGTACGGGTTTTGCTGCGTGACGATTTCGATGGGTTGATAAAGCAGGCTACCGTCGTCTTGCGGACGCAGATAAAAGCCCATGAATTCATGCTGTGTGATGCCAAGACCAAGGGCGTATAAATCCTGCGGGCGCAGGGCGGAAAGATCGGGCAGGTCGGGGTCAAGCGCGTCGTAGTCCATGGTGATGAGTTCCCACACCAGCAGGCGGCCGCCGTTGTCGCTGCCACCGGGCAGACGTGCGGCGGGCAATCGAGCGTCCAAAATGTGTGCCCATGCCGCGCCGCCGGTGATGAACCCAGCCTCAACAAGCATGCGCTGCGCCTGTTGCTGGGTAACGGTGTGTGGTGTGTGGATATCACTGGGCAGGCCGTCGTGCTGGCGCATGGTGGTGAGTAGTTCGCCTTCATCGCAGTGGCGGCGTGCTAACACGGTTTCTTCCACGCGCACGCGCAGCAGCACAGGCTGGGTATCGGTATTTACCAAGGCGATGGGGCGCTGTGCGGTTTCGCGGGGCAGCAGGGTGATTTCGCTGCGGTGGTATGGGTCAAGTAAAATCAGTTGTTGCGCGATAATGGGGTTGCCTTGTGCGTCCAGCAGCTCAAATTCGATGCGCTCAAGCTCGTGATAGTGCACAACGTAAGAGGCAATGCCTGCGGCAACCACGGCGGCAGCGCACACACCCAGTGCAAAAAAATAAAACAAACCACGCTGCCTGTCGGTCCATTGTAGGCGAGGCAGCGTTGCAGGTTTTTTTTCCGGTTGGGGACGCATCGCCTTGGCGTTGCGCCGCCGCACGCGCCAAATGGCAAGGCGCATGCGCGGGTTAAAAAAGCGCTTGTTCTTCATGCACAATCACCTTTTTCTTGCGTACATGCGGGCGAATCCATTTGCGCAGCAGCACTGCCGCAATGCACAATGCTGCGGCCAACACGGCGATGGCCCAAGCGTGTGTGTGCAAAAACGAAAGCACAAAGCCCGCACGCGGTAGGACCGCCACACGCACACCAAGCACTTGCGCAGCGGGAATCTCCAAGCTGTCGTGTTCTGCGCCTGCTTCGGGGCGGCGAGTGCGAAAGTAGATTCTGTTGCCACTGCCGGTGCGTTCGTGCACCATGCGGGTCAGTCGACTATCAGGCTGGCCGGGCAGCGCGTAGTATGTAATGACATCGCCGGGGCCAATGCGTTCGGGCGCACGGTTGAGCGTCACCAGCATGTCGCCGCGTGCAATCACGGGGGCCATGGCATCGGTGGGTTCCACAAAAAAGCGCAGACCAAACACGCCGCCGGGGAAGGTATTCAACACCAGCACTACGGCCATCAATAGGCAAATGAGCACACCAGTGCCAAACAATGCATTGGCCAGACGTTTGATGTTGCGGGCTTTTTTATCGTTGGGCACCACGGCCATGGCGAGGGTTACGGTGTTTTCATCCCACACTTCGCCGGCCAGGTGGTCAACTTCTTCAACAAAGGCTTCGCCTTGCGGGGAAAGTGGCAATGGACTCACCTCGCTTGTCTACTTAGGTTTTGTTCGCGCAGGCGGTAGTCCACTTGCGTTGGGCGTGCTTGATGAAGCTCGTGCGGCTCGTGGCTGTCGCGCAGCACATTGCGCACGGCGTGGGAAATGCCTTGCAGCTGGCTGAACACGCGGTCGCGCTCGGCGTTGAGTTCCTCCAAGCGGCGGCGTGCCGTTTGCAATGCGGCCTCGGCATCTTGCTGGGCTTTGCTGGTGATTTCAGCAGCAATGCGGCGGGCTTCTTGTTCGGCACCAAGCAGAGTATCATCTGCTTGGCGGCGAGCGTCTATCAACGTTTTGGCAATGCAGTGCATGTCCTGCTCGTAGTCACCAGTGTTATCGCTTGCCTGCTGGTTCAGCTGGTGGCGCAGGTATTCGATTTCCTGATGTGCTGCTTGCAGTTGCCTGTGCAGCTCGCCAGAAGAATCCACAGGTGCAGGCGCGGGCACATTTGCCGCGTGCGCAAGTTGCTCGTGCAAGCGACGGGATTGCTCTTGCTCGGCAGCAAGTTGTTGTTGCAGCTGGGCGATGTAATGCTCTTGTTGCTGAGCTTGTTGTGCGGCAGCGGGATCATCGCTGGGCAGCAAAGCGGCACCGCCCTCGCGGCCGGCCAGCTCACGCTTGAGGTTGCGGTTGTCTTCGCGGATTTTCTTGAACGCGACCTCGAGCTGCGCAAGATATAGGTCCACGCGCTCCATGCCATAGCCTTGGCGCTGCACGCCGAACATGTTGCGATATTTTTCGTTGGGTGCATAATCTTTCATGCGATGAAGTCCCCCTCCTGCTTGGTTATACGTAATCAATATATATTATACTACATGTTGTGGGGGATTGCAAGGGGTTTCGCTATATTTTTTGCTCGCCTAAAATTTTACAATGTGCTGGACAATTGGGAGGCGATATGTTATCATGAAAGAGTGAGATTAGTGAGAGGGGCAGCAAAATGAGCGAGGAGAAAATTTTAGCGGCCATCTCCGATATGGAGCGTCGTCTGGATGCATCGTTCGAGTCTCTGGAAGCTCGCCTGAAAGAAATTAGAGTAGATTTGCTTGAGTTGCAGCGGCGCAAGCACCAACAAGAGGAATAACACAACAAAACACCCCACCGGGCGGAGGAATCCGCTCGGTTTTTTGTCGCCCAAAAACAATTTTCCAGCTTTTTTGCAGCTTGCACTTGCGCCAAGAAAAAAAATATGGTACAATAAGAAGGAAATTGCGCGCCAAGCGCGACATACTAGTAGCAGGAGGAAAATGCATCGTGGAGCAACGTACCGCTGAGGAGGCCTACGCAGCATATTGCGCGGGCGACCAAAGCGCTTTTGACCAAATCATGCATGAGTTCCGGCAGGGGCTGATTTTTTTCCTGCGCAGCTATGTCAAGTCGTATGAAACGGCAGAGGACTTGGCTGAGGATACATTCGTGGAACTCATCATTCACCAAGGCAGGTTTCGCGGGCAAAGCTCGCTGAAAACATTCATCTACTCCGTGGCGCGGCACAAGGCCATTGACCACATCCGCCGCGAACAACGCCGTCCCACCGTTTCGCTAGATGAGATTACCCACTGGCAGGGCGACGAAGACACGCCGGAAGAACACTATCTGGCGCAGGAGCGGGCGCAGGTGATTGCCAAGGCAATTGCCACGCTGTCCGAAGACTACCAGGAGGTGCTGCGGCTGCTTTATCTGGAAAGATTGAGCTACGACGACATTTCGCGCATCATGCGCAAAAGCAACAAACAGATTGACAACTTGGCCTATCGCGCACGCAACACGCTGCGCACGGCCCTAGGAAAGGAGGCAGAATATCTTGAAGAATCATGATGATTTCATGCAGGCAGTATACGCCAAGGCAGACGTGCGACGCAAGCAGATTAAACGGCGCAACACGATGATTCGCAACGCAACGGTGAGCTTTGTGTGCACCTTTGTGGTCGCACTTGCTGTGGTGCCCATTAGCCGCATGTTTATGGAACAACAACCGACGATTGCTCCCGAGCCGGTCGGCTACTACAACGGATTGCAGGGCCTTGAGCCGCGCATGGGCCTGATTGACCCGATTCCCAGCGGCGGCGAGGAACTGGCCATACCCCAAGCGGCGCGCATGATGGTGGTGGAAAACAACCAAGTTGCGCTGCACAACATGGACGAAATGCCCGAGGTGGTGGATGTGCTGGCGGCGAACTACTTGCCGATTGGCGACACAATTGAGGGCGACCCCATTAGCTTGCCGGTGGTGCCGCGCTTTAACGGCGAGGTAATCATTTACTCTGTGGATGGTTTGCTGGAATTTTTGGCGGGCTTGCCCGTGAACATTCACTTGCTGGACCAGTTGATGGCAGAGTATGACGATGTATTTTTCAGCGAAAACGTGCTGAAGGCCATGCCCATTGGCATTGGGGTGCCAACGACAACTACAACCACCGCCCCAGATTACACTGAAGTTCAGCGTGAAGATGAACCAACGCGTGATGCCCGCAGCATGGCGGAATATTGGCACGCGAATGTGGACAGCGACGTGATGTTGCTGTTGCTGATGCCCGTGAGCATGATTACGGTTGCAGAATAATTATGTTGCGAAACAGCCCCGTTGAGCGTTTGCTCAGCGGGGCCTTGCAAATGTTCGACACGAAATGAGGGGCATGGTAGGGTATAATAATCCCATACAATAAGTGTACCAATATGGGTACAGAGGTGGGGAATTATGCCGCAACAAAAGATTAAGCAAGATATCAATATCGGCGCGAATATTCGTGATTTGCGCTTGCGACACGATGTTGGCGCAACCGAGCTTGCAATAAAATTGCAGCTCATTGGCATTGACATGACTCGGGAAGCGTTGTGGAAAATTGAAAGCGGCGAGCAACACATCAAGGCAACGCAGCTGCGCGGCATTCGCGATGTGCTGGGTGTGACCTACGACGATTTGCTCAAGGAGCAGGAGGGTGCACGATGAAGAAACCTGCACACCGCCGTCCCGAATTGCTGCTTGGCGCAGCCGTGCTTTGCGTGGCCGCCGGGGTGATGTTCTTCATTGCCGCGCGCGGTGGCGTGCAGCCTGCGCAAGTGCAGGAGCAGCTCACTACCCAATATTTGCAGGCGGATGAAAGCCCGTTTGTGTTGCCGCAAATGCCAACGCAGACAGAATCCCCACCGCCCACACAGCCTGACCAAACCAATGCACAGGGACAAGTCATCATTGGCTACACCGGCGTGACGGTATATCGCATTCCATCGCCGCCGCCATTGCCTCCACCGCCGCCTGTGCCGCAGACTCAACCACCAGCACCGCAAATCCAGCAGGGTGCGATGGTGAACCTCAACACGGCGGATCTGCAACGCCTGCAAACGCTGCCGGGCATTGGCCCAGCGCGTGCACAGGCGATTCTGGACTGGCGGGCGCAACACGGTGCGTTCACGCGGCCCGAGCAGTTGTTGGAGATTCACGGCATTGGCAACGCCACGTTGATGAACATGCTGCCGTTTTTGTATATCTGACTTGTAGGGGCGGCCATTGGCCGTCCGTGGAAAAAGCGGACGCGCATGCGCGCCCCTACTGAATGCTATCATAGAGGAGATAAAATGAAACTCGACTACCACCTGCACACCATTTTTTCCGACGACAGCCGCGAACCCATGCAGAACATGTGCGCCCGCGCCATTGAACTTGGCGTGAGCGAAGTTTGCTTCACCGAGCACTTGGATTTCGACGCGCTGAGCTTGGGCTACTATGACGCCGACGCTTATTTTGCCGAGCTATATCGCCTGCGTGAACGGTATGATGGCAAGCTGACCATTCGCGCCGGGCTTGAGATATCTGAACCGCATGATCACCAAAAGGAGCTGGAGGAAGCCCACGGCCGTCCCTATGATTTCATCATGGGTGCGCTGCACTATTGGATGGGCGGGCTGTTTCCGTCTGTGATGCGTGACCGCGGCATGGACTTGCAACGTTGCTGTGCGCACTACTGGCGAGAAATGCGCAAGATGGTTGCTGTGCAGGGCTATGACTGCGTGGCGCACTTTGATTTTCCCATCCGTTTTTTTGGCGACATCGTTTGGCAGCCGGATGAGATTGACGATATCTTCAGCACCGCATTGCAAAACGGCTTGGTATTTGAGATCAACACCTCATCGCTGCGCAGCGGCGTGGCGGAACCCATGCCCGGCCGAGCACTGCTTGAGCGCTACAAGGCTTGCGGCGGCACGCATGTGACCTTGGGCAGCGATGCTCACGACGCAGGCGCGCTCTACGCTGGCGTGGACGTTGCACGTGAGCTTGCCGAAAGCGTTGGCTTGCAGGTTGCGCGGTTTGAAGCGCGGGAGCGGATATGCTAGATGTTGTTGCGATGCAAAACGAGCACATTGATTTTGTGATTGCCGTGATGACTAGTGACCGCAACAAAGCTGCACTGCATCTTGGGCGAAGAACTGCGCAAGCATGGCATGAAATCTTCGTGCAGAATCTGGCTGACCCGGACGAAGTGAATTTTATTTTGCATAAAGAAGTAACGCCTGTGGCGTGGCTGAAAATCAACGGACTGCAAAGCCAACGCGCGGCCATTTCGATGTTGGTGGTGCACGAGGCGTATCAACGGCAGGGCATTGCTGCGTTTGCCGTGCGATACGCGGAGAAGTTTGCGCAGTCTCAAGGCTGTGCGGATATGACTATCCATACGACGACAGACAATGCCGCTGCGATTAACTGCTACGAAAAATTGGGTTACGCGATTGCCGAAACAGCCGAACGCACGATGGATGACGGCGTGAAGCGGCAGTGCGTGACGTTTTGGCGCAGTTTAACATAACCCCACAGGAGAGAGTGTCATGGAAATTATTCTGGTGCGTCATGCCCAGCCGGATTACAGCGTGGTGGAGGCCAAGCCGGGCTTTAATCATCTTGCGCCGCTGTCGGCCGCAGGCATGGAGCAGGCGCATGTGGTTGCGCAAAGCGAAAGCTTCGCAGGTGCAGAAATAGTTATCTCTTCGCCATATACACGAGCGTTGCAAACCGCCGCAATCATTGCGGGGAATTTGGCGTTGCCGCTTACCGTGGATATTGGCTTTCACGAGCGGTTGCCCGACACGAAAGGCGTGCTTAACACCAAGCAGCAGCTGCACGACTCATTTGAAGAATATGACCTACGCAAGGGGATTCACACCAGCGACGGCGAACATCATTGGGAAAGTGTTGCGCAGCAAATCAGCCGGATAAAAAATAGCCTTGACCGATATACAGCGCACGAAAAAATAATCATTGTCACCCACGGCGAGTTGATTCGTCGCTTTGCCGCAGTGAGATTGCCGTTTTGCGGTCTGGTGCAAGTTGATTATGACCAGAGCTTTCGTTTTCTAGGCTGGTCGTAACGCATAGCCAAGCCCCACCCCTGCATACAAAAAAGCAGGGGGTATGTGTATGATTATTCGCCTGACGAAGGCCACACGGTTTTTGCTTATTTGCGCGCTGCTGCTAGTGACGGCGCTCATCAGCATTGGCACGCGCAGTGTTACGGTCAGTGCGCCGTATACGCCACGGGCGCAAGCGATGCCTGTGATTGTGTACCGCGCGGTGGGGGAGGACTCCCCAAATGCGGTGCCGCTGCGCCAGCTGAAGGATGACCTAGACTATCTGCTGCAACAAGATTTCATCGTGCTGGGTGAGCCTGAACTTGTGGCTGCGCTGCGCCGCCAAGCTACCTTGCCCGGGCGAGCCGTGTTGCTGCTGGTTGACAACACCTGCGAACGCTTCGACCGTGATATTCTGCCGTTGCTGGAAGAACGCGAGCTGCCGTGGATTCCCATGGAGAAGTCCGGCGTGCTCACGCAGGAACTGCGTGCGGCGGGGCACTCGGTTGCGCGGGTTGAGCGCACGCCGACGATGACGCTAGAGGAGCAGCTGGGGTGACCCCCACCGGCGCATGCGCGCCACCTCCCCCAAGGGGGAGGCACAAAGCCCCTGCGCTGACGTATCAAAAGATATTTGCCGACTTAAAAAACATCTTGCTAAAACCAACCCACTCGGTTGATGCCTCCCCCTTGGGGGAGGTGGCATGCGTAAGCGTGACGGTGGGGGGGGGTCAAACCGAAAGGACAAGCCCATGAAAAAGATTATCGCGTTGCTGCTGGCGTTGTTGTTTCTTGCAGGCTGTGCAAGCGTGGCAGAGCCTGTAGGGGCGGATGCGAATCCGCCCGAAGTTGAAATAACAACTGAAACTACCACCACAACAGAATGGACAATGCTCCCGACACAGCCGATGGTTTTGCCGACCAGCTTTCGCGGTGCGCCGGAGGTGTATTGGCCGGTATTGCAACATTTGTATATGTTTGTACAGGGTTTTCGTAGGAACAACATGGATTACATCGAATACGCATGGAATGCGCTTGAGTTTGACGGGAATACTGTGGGAAACCCAGGTTATATGGTCGCAGATATTAACGGTGATGGAATCTACGAGTTGATTTTGCTTGGCCGCTTTGATGATGGCGACCCGTTCATCATTGCACTATACACTATACCTATACAGCTTGGCAGCTGGACACATCGCTCATCTGCTGTCATCACCACAGATGGCCTCATTCATTACGGTCGTGCAGGCTCTGCGTCAAGCGGCAGTTCTACCATAGCAAAACTTGAGCCGGGCGCAGCGCAATTGACTGAGCTGTCATATCTTTGGCATGATTTTAGGAATGGCGAGCATGTAGTAAGAACTTCGGCAGAAGGTGAATGGCAAGTCGTTAGCTGGGAAAAACTGCAAGATCTTTGGGCATTGCGCGCCCCCACCGACCTCATGCCCCTCACCTTCATCCCCATCGAACAATAAAGGAGCACACCATGCTAGTTTCCCCACGTGACATCCTGCTGCCCGCCTTCGCGCAAGGGCGGCTGGTGGGCGCATTCAACACCGGCAACCTAGAAATGACCCGCGGCATCATCCGCGCAGCAGAGCAGCTGCAAACGCCCATTCTGCTACAAATTGCCGAGAAACGCCTGCCGCATTCCCCGCTGCACTTGATGGCACCGATGATGGTCGCCGCCGCACAACAGGCGAGCATACCCGTGGCGGTGCAGCTTGACCACGGCGAGTGCCCCGCTATCATCGAGCAAGCGGCGCAGGCGGGATTCACGGGACTGATGTTCGACGGTTCGCACATGCCGCTGCACGAAAACATCGCCCGCACACAGGCCGTGCGCGAGCGTTATGCTGAACTTTGGCTGGAGGGCGAGGTTGGCGTGCTGGGCGGCAGTGAGGGCGGTCCTGAAGCCGAGGCGCTGCACACCTGCTCCGCGCAGGCCGAGCAATATGCTGCCGAAAGCGGCTGTGATTGCCTGGCGGTGAGCATTGGCAACGCGCATGGCTTGTATCAAGGCATACCCAAGCTCAACTTTGCAGTGCTTGAGGAAATCCGCCGCCGCCTGCCGGATATGCCGCTGATTTTGCATGGTGGCACGGGCATTCCCGCGTGTGATTTGCAGCGTGCGGCTGCGCTGGGCATTTGCAAGGTGAACATTGCCACGGCGAGTTTTGCCGCGCTTCGCAAGGCCGCTGCGGCTGCTGAGGGCGACTACTTTGCCATGAGCGAGGCCATGGTGCAGGCGGTGTGCGACAGCACCTTGGAAATTTTGCAGAGCCTGTAGGGGTGGCGGGCGCTTACCGCTGCGCTGCTGTACCCCCACCGCGCCTGCGGGCGCACCTCCCCCAGGAGGGAGGCAAAAACTACGCTGAAGAAGCCCACGTAAAACCTTCCGTTTGAAGAAACTCGCCAAAAGCCTCCCCCTTGGGGGAGGTGTCTGCGCAGCAGACGGTGGGGGAGCGGGCTAGCGAAGCGCAAGCGGCGCGCCGCCTGCGGACATAAAAAACACAGGCGGATTTTCATCTGAGTGTTGCTATTAGCGTTGACGCAGTAGTCGAAGCCCAAATGGCAAACCAAGCCATCAAGCCTGCAAAAATCAGCAAGAATATACCGCCTAAACGCGCGAAGCCTTGGCGATTTATCAAACTATAAATGCTCATAAGAGCTGCGCCAAACGCAACCAACATCGGACCCAAGCTCACCATAAAAACCAACATCGTCCTTCTCTCCTTGCCACTATCGTAATACGTTCCATATAATCCAACCAGCACTACCCAGTAATAAAATGAACCCTGGCATAAGGCCAACCAAGGTAGCTACCCAGCCCATAAGAAACACACCTAATGCAACTAGGGTGGCACCAAGACTCCACAACAAATTCACGCACCTCCTACGAAATTAATAAGGCTATTATACCCTGTTCACCAGCAAAAGTCAAGCAAATTCTCGCAAATGCCGCATTGCCGAAACCGGCAGCCCCATCACGTTGTAGAAATCACCCGTGATACCCTTCACCAGCATTGCCCCACGGCCCTGAATGCCATACGCACCCGCTTTGTCCATCGGTTCGCCGGTGGCTACATAGCGGGCAATTTCGTCGTCGCTCAGCGTAAAAAACTGCACGTGAGTTTCATCTGTGTAGCTGGTTCCAAGTATTCCGTCAGTCTTGCCTGTGATGATGCACACACCCGTGAAGACCGTGTGTTCGCGCCCACTGAGCAACTTCAGCATGTGCACGGCATTGGCTTCGTCCATAGGCTTGCCTAGGATTTCACCACAGTACGACCGCAAGAAGCGCTGAACATCGGCTTCATAGGCAGGGTTGTCCAAGTCTTCGCCGAAAAGCGTTTGTAACGTGCGTTGAGCTTTGTCTTTATTTGCAGGCTCGCCGTCAATGCCCACAATGGTGTCGGCGGCAATCACGCATGCGCCGGGGTAAAGCGCAGCCACGGCTTCGGCCTTTTGACGGGCAAGCCCACGCGCGGCATGCCTAGGACTGGTGCCGGGCGCAATGGTTTCGTCAATATCAGGCGCATGCACGGTGAATTCAAAGCCCGCGGCGGTGAGCAATTCATGCCTGCGTGGTGAGGCAGAGGCTAAAATCATTTTCATGGCTATATTCTATCACATCGTGCCGCAAATTGCAAGCCAAAATCACAAATTCCCTCTTTACATTTGCGCGCGCGTGGTGTATAATATAAAATGCGTAATTATTATGTTGAAGGAGCCTCCATGCGATATAATCACGAAATTTGTAGCGTTTGCGACGCCGAGTTCGACGAACACAGCGACGTTGTGGTGTGCCCATCCTGCGGCACGCCGGTGCATCGCCAATGCTGGCAAACGGCGGGTGCTTGCCCTAATGTGCAAAGCCATGGCGACGAATTTGCCTGGAAAGCCACGCAGGTTGCACCGCCCGAACCCGCTGCCGAACAGCCCAAAAACCTGTGCGACGACTGCGGTGAATACACCGAGCCGGGTATGCCATTTTGCCCCGGCTGCGGTGCAGAACAAGGGCAATCTTCGCCCATGGAAATGTTTTCGCAAATGAGCGTGGAACGCGAAAAAGCGTTTGTGCGTGATTTTCCTGCGCATTGGGTTAATGGCAAGCAATTGCGTGCCGGCGATGTTGTGGTCGGCCAGCCCGTTGAGGAAATCTGCCTGCAGCTGCGCAGCAACCAGCGCACCAACGAGCGTTACCTATCGCGCTTTGCACGCCAGCGCAACCTAGGCTGGAACTGGGCCGCCTTTGCTTTTGGACCATATTGGATGTTCTTTCGCAAGCTGTTTAAGCCTGCGCTGATTTTTGGTGCACTTGCGTTGATTGGCATTTTTGTGATGGCACCCATCAACGAAGCCATGTTTGGCATCGTCGAAACTTATGGTGCGAATCCCCCGCAAGCTTGGGCGATGATCTGGGGCGTTGTGCGTGCATATCAGTGGCAGGCGATTATTGCGGGCGGGCTTTGGCTGGGCGCGCGCCTAGCTGCGGCTTTGTTGGGCGATCGCCTGCTGCAAGGCAAACTCGTGGGCAACATCGAAAAAGTTAAACGTGAAGACGCCGTGCTTGGCTTTGGCGAAGCTGCCCCGCATTTTTCGGCCGGTGAGGGTGCCATGCGTAGGCTCAACCGCCACCAAGTTCTAGCACGCATGGGCGGGGTATCGTTCTTTGCGCCGCTACTGTATTTTTGGACGCTGCGCATATTGCCCAGCATGCTGGTGAGTTTCGTTGGCATGTTTGTGCGATAGTGCGGAGGGGTTGAATATGCGTGAAGATTTTGTTAAAATGGTGCATGCTGGCATTGGCGGCGGCTTTTTTAAGTTCGAACAGCGCACAATGAACGATATGTTGCGTCCAGATGAAACACTTCTATGGGTTCATAGCAATGTTGTTGCTGCCAATTACGATAACTATTTTGGGATAACGATGATTTCCCAGCAACGGGTTCTGCATGTGCAAAAAATCGCGTTTCGCAAGGCGACTCGCTGCATAGAATTCCAAACGGACACGATTCATTCCGTTGGAGTGCGTGGCAAAGACGTATATTTTGTATCAGGGCATCAGATTGTGAGAATTGAGGGCAAGGGTGATGATGGTCAACAAGCGCAGCAAATTGCGTTGATTTTGCGCCAAGTGGCTAGCGGCACAAACCCCGAACTTCCGCAAACGAGCGTAACTTGCTCTGGATGCGCGGCGCGTGTTATGGTGCCTGTTGAGCAAGTTGTTCGGTGTGAATATTGCAGTGGTGCGCTGCAAGCATAAATTTGATAGGAGAATAAAATGAGCATTCGTTCTGACGTGATGGCACTTGCGCGGCAATATAAAGCCGGAACAATTTTGTTTCGCGGCAGCATTCGTGCGCTGTCCAATGCTTTGCACCCGCACGAGCAACCGCAGTTTGTGCTGGCGTGCACGATTACCCCAAGCCTCATCCACACCTTTGACGATGACGACGAGCGCAGCGGCGTGATTGCTATCACCAACCAACGCATTGTGCACAGCGATGGCGAAGGCATTACCAGCCTTGGCTTTGATGAAGTGCATTCTATGCGCCTAGACACCACGGACGACTACGTGGTGCTGTTTGGCAGCCAAACGCACAACTGGCACGCGATGTTCCTAGGTGCGACTGGCGGCCACAGTGAGTACGCCGCCATGTTTTTGCGCTTGCTGCAACAGGTTGCCACGGGTGCGCCGCCGGTTTCGGCCATGGCTCCCGCTGGTGCGCAACAAGTGCGTGTGACCTGCCAAAGCTGCGCCGCGCATGAGTTGCTCTCTCCCGGGCAGTCGTCCGTTTGCTTGTATTGCAATGGCGTGCTGCAAGCGCCTGCGCTTGAGCAGCCTTCTGCGCCCGTTGTCGCACAGCCTGTTGCACAAGAAGAAAGCAGCTTGGGCGGCGGCTTCTTGGGTGGTCTGCTCGGCGGCACGTTGGGGGAAATCATTGAGGCTGTGGTGGATGAGTTTATTTAGGAGGTAATCTTATGCATCCGACAATTTGGGCGGCGATTATCGGCGGAGGCGCTACTTTAGTTACGGGTGTCACCGTGGCTTTGATTAAGCGCGAGCGCAAAAAGCGCACACCATATCAAGAGCGACTGGTGCAGCACTGCAAACGCATGGCCAGAAATGCTGAAGCGCATGTTAATTTTCGTGCTGCACTTGAGCATTTGGCCAAAGCAGACGAGCACATGGAAAACGCAGGCACTGAAGTTGAACTGAGTCTTGAGCGTGCAGATGTACTGATGAGAAAAGGCGGGAAACATTGGGAATTGGCGGAATACCCCGAAGCTCTGGGTTGTTTCCATATTGCTGAAGCGATATACCAAGAAAGCGGGAAAAACCGCCATCGAGCTAATATTGCGGCTTGCTACAATAACATCGCATTGGTTTATTTCGTTCAAGGCAAACTTGATGATGCGTTAGAGTGGTTTCTCGAGGCATTGCGTATCGCCGAAAAAGTGCTGGGGAAAAATCATCCAGATACAGCGACAGCTTACAACAACATTGCGGGAGTTTATCATGAGCAAGGCAAGCTTGATGAGGCATTGAACTGGTATCTCAAGGCGTTGCAAGCCAAAGAAAAGATACTGCCCAACAACCACTCTAGTACTGCAACAGCTTACAACAACATTGCGGGAGTTTATCATGAGCAAGGCAAGCTTGATGAGGCATTGAACTGGTATTTCAAGGCATTGCGTATTGATGAAAAGGTGCTGGGGAAAAATCATCCCGGTACCGCAATTGATTACAATAATATTGCGGGGATATATGATAGTCAAAACAAGTTAGACGAAGCGTTAGAATGGAACAACAAAGCTTTGGCGATTCGCGAAAAGGTGTTAGGGGAAAATCATCCCCACACAGCAACCAGTTACAACAACATTGCGCAAGTTTATTACGCCTTAGACAAGTTTGATGAAGCGTTGGCGCTTTTGGAGAAAGCATACCACATTGCCCGCGAAGTATTAGGCGAAGAACACCCCAGCACAATCAATTATCGCAACAGCATTGTAGCCGTTCGCGCTGAATTAACACAAACAACCACAACATAAAGGAGAACACCCATGAAAGTCAGAAAAGCCATCATCCCTGCAGCAGGCCTGGGCACCCGCGTGCTGCCCGCCAGCAAAGCCGTGCCCAAAGAAATGCTCAACATCGTGGACAAACCCGCCATCCAGTACATCGTGGAGGAGGCCGTGGCCGCAGGCATTGAGGAAATTCTCATCATCACCAACCGCGGCAAAGGCGCCATTGAAGACCACTTCGACCACGCCTTTGAGCTGGAAACTCAGCTGGCCAAACAGCCCAGCAAAGCGGATATCCTCGAGCAAGTGATGAATGCCAGCACCATCCCCGCAAACATCTACTTCCTGCGCCAGAAGATCACTAAGGGCCTTGGCCATGCGATTTTGTGCGCGAAAAACTGGGTGGGCGACGAACCCTTCGCCGTGCTCTACGGTGACGACGTGATTTTGAACGACGACCCCGTGACCGCGCAACTTTGCCGCGTGGCAGAGGAATACGGCCATGGCGTTATCGGCGTGAAAGAAGTTGCCCGCAAAGACGTGCCCAAATATTGCAGCGTGGAAAACACACCCGAGCGTGACAACATCATGCGTGTCACCTCCATTGTGGAAAAACCGGAGCCTGGCACCTTCAACTCTTGCTATTCTATTTTGGGCCGCGTGGTTCTGCCGCCCGAAATTTTTGCCATGCTGGAAGAAGGCGTGGCCAATACTCCTGTTGGCGAGGAGTATTACCTCACCGATGCCATGAGCGACCTTGGTGCTGCCGGCAAGCTCATGGCTGTGGATTTCGTCGGCACGCGCTATGACATGGGCAACAAGCTGGGCATTTTGCAGGCTAACTGCGAGGTCGCGCTCAACCACCCTGAAATCGGCGCTGATGCCCGCGAAATGATTAAGGCTCTCGCGGCAACGCTGTAAAAATGAAGCTGCTGTGATAAAATCACCCACCCTCAATAAGCGAGGGTGGGTTTTGTTATGGGTTATTCGTCTTCTTCCGGCGCGGTGAGCTCGTTGGCTTGGCTGAGCAGCTCACGCCGCTGCTCGTCTGTGCCCGAGCGATACAGAATCACTAGGTATTGCTCTTCTCGACTTAGCTGCGCAAAGCGCACAATCGAATCATCAATAAGCGAGGTGGAATAATCCGTGTCGTCCATAAGCACATTCACGGGCGTGCTTTCGCCAACCATTTCGCCCAATGAAATTTGATACAGCCGTGCAAGGTGCAGCAAAGATTCCACGCTGATTTTTGTGCGTCCGCTTTCATAGTAGGCGTAGGTGGAGCGGTCAATGTGTAAAAAATCTGCAACCTGCTGTTGAGTCAAACCATTTCGACGGCGCAGCTGCTTTACTAATTCAACATAATGCATGCAAAGCCTCCTTTAACTTCCTACACCTGCGGTGAGCAGGTCGCTTCGCTGTGGTCTAATCGTCTAAAATCTAATGCCTTGTGTCTATTATACCACACTTCTCGGCAAAAGGCAAGTGGCATCTTTTCACGAAAAACGTCGCTGCACGCAAGCCTCCAGCGCAACAAAGGCATAAATGTCTTCGGTGAATAGCTCGTTTGCGGCTTGGTATTGTGCTAGTGGCAGGGTCTCGAGGGTGCAGTCGGCGGCGATGCACTGTGCCACCAGTTCGCCCACGATTTTATAAGCCGTGCGAAAAGGCATGCCCCGCGCAACCAGATAATCCGCGCAGTCTGTGGCGTTGATGAAGCCTTCGGCGGCGGCGCGGCGCATTTGCTCAGGCTTGGCTTGCATGGTGGCTAGCATGGGCGCGGCAGCTTGCAGGCAAACGCGCGTGGTATCCACGGCATCAAAAATGGCGGGTTTATCTTCTTGCATGTCTTTGTTGTAGGCTAGGGGCTGGGCTTTCATCATGGTGAGCAATGCAGTTAAATCACCAAACACACGCCCGCTTTTTCCGCGAATCAACTCGGCCAAGTCGGGATTTTTCTTTTGCGGCATCATGCTGCTGCCGGTGGTGTAGGCACCGTCCAGCTCGATGAAGCGAAATTCCCAACTGCACCACAGAATTAGTTCTTCGCACAGCCGCGACAAATGCACCATGATAATGCTGAGCACGGCGGCCAGCTCCATGCAAAAGTCGCGGTCGCTCACGCCATCAAGCGTGCTTGCGGTGTAGCCATCAAAGCCAAGTGCGCTGACAGTGCTGGCGCGGTCAATGGGATAGCCTGTGCCGGCCAGTGCGCCGCTGCCCAGCGGTGAAACATTCATCCTAGCTTGACAGTCATTTACGCGTAAAATATCTCGCCGCAGCATTTCTTGGTAGGCCAGCAAGTGCTGCGCGAACAAAATCGGCTGCGCGCGTTGCAGGTGCGTGTAGCCTGGCATAATCACATCGGGGTGCGCATCGCGCTGTTGTTGCAACGCGGCAATCACCGCCTCAATTTCCACGCGCAGCTCATCGCATTGCCCGCGCAGATACAGCCGTAAATCCGTGGCCACTTGGTCGTTGCGGCTGCGGCCGGTGTGCAGGCGTTTGCCCGCTTCGCCGATGCGGGCGGTCAGTTCGCTCTCAATGAAGCTATGAATATCTTCGAATGTCATGTCAATCTCAAGTTTGCCGTGTTCTAGTTCTGTCGCGATTTCAAGCAAGCCGCGCTCAATGGCCTGGCCATCTTCGGGCGTGATGATGCCCTGCTTGGCCAGCATGGCGGCATGTGCCAAACTGCCCGCGATGTCTTCGCGCCACATGCGGCAATCCACCGCGATGGATGCGTTGAAGTCGTGTGCGGCTTGGTCGGTTTGCTTGGTGAACCGGCCCGCCCAAAGTTTTTCTGCCATAAGCGCCTCGCTTTCTTTCATATTAGTTTGCGCCAGTCAGCTCTTGATACACAAAACAATCCACAAAGTGATCGTTCACCATGCCTGCGGCCTGCATGAACGCATAGATAATCGTGCTGCCCACGAAGTTGCAGCCACGCTTTTTCAAGTCTTTGCTGATGGCGTCCGAAACAGGGCTGGTCGTCACAAAATCGTCGTAGCCAACAAAGCGGTTGACAATGGGCTTGTGATCAACATAGCTCCACAGGTAGTTATCCAAGCTGCCGAACTCCTCTTTGATGTTCAGCACGGCTTGTGCGTTTTTCACCGCGGCGTTGACCTTCAGGCGGTTGCGCACAATGCCCGGGTTTTGCAGCAGCTCGGCGATTTTTGCGTCATCGTACTGCGCAACTTTTTTCACGTCAAAATTATCGAATGCAGCACGATAGTTCTCGCGCTTTTTCAGGATGGTTATCCACGAAAGTCCGGCCTGTGCGCCTTCCAAAATGAGCATCTCAAACAAGCGACGGTCATCGTGCACGGGGCGGCCCCACTCGTTGTCGTGGTAGTCCACGTAAATTTGGCTATCGCCGCACCAGCTGCAACGTTGTTTGGCTTGCTCCATATAGGAAAATCCTCCAAAATTAAATTTTTTTGAAAAAAGACTTGACTTTGACGCTACGGTATAGTTTATAATAACATGGTGAGGTGAAACGATGGAATATTCAATCAATAAATTGTCGAAGATGTCGGGCGTTACCACCCGCACATTGCGATATTACGACGAAATCGGACTCTTAACGCCGGCGAGAGTTGCCGAGTGAATTCATTGCAGCAAATTTTGTTCTACAAAGAACTAGGTTTCGCTTTGGACGAAATTAAGTTGTTGTTGTCTGCCGCTGACTTCGATCGTGCACAGGCTTTTGAAAACCATCTTCAAGCACTTCATGAAAGACGCAAGCAAATCAACAAATTGATTGCGAACGTCCAAAAATCAATCACCACCATGAAAGGAGAAACAACCATGTTAGACGCTGAAAAATTTGAGGGCTTCAAGCAAAAATTACTTGCTGACAACGAAAAGCAGTTCGGCAAAGAATTACGCGAAATGTTTGGCGATGAAGCCATTGCAGGCTCGAATGCCAAGCTCAAAGCAATGTCTTTTGCGCAGTATGCCGATACAGAAAAACTGCAAAAAGAGTTCAACGGTGCGCTAAAACGCGCAGTTGCGCAAGGTGACCTTGCAAGTGAACTAGCCCAACACGCCTGTGCGCTGCACAAGAATTGGCTGTGCAGATATTGGGGCGAATACACAGCAGAAATGCACTTGGGGCTTGCGCAGATGTACGTAGACGACTCACGCTTCACCGCCTATTATGACAAAATAGCCCCCGGTGCCGCCGTGTTTTTGCGCGATGCGCTTGAAATCTATTGCAAGTAACGTTCTACTCGGACCAAAATTTGCGGTCAAGGCTGCGAAACTGGATAGCCTCGGCCAAGTGCTGCACGGCAATGCGTTCGCTGCCGTCGAGGTCAGCCACGGTGCGTGCCACGCGCAAGATTTTATCATAAGCCCGCGCGCTCAACCCCAGCGATTGAAATGCACCTTCAAGCAAGCGGCGACTTTCGTCGTCAAGCGGGCAAAACTGGCGGGTTTGCGCGGGGGTCATCTGTCCATTGGCGTGTATGCCCAGCCCGGCGAAGCGCTCACGCTGCAAGGCACGCGCACGATTCACCCGCGTCTGCATGGCGGCGGAGGATTCGCTCTTTTCATTAGAAGATAAGCGCTTGAACTCCACCGGCGGCACTTCAATGTGGATGTCCAGTCTGTCTAGCAGCGGGCCGCTGACGCGCGAAAGGTAGCGTTGCGCCGCGCCCTGCGGACACACACAACGCCGCGTGGGGTGCCCGAAGAATCCGCAGGGACAGGGGTTGAGCGCCGCCACCAGCATCACCGTGCAGGGGTAGCGCACCGTGCCCGCCGCGCGGGAAATCGACACCTCGCCGTCCTCAATGGGCTGACGCAGCACCTCTAGCGATGCCCGGTTGAACTCAGGCAACTCGTCCAAAAACAGCACGCCGTTGTGCGCCAGACTAATCTCACCCGGACGTGGCACGCTGCCCCCGCCCGAAAGTCCCGCGGCCGAAACCGTGTGGTGCGGCGAGCGAAATGGCCTTGCGCGAATGAGCGAAACGTTGCTGGGCAGTTCGCCCGCCACGGAGTAAAGCTTGGTGGTTTCGAGGCTTTCTGCTGGCGACATATCCGGCAAAATCGAGGGCAGCCGCTTGGCCAGCATACTTTTGCCACTGCCCGGCGGACCGATCATTAGCACATTGTGGTTGCCTGCGGCAGCAACTTCAAGCGCATGGCGAGCCTCGGCTTGACCCTTTACGTCCGCAAAGTCCAGCATCATTTGTGTCGAAAGCACTTCGCTTTCCTGCATTGTCGCAGGCTCGATTTCTTTTTGGCGGCGCAGATGCATGAGCAGCTCACGCAGGTGCGCCACGGGGTACACATGCACGCCTTCCACGATGGCGCTTTCGGCTGCGTTTGCCGCCGGCACAAAGATTTCCGTCCAGCCGGCATCCCGCGCAGCAATGACCATGGGCAGCGCGCCGTTCACCCGCCGCACTGTGCCGTCAAGCGCAAGCTCGCCAATGAAGGCGGATTTCTCGTGCCCGCTGCGTAGTTGCCCGCTGCCCACCAACAGGGCAATGCAAATGGGCAGGTCATAGATGGGGCCTTCTTTGCGGCGGTCTGCGGGTGCGAGATTCACGGTCACACGGCTACCGGGGAACTCATGCCCGCAGTTTTTCATGGCGGAGCGTACGCGGTCTTGGGCTTCTTTCACGCTTGCGCCCGGCAGGCCAACGATATCAAAGCGCGGCAAGCCGCTGTTGAAGCAGTCGGCTTCCACTTCTACGGCAAAGGCCTCCATGCCAAAGCAGCCCATGCTGTTGATGCGTGCGAACATACAAAGCCCTCCCCCAAAAAAGACTTGACAAATGCGTAGATTTTCGCTATAATATAAATGAAAGTGACCTGCCGAGCACGGCAACCCCTTTCCTAGAAATATCTAGTTAGAGATAACCGCCCGTGTTTCTGAGGCACGAGGGCGGTTATCTCTTTATGTATTCTACTATGCTGCGAGCAAGTTGCAAGGCCGCTTGCGCAGCCGCGAAGGCGTAATTTGGTTCCGCCGCCAACGCTACGTACGTTACCGCAACAAATTGCAACAATTCCACAAAAGTGTCATTCACAAAGGCATCACTCCTTTCGTCCCGTATGTTTCAACGAAGAGGAAAGGGGATTGGAGTCGCCACCCGACAGGCTAAGCTCTATTATATCCTATTTTTCGGCACTTGTCAACACTTTTGCGCAAATTTGTTCACGCGTTAAAGCGGGCGAAATATTCCTGCCTTGTTAGGCGGAGCTTTGTCATTGTGTGCTCGTTTTCGTGGTATTCGCCTGCAAAGCGAAAGCCGTTTTCCTCAAACGCGCGTTGGCTGCGTTTGTTGTAGTCAAACGTAATTCCGTATAGCACATCCACGTTTTGCTGTTCAAGTGCAAACTGCGTCAGCATGCCAATGAGCTGCGTGCCAATGCCGCGCCCCCAATAGGCCTTTTCGCCAATGCTCATGTCGATGCGGCGCAGGTCAAGCTCCGTTGGTTCGTCAACGTAGTTGATGTTGCGCTGGCGTTCGTGCATTTCTTGCAACCAGCACTCGCCGATGGCTGTGCCCTCATACTCAATCAAAAAGCACAGCCCTTGCTGCGAAACTTGTCCCCAAATGCCCTGCACGTCGTCGAGGGTTTGCGGCTGCGCATCTGGGCCGTCAGTCCAATACAGCACGTCAGGGTTGCTGCCCCATTTAACCAGCAGCGGCGCGTGGTCGTCGCACAGCGGGCGCAGGGTAATGCTGCCCCGCGTGAGGGTGATGTTGTGCGTGTTGATGATAGCCATAGCTTATCTCCTTATGCCAGCTCCAACTGTTGTTTTTGTGGAATAAACCACTCGTTTGCAAGCATTTCGCAAATCATTTTTTCTGTTATTCCGTTGTTAATTGCGGCGGCTTTGCATTTGTTGAAGATTATCTGGTTGTGTTTCGTTAAAATAGCACGTTCGCTGTTAGACATTTCATCCAACACCAACGAAACAGTGTTGCGGTATTTCGGCACAGCATCAAAGTAACAGGGCAAAAAACAGCCGCGTAACGCGGCTTGCTTGCCTTGCGTCTTTTCGTCAGAAAGCCCATATTCGTAATCGTTGTGTGCGTTCAAGTCGATGAACTGAAAGCCGATGGTTTCGTGATAAAAGAAATTGTCCTTACCGACAAAATCAATGATTATGCCCGCGTCAGTGATTTTAATTATATCCGCAACATACTTGTCGAAGTGGCCTTGTGGCGCGTTTGACAGTAATTCAACGCGCTTTAACACGTAGCTTTTGCAGCTCGTTTCGTCCCTGTCATATAGTTCCGAGCCTTTTGCTCTTGGTTGAATGATGTAGCCGTTGCCGTTTTTGCTTTTGACAGCCGATATCGGCACAACATTGACACCTTGCGCTTGCAGCTCTAAAAGCGTCTTGGCTAACCTTTCAAGATGTTTTAAATCCGGATCTTGTGTGGCCACATTTCGAACGTTGATGTTCTGCATCTTAAGCACTACGTGCTCGTCAAACAGGAATGCTTTCGTATTTTGAAATCGGTTGTCGCCGCTTCTTTCGTGCGTCATACGCTTTATTGCTTTTATCATTTGTTGTGCGGTTGTTTGGTCTATAGCAAAGTATTTTTCAATCTTCAAATTCTTTATCTCCTCACTAAAATGCCGTTCATGTTTGGGACATTTGGCAGCGCGAGCTGTTTTTCTTGCTCGGTGCAGCCCATGAGCAGTTTGATTTCGCTGTCTTTTTTCAGCAAGTCTATCGTGCAGATGACTGCGTCCACGTGCTCGCCGTTTGAGCCCTTCCACACGTCAATCCCGCTGCCATCCATGGCGGACGTGCCCTTGAGGTAGCCGTAATCTAGGGGGTACACGTAATCGGGATATTTCGGGTGGCGGCTGCCCTTGGGGCGGTCGATGACCAGTTCGCACTCGGCGGTAAGTTGGTCGATGGCTTGCCAGAAGTCGTTCATGTTGCCCTCCATTCTTGCATCAACTGGACGATGCTTTCTCTCTATCAATCTACGAATACGGCCGACATTAGCGTTTCGTATTTTGCTTTATACATTTGCTTTGACTGCTCGCTCAATTCGGATGGCATTGAAATATCGTGCAACAATGCGCCGAGTTCAACGATCTCCGCATCAGCACCATATAGAACCGCTAAATTTACGGCATGAAACACAACCCGTTTGATGTGGTCGTTCCAGTAATCATAATGACCGAATTTCGGGTTCTTTTTGTGCTGTTCGCATTTTTCCAAGACAAACGCTCGGACGCTATTTACGATATTCGCCATGTTGACATTCCTCCCTAAAATAACCGCAACCGTTTTTTTTATGCGCATGTCATTTCACGCGGCGTATGCTTTTGCGCAACATGGGGTATTCGCTGTCGTCCCAATTTGATGGAAGATACGACTCGCCGTCACGGTTGATTTTTCTAATGATGAAACGATCAAGGTAACCCTCTTCGTCGCGAATGAAGTGATATCGATCCCCGAAGAAGCCATCAAAACTTGACAAGCCTTGTTCGTCATAGTGATAGACAAAACTATCGTGCCGTCCAATTCCAAAGTTAGCTGTATACGTTGCAAATTGATAGCTTGCCAGCCTACCTTGCTCGTCAAATACGCACTCTGATATGGTGTCGATTTGGTTGTTGCGCAGCCCAAAGCCAAGCTCGGTGTTGCCTTGGCGCAAGATGATTTCGGGAATTGTATGAAATTCAGCCATGGTATAAGCCACAATCAACTCATCGCTTGCGTTAAAACCGTAACGGTATCTTGGTTTGCTGCGTGATGTTACGCGCTTGAGCAATCGGCCGCGATGACAACCTGTTACAATTAAATCTTGAATTGGACAGGGGCAATACCAGCCGCGATGCAGGCCTTCGCCACCCGAAGCAAATTCTTCACGCACGATTTCATTTTCCAGTTTAGCAAGAATTTCTGGGCAATGGTTGTTATACTGCTCTGCCCACGCTTGCAGTCGATCACAGTCTGTTTGGGTTTGCTCAGACCGACTTGATGCAATAAACTCGTTGATCTGTTGGATCGCTGTTGAGTCCCCCGCAACAAGTGCGTTTATCGCATTGCCAAATAGGTTCATGAATTCTTCCATCGTAAATTCTTCTCCCTAAAATAATCGGAGCCGCTTTTTAATGCGCATGATCGCAACGCCTGCCACACTCAGCACCACGCCTTTGATGGCATTGAGCGCCGTGGAAAACCAAATGGCCCCCCACACCATGGGCCAGATTTCAGCCGGCGGCATGTTCACGATAAACCGGAAAAATAGCGGCATCACAATGGTGTTCATGCCAAAACCGATGATGAGAATGGATAGCATGCCCATCGCACTGGCCAGCAAAAGCCCGTGCTTTTTTCTTGCGCGGCGCACGATGATGGCATAGGGCACAATGAAGGCCGTGCCCACCACAAAGTTCATCAAGTTGCCCATGCCAGCGTGTATCGCGCCGCTGCCCAGCACCAAAAAGCCAAACAGGTTTTGAATCAAATTCACGGCCACGCCGTAGATTGGGCCAAACAGCAGCGCCGCCACCAGTGCGGGTACGTCGGAGAAATCCAGCCGCAGAAATGGTGCAGCGGGGAAGATGGGGAACCCTAGGGCGTAGAGCACCACGGCCAGAGCAGCTAGCAATGCCGTGGCGCAAATGGCGATGAGCGGGCGAGTTCTTTTGGTTTGCATGATGAGTCTCCTTGCAAAAAATATTACCCCCAAAAGGCAATCCTCTTAGGAGTAACAATGCAAGCAGAGCCATGCATAGTACACTCTTCTTTCATCCGGACTTTAACCGTCGGCTTCGGAGTTTCACCGAATCTGCCCTTGCGGGCTGGCGGGCTTTACCGCCGGTGTGGAATTTCACCACCCCTGAAGAATGCTATTGAGTTGTTGCTAGTTTAACACAATGGCGGGCGTTTGTCAAGCGGAAAATGCGAGCGAGCTTCGAAAATTTTACTTGACATTTGCCCCGGGCATCAAGTATAATGTGTGTGGTGAAACATTAAATTTACAAATTGAAAGGGATTTTACACACATGAACATGAAAAAACTACTGGCGATTTTGTTGGCAATGCTGATGCTTGCCGTTGGTGCAATGGCGGTGCTGAGCAGCGCGGCTGGCGAACCCGAATACTCTTTCTTCCCAGATTGCGGTTTTTGCGAAGAATGTGGTGATGCGGATGTCTATTTTTCTTTTGCGTTTGCCTACTATCCCGGCTATTTTGGAGCTTTGCTCGGAGGGTCATTTCCATATGTTCAAGGACTACAAGCCATGTTTAATAGTGCCGAGGCAATGATAGCCTTCAATGCCGCTATGGATGAACTTGATGGCCTTTGGGATGATGATTTTCTAGGAATGGTGAGAGCCCTTGATGCGGTGGCTAATGAATACATGCTGCCAATTGCAATGGCGTTTAGCACTGAATTTTTCCGAACAATTTTTCTTTTCGAAATTTATGACGACGCGGGATACGCGTTACCTTTTGGCGTGTTTAATGCGACTAGCGAAGCTGCTGTACAACAGGTTTTGTTAGGTGATGTGGAAGACGCATTGGCTATTATAGTCGGGCTGAATGATACGCTCGTGGAAATTTTGGCTGACCAAGATGTTGAAGTGCGCGATTGGCTGCGCAGCCCGGCTACAGCGCCTGCTTGCCCTGTGAACCCCGAAGCGGACGTGTGCTTGTGTGACGAAGTGATCACAACTGCGCCTGCTGAAACCACAACGGTAGCCGAGACAACCACCGAGGTGACTACAGAAGCCACAACCACGGTAGTCGAGACAACCACTGAGGCGACTACAGAGGCCACGACGACTACAACGGCAACCGCGGAAGCTACTACAACGACCACAACAACTGCCGCGACTGAAGCCACAACCGCAACAACAGAGATAACTCAAACCACCACCCCGCCCCAAGAAGGCTTGACCACCATCGATTGGCTGGCTGTTGGCGGCGTCATCGTGCTGGTGCTGGTGAACCTTTTTGCCATCTTTGGCTTTGTGCGCATTTTGATTAACATGTAACTTGAGCAAATAACTCAGCTCCTCTTCGGAGGGGCTTTTTATTTTTGCGCCATGATAAACCGCCACAACCGCGCTTGGTCCTCCGCGCTGGCATAGCCAATGCCCACGCGTGGCGCCGTGCGGATTTCTCCCACCGCAAAGCCGTCGTCCTCCAGCCAAAGCACATTGGAGGTGCGTAGGTCAAGGGCGTTGTGCGCGCGGGTGATTTGCAGGTGTTTGGTCAACCGCCCCGGCCCGGGGTAGTCCACAATGCCGCGCACCAGCACCGCTTGCGGGTCGCCCTCATTGCCGGTAACCACATTGAGCAAATTGTGCATGCCATAGCACAGGTAGACATAGCTCAGCCCACCGGCGGCGAACATCACAGCGTTGCGGGGTGTGCGGCCACGGTGCGCGTGGCAGGCGGTGTCATTGGCCATGTATGCCTCAGTTTCGGTGATGCGCCCACGCAGCACGGTGCCGTCGTCTAGGTGATGACACAGCACTTTACCCAGCAGAGCAGGCGCGGCGGCGAGGACATCTTGGGCAAAGAAGTCAGGCGAAAGTCGCATCGTTTTCTCCAAATCACTTGTTATTTCGTTCTTGGCATGCTATACTAAACATGCACAACAAAGCATAAATTGTCGGGCAATCCCGCCCGTTTTCCGTTATAATACAGTTGAGAAACGAGGTGAGAAAATGGATTGGGTGACCGGCATCGGCAGAGCAATTGACTACATTGAGTTGCACCTGACGGACGAAATCGACTACGAGCAGGTGGCGAGGCAGGCGTATTGTTCCAGCTATCACTTTCAGCGGGTGTTTTCGATTTTGTGTGGCTTCACGCTAGGCGAGTATATCCGCAAGCGTCGGCTAACCCTCGCCGGGCTGGAATTGCGCAACGGCGGCGGCAAAGTCATCGACATCGCGCTGAAATATGGCTATGAAAATCCGGACAGTTTTGCGCGCGCGTTTGCAGGTTTTCATGGTGTCAACCCAAGTGCGGTGCGTGGGGATACGACTGTGCTCAAGTCATTTTCTCGTCTTCATCTCAAATTTATTTTGGAAGGCGGTCATCTTATGAACTATCGTATTGAAGAGCAACCGGCACGCATCTACACGGGCTACAAGCGGCATTTTCGGGGCGCGCCCGGCAGTCGAGCAGACCAAGAGTGCGAATTCTTTGTCAACACCCGCGCTAACCAGTATCTCTTGCAGGGCATGGCGGACGATCCTTATGCGACCTACAATCTCATCATGAACATCAACGACGAGGGCTATGATTTTTACATTGCTGCCCTGCTGCCTGCACACATGCGTGAACGCATTGAGGAAGAGTGCGTGTTGGGCAAGGCAGATGCCGCGCGCTTTGAAATGATCGAAATCCCAGCAACGACCTACGCTGTGTTTGAGACCGAGCGGGTGCCGTTTCCCACATCGCTGCACCTAGAACTGCGCCGCCGTGCAGTGAGCGAATGGCTGCCGAGCTCTGGTTATCAATTAGCACCCGGCGCGGAAATCAACCTGCATCACTGGTACAGAAAACCGGACACCGAAAAAAGATTTATTGAGCTGTGGCTGCCGATTGTGGCCGCATAAAATCAACATGAAAAATTTCCTCTTTGCTTAAGTATAACACAAAGCAAGGGGGATTTCAAGCTGTTTCCGTTACAACTACGCTTGTCAACTTTCGCGCTGCAGCATATTATATTAAGGAAGGCCGAGTATTCTCCGGACAATTTGGTCTTTGCATGATTAAATCCAGCGCACACGTGGCAAAATAGTAATGCCAAAAAATGACGGAGAGTGATAAACGTGACCGTGAAACGCGGAGATATTTTTTACGCCGACCTTACGCCGGTGGTGGGCAGCGAGCAAGGCGGCGTGCGGCCTGTGCTCATTGTGCAAAACGACGTGGGCAACAAGTTCAGTCCAACGGTGATTGCCGCGGCCATCACCAGCCAGCGTTACAAAACCGATCTGCCCACGCACATCAAGGTCGACGCCGACGGCAGCGGCCTTGCGCGTGACTCCATTGTGTTGCTTGAGCAACTGCGCACGCTAGACAAACGCCGCCTGAAGGAGCGCATGGGCAACCTTGAACAGCGCGACATGCAGCGGGTGAATCAAGCGCTGTCGGTTAGCTTGGGCATTGGCACCACCGGCACCAGTGTGAATTCCGCGACAGCATAAATATGCACCCCTCCCCGGAGGGGTGTTCGCGTTATTTGAAAAATTTACAAAAAATCCACATAAAACCTCTTGACTTTTCCATAGGGGGGGGGTATAATGGGTTTTAGACATATTATTTTTACAATTGAGAGAGGAATTTTACACACATGAACATGAAAAAACTACTGGCGACGCTGTTGGCAGTGCTGATGCTGGCCGTTGGTGCAGTGGCTGCGCTAAGTGGCGCAGCGGCGGGCGTAGATGAGGAGTTGGAAGCACAGCGGATAATCGCGCTTCTCGGCGCTATAGTTTCCATTGAAAATGAATTGGCGCTCACTTCAAGCACAAGTCCAGCGGCATTTAGAAATCAAGTGATGCCTATTACTTTGGGGATTCTCGGTTATTATGAATCTGGGGATTATGCGGCTTTTATTGGGGCGGCAACCACCAAAGTGTTTCCTCTTGTTGAAATGCATGTTCAACCGGATTACATTGATTGGATGCTTTTGGAACTTAGAATATTCGAGCTGTATGATACACTAATAGACGCTGCTCAGCATAATGAAAATTGGCGTCAGCTGTATGAAGATTTTTGGAGTTTGGCAAGAACGCGAGAAACGATTGGCTTGCTTTATCTTGGGGGAATGTGGACAGAAATCGTAGCGATTTACTATGAGATCGTTATGCTGCAAGAAGCTTTCTTGGTGCAAAATAGCATTGCGTTTCCGCCGCGCTGGGACTCGCCGTTTGACCCAAATCAGACTGAGCCTACCACAACTACTTCAACCACGACAACCGAAACGATCACAACTGAAGTTGAAACTACAACGGTAGCCGAGACAACCGCCGAAGCGACCACTGAAGCCACAACCGGTGAATCAACCACGGAAGTGACTGTTGAAGAGACCACAACTGGGGCAACAACAACGACCACCGCAATAACCGAAACTACAACTGAAGTTACCGCCACAACTGCAGACGGCGAAACCACCACCGAAGCACCGCCTGCCGAAAGTTTGACCACTATCGATTGGCTGGGCATTGCCGGCATCATCGCGCTGGTGCTGGTGAACCTTTTTGCTATTTTTGGCTTTGTGCGCATTTTGATTAACATGTAACGTTTGAAATAAAAAGCCCCTGCCTTGCGGCGGGGGCAGTTTTTTGTTAAGGTGCTGCGAATAATGTCTGCGGCATAGTTGCCTCCCACGCTGCGGGGAGTTCGCAGCCCAACGCGGTTGCGGCTATCGCTGCAATATCCATCACATTCACATCGCTGAGCATGCCCTGCTGCACGCTGTGGCCAGCGAAACCCATGAAGATTAGCACTTCTTGTAGGCTGTCGCCGCCGTGGTTGTTTTGGTTGCCGCCGTGGTCTGCGCTAACGATGAACAGCGTGTCATCGGCCCGGCCCTTGTCGCGATATTTCGCAACGATGCGGCCGATGAGCGCGTCAATTTCCGTCAGCTTGGCCAAAAACTGCGGCGTGCCGTAGCCATGGCGGTGGCCTGCGCCATCCACTTCGTCAAACTGGACGAACACCAGCGCCGGGTCATGCGCATCAAGATATTGCAGCACTTGTTCGCAAATGGCGGCATCACTGCTTGCGGTGAATTTGTCTATGCCCAAGTTTTCTTCGATGATACCTGTGTTGATGGGATCCCAGTTGCAAAACGAGGCCAATTTTGCCTGCGGCATGGCTGCCCGCACCACACGAAAAATCGAAGGATGAAGTGAGCTAATGTCGTATGGCCGGGTGGACACGATATCGTTGGTCAGACTATGCGTTTGCGGCCCAGCGCCCAGCAACATCGAACCCCAGCACTCCGCGCTAATCGTCGGAATTGAGGTCATGCCTTCATAGGTGACAGCGCCGCTCGCAAACAGCGCATCGATGTGAGGCGTTTCAGCCTGCGCAACAAAATTGCCGGCGCCGTCTACGCCTAAAATAATCACTCGTTTATACATGTACAAAGCTCCATCATGATTAAAACCGAAAACTTTCAAACGTAATCGTCGTCGTGTAGTGCACGCGGTTGTTGCGATAGATGTTGCCGCCGCCAAGGCCAGCTTGGAACTGAATGTCGAAGTCCAGATGCTGCGTGAAGATACAG
>Ga0131853_10002345_pt1 | contig 33926 bp, 33 predicted proteins | sample TergutLab28metaG_FD_92764 | JGI IMG/M metagenome (GOLD analysis project Ga0131853, IMG submission 92764) | Labiotermes labralis P1 segment gut microbial communities from Petit-Saut dam, French Guiana - Lab288 P1 (version 2) (version 2) | ecosystem: Host-associated > Arthropoda: Insects >... | reverse complement strand
TTCCTGGATATAATCCTTGATTTCACATGGTTTTGTAACCCATAATATGCTCTGTTGGCCATTATCAATCGAGCATTCACTTCTACTGTTCTATCATTCATTTTATTGACCATTGTACCCAGACATTTAAAATTGTCCACTCTCTTAAATGTGTAATTCCCTATTACAAGGTCCTGACGCGATGATGTGTCCTTTCCACTCTACATGTATACCGTCTTCTCTTGATTTATTATCAATCCCATATTTCTTGCAGATTTCTCCAACTTTAAGAAGGCTTCGTTAAATCCAGGGGTTGTGCGTGCCTTTAAATCGATGTCATCTGCATAGGCCAAGATCTGTACGGTCTTAAAGAAGATGGTTCTTCTAGTTTGAATGCCCAAGTCCCATATAACTTTTTCCAGGGCTATATTGAAGAGAAGGCATGCCAGTGCATCGCCTTGTTTCACTCCATGTGTAATAGGTATTGGCTCTGACAGATGAGACTGAATTTTGACTGAGCATTGTACATTGGTCATTGTTGTTTTGACCAATCTTATCAGTTTAGATGGAATACCAAATTCCGACATAGCACAAAGAAGCTTCTCTCGATGGATACTGTCGTAGGCTGATTTAAAGTCCATGAACAAATGATGTATTCCAATTTGATTTTTGACTGTCTTTTCCATAATTTGACTTAATGACCAATATCAGATCACAAACCATTATTGTTTGGTGTATTCCATCACTGGTGAGGACAAATTAAGTGCACCACAGTACTCTCACTATTCAAAAGGCAACAAGAACCAACCAGATACAAAGAAGGAGAGGTTTGTATGTGCCATTCATGTTTAATCATGTCAACTTAACTTTTGATATAAACTAAAATTTCCTTAACTTTTTACATTCTCTCATGGTTCACTGACTAAAGTAAATGGCTATGTGTTAAAATCACAAGATAGACTATGATTACCAATCTACTTTTGCTCTCTATGAGCTGTCTTTCATAAATCATCACTATTTTCGTAAGATACAGATGTATACCTCAGCTAATTACTGCACAGTGATTATAATTTGCAAGCAGGTATGGTTAAGTAAACTTCTGTGTGACCCAAAAATACCCAGTGCTGAGAAAATAAGTAAAAGAAGTGAATGCAAAAATTCAGTTTCATCATTACAGATTAACATACCAAAACATCAGTTCGCAGATCAACAAGAAATTTTACTCCTTTCTCCAGGCGACCCACATGAATGAAAAGCCATGAATACTGCGGTGTAAGAAGATTTTTGAGTCGTTCTTCTGCTTTCACAATCTGGCGTTTGTTGCCTTCATCTTCAAGCTTTTGCTGCTGGAATAAATTACCTCACATAAAACATCCTACTTCAATACAAAATAATATAGAATAAAGAAAAAATGGTATATAAATAAGACAACTCACTGATAGGCACACTACATAACTGGACTCTTGCAACTACCAATATTATATGGCATCAAATGAGATAGAAGCATGACCAAAAATTGTTTTTACATGACGAAGTGCAAGGGAGTGGCCAAGTGAGTGTTAAAACAACCTAATATGTGGAGTCAAAGGGTTTACGAGCATGTTATTAGATTGTATATATGTCTACAAAATGGACTAGAAATCATGTATTGCAGATTCCGAACTACTAGTGATAAAGAAACTTGTCAACACTATAAACATCACGCTGCATAACATGAACTTTCTTTCTCTTGTAATTTATTAAATATATGCCATATTGAAATGTTGACAGAATGTTATGCACTATCCTATTCTTAGCACAATAGGTAATTTTTTTTAGATATGTGACAATGTTCTACAAGAGTTGCATGCAAAACATGATTCAGCAGACAACTATGAACATCAGTGTTGATCTGAACGTGATAGGGAAACTCCTGTTAAGACACTGCGTATCTGTCATGTACTTCAGAAAAAATGGTTATGATTCAGGTAGAAGGGACGCTGTGTGTAATATTCTTACCAAGTCTGGTATACCCAGAAAACTAGTTCCATTAATTAAAACATGTTTAAATGAAATGTATAGTACAGCCTGTACAATAAACACCTGTCTGATACATTTTCTGTGCCAAATGGTCTAAAACAAGATGTTTTACCACCACTCTAAGCAACAGACTACTTGTAAAACCTGGGCATAGATGGGAGCATATTAAAATATATGTTAATAAACAGGATGGTAGAGTATGGCCCAGAATCACCTAGCTCAGACTGGGGATTACTAACAGGGCCTTGTAAACACAATAATGAAACGTCTAGTTCCATGAAATATTGAGAATTTCTTGACTGGCTAAAGCACTATTTATTGTCTCAAGAAGGATGTTATTCCATGGAGGTCATCAATTGGTGCACAGCTGTACTACCAAATGAAAATTTTTATCACAGCACAGAACAGACCTTCCACCAACAAATCGACATTTAATTTGGTGGATATAAGACACAGACTGACAGACATGTAGAATTCATCATTATATAAAAATCTTACCTCTATATATAATAGCGATTTTGCTGCTTTGCAAACCATCGGATGATCAACTGCATGATCACAAGCTAATGCTTTCAGGAAACCATCTCGATGTGTCTTCAGTAGGAATTTATATGCAGTACAGAGGTTTTTAACTTTACTCTGTAAATTATAAAACTACAGATATTTGTGTGAAAAAACTGGACACTGATCCAGCCAACAAACTACAAGCCATGAAGGTAAATGTATACACACTGGTACACATATGAACCACTGCCAGGCCCACAGAAATAAAGGTCTCTTGCATAATAACATTCCTGAAAATGATTTGTGAAATATTATAATTAAACCAGTTAAACTCTCAGATTAAAATCACCAACTTAAGTGCAGGCAGAACATGTATTTAAGTACCATAATAATAATAATAATATAATTTCCATTTACTTGCCAATTATGAAAATGCACTCATTAAGAGATTATTAGTGCAGTGCATATAAATATCTGTATTTGTCTCTTGTAACTCACCCATGACAAATAGATATTTGTGGAGTCCTGCTGACAATACTAATAACAACAGTAATAATCGGCAACACATTTACAATTACAAGCAATAAGAACTTCCCACTCCAATACATTTTAAACTTGTGACCACTTACACTTGACCTCAGAGAATCAAACCTCGAGCTAATTCCATTCCACTCCAGGATTATAAATTTATGTAAATATAACATGTATTTTGGCACATTTCTACACTTTCCCAAATCTGGTGAATGGTTAGGTCTGATTAAGTTAACTAAGTTTCCATGTTTCCTATGTTTTATCTAGTATTAACAAAATTAAACATGAGTTCTTCAAGGAGTTCTAATAGTGCTAACAAGACCACTGCAGACTTTAGTCACCATTTCATAATCCTGTGCAAATTTTATACTTTTCACAAGGAAGGAAAAAAATATTTGTCTTAAGTATTTTGCTGCTAACTCCATACAGCATGTTCCTTCTTAAGAAGCCAGGAGTTCCCCAAACACTCAAAAAATAGCCCACAAATGGAACCCACAGTTTTGCTACTGTGTTCACAACAGCTCATCTCTGCTACCCATCCTGTACCAGATGAATTCAGTCCACACCCTCCCATCCTCTTTCTTTCAGATTCATTTTAATGCTATCCTCCCACCTACACCTAATTCTTCCACAGTCATCTTGTATTTTGCCACTAGCAGACACAAATTAAATCCACTGACTAATTTTGTAGGTCACAACTGTGGTCTAGTGGTTAATGTGTCTGCATCTAGTTTGAAGGATTGCTGGTTCAACTATGTGTGGGTTCAGCTGTTTCATAATTTGTATGGAATTGCACAGTTTTGACAGATGGCCGTGTGAGGTGTGTTGTGTACAAGATGCGGTCATTGCAGTGATAGGATACATGTGGTTAGAGTCTGGGGTAGTTTTTATCTTTGTATGTGTCATGTGCTAGACTGATTATGAAAACTCTGTTCCTGTTAATTTTTGTCATTTGTATGGTAGCCCCACTACTTTCCAATTGTTACCTACTATCGACACCCACATCTTGCATGTTTTACTAGTAGATGAAAATTAAATCCGTCGTTCAGAATCCGAGAAACACGGGTTAAAAGGATCATAAAAAAGTTTTCCTTATTGACAATTTTTCAATTGCAGTGATACACTTCTGAAACTTACCTCAACAATCCAACTGCTAACGTTGGTATCTCGATAATCAAGAATTTCCTGCAGAAGATTCTTTAATCTCTGTTCATCTTCGGCAGTACTTGATCGTCTTCTCAAATTTTCACTTGAAGCCAGACAGTAATCAGGGTCATCACAGTCTTGCCCAATTTGACTGTCGCTGGAACGATTGGGGCTTCTGCTTAATCTTTTCGCATCTAACTTAGACACTCTGTCACGTTCACCATTGGCCATGAGTGTACAACAGGATGAAAGGTTAAAAGCTGTTCCTTTGATGTCGCGAACTTTGCTGATTTCAGCAAACCCCGACCGTAAACATAAAACCCTAACCTCCCTAACCAACTTTGCCAACACAACTCTCTTCATAACTAAATTCGATTCTCAGTTGTCATCGTCGGGAATGTAAATACACCAGTTGTACTTCGTGTGATTGGCTGGACGATGCGCCTGAGCACTGCTGGCAGTAGAAAGTGAAAATCTTTGCTGGACCGGGAGGAGAGTTGAAACGGAGAAGTTATCAGGTGTAAACATGAGTATAATAGGAACGTTCGTCACGCACCGTGTTGATTGTAAACACAGGAAACACACACACTCCTTGCAGCATGATAAATAAATGCGGGCAGTGCAGCATGTTTGACTTCCCCTACATCCTGAACAGCTGTTTGAAAATGTACAATCTTTGATTGAACATTGCGTGAATACATATTGCTTCAGGAAACACAGAATGTTTGGAATAAGGTCATGTCCCGTTATTATTCTAGTATCTGAAACGAACGTAATAGTTTGCGAGTGAAGCCGTTATTAATGGCCGCATGAAAATATTGATTTATTTGTTTGCCTGCCTGTGAGACGAGCTGCCTGGCCTGACATCCGGACTGACAATGCGGAAAGTTTTAAATTTTGTTAAAGGAAGGCGAGATGACAAGAAAGGGCATGGATCTTCTGGTAGTTCCGTTGGGCCCTTCTCTGAACTTCCAAGTCCAGCTGATCAGCCAACACCAACTGATGAGCGCTGTACAGGACTTGAACAAAATTTTGGATATAATGTTGACCTCAGTGGGAAGGATAAAACTATTACAAAACTCCACAAGGCTGCTTGGCTAGGAAATTTGGAAAAGCTGAAAGTTAACATGAAGAAGATGGATGTGAATGTTGTTGATGAGCTCAACAGAACTCCACTGCATTTAGCAGCAGCACGAGGGCATGCAAATATTGTGTGGTTTCTTTTGGGAAACAAAGCAAATTTCAATATTTGTGACACTGAGGGGAAAACACCATTTCTGAAAGTAAACAATATTTGTTATGTTTTATTTGTGCCATAAAGCTATTATCATGTGTATTAGAATTTACTATTCTTGACTTTTTTGGTTGTTTCAGGCAGTTGAATGTGGACATAAAGAAACCATACAACTCATGTTGGAAAGAGGAGTAGATATCAACACCATTGACTACAGGGGCAATTCTGGGCTACATATTGCAGCAAAACATGGATTTTATGAAATAACGTCCATGTTATTAAAACAAGGAGCAAATTTTGAAAGTTCCAATAATGTATGTAAAAGGGACATTTTGTTGTGAGTTTTACAGTGAAGAAGCTACTCCATATAAATTTAAATAGAAAGCAACTAGTTAGTTCTGTAATGTGTGCAGGTGGGGGTGGGGGGGTGAGATTAGGATGTAGTAACTGACTCACTTTATCAAGTTGTTTCCTCCTTTGGCAGCAGATATTGCTTAGCCAATTAAGAAATCCCCTGCCTATTGTGAAATCTGAGTGTTAATTACCATGTTTACAACATGCTGCCAGTGGACCCTATCCTGAGGCAGTTGAATCCAGGGCTACTTAAAGGATCCATGCTGATAATATCATGATGTCAATACACAGGTCTCTGTACTGATTTTATTCCTCAGGATTTTTCTGTTGAGGTTTGTGTGCATTCTTCATATTGCCAGGAACTGGGATAGCACAGTCAGGGTGATGACTAGGTTATGGGCTGGGCAACTGAGGAATTGTTCAATTCCTGGCTGGGGTAAGAGATTTTTATCTTCTGCAAAGCCTGCACACAGGCTGTGAGGCCCACCCATCCCACTTCTCAGTGGATATCAACAGCTTTTTCTGTGGTGGTAAAGTGGCTGGTATATGAAAATGTTGCAGTTCCACTGGCATTCATAGGCACAGCTTCACCTTTACATTTTTTCTCATATATCTATGTATGCTGTTGCACGGTCTTAATTTTTTCACCCAGCATATTATGAAGATGAGCGACTCAAAATTCTTGCAGCATTATTGCTGAAGGCTTGAGGCTCCTGGGTACAAAGGACTGCTTGACTGAATGGGAAGACACCACTGTCCTTTGAAACATTGGGAACCACTTGCCTACTGGCATAGTGGCATATCCCAGATGACTGGAGTCTTCAAATGATGAAGATTATTTTGTCCTTTTTGTCAGACTCCTGTTATTTCCTGTCTTTTAGGCCCAAATATTCTGCTAATTGTTTGTGCATTACAATATCTATTCTGTCAGGTCAATGGACAAAGTTTATTATCCATTTAAAGTAGCAGATGAAATTATAGTTCTGTTTTGGGCAGGAAATGAGACATTAACAGGTTTGGTACTGGTGGTGGTAAGCATTCTGCTCTTCAGTTTCACTGCAAATATTAATTATTTCATGCTTCTCCTAAGTATTTTGAACATGTTTATTAGCTACCTTTATTTTGTAATTTTGTCCTGCATTTTGGTTATGAAACATGACCACATACTTAGGTTTCTTTGCATTTTTGCCTAGACCAAATTAACTATTACAGTTTTTGCTTTCCATTGTAGCATTATGTTTTTATCACTTCATACAAGTACCTGCATTATATTATGGCACAACAGAATGAGAGTTGCTTAGGTATAAGCAGATGTGGTCAGAACATGTCATCATGTGGTTCACTCTAGGAGACTGGTAGCTTCCATGACTATCTCACACAGGAGACAATTTTTAAGTCTCTGTAAAGTATTGACAGGCTTTTGTATCGCTTCGTGTATTGTTATTATCTACATATGTGTATATCAGGTGTAGAGGGTATACATATGTGTGTATGAGTCCATAAGTCCTGGGCCCTAGGTCACCCAGGCAACAGAGGTGTGTATGGTTGTGTGTGTCAGTCTTAGTGTGAAACTTGCTTCATGTCACATTTCTGGCACCTAGAATTTTGAGATGGCTCCTAATTTTTGTAAAATTTGTAGACCCGTTTGTGTGTGTGTGTGTGTGTATATATATATATATATATATATATATATATATATATATACACACACACACACACACACACAGGATATATATATATATATATACACACACACACACACACACAGGATGGGCCATGAAAAAGTAGCCTGCCTTCCATTTTGCACGTGTCCCTGTGATATTCTCTCTAGCATTAGTATGTATATTGCGTAGAGTGTTTGAACAATTAGTCAACTGTCGTGCTCTTACCATTTCTCTCCCCCCCCCCTCACCACCACTGCTGTTATTGGCCTTGACTCATCAGTCTAGTTGAACGTTGCAGTAAGTGCCATTGTGCCATATTGTGCAAGATGACATATTTGGTAGTGGAAAGAGTCACGTTTGTGGAAGCGTACATAAATACGGGTTCAATTGAGGAAACCCGCAAAATTTTGGGGAGAAAGTTTCCAGGTAAAAGCCTACCGGCGAAGAGAGCCATACAGGCGTTAGGTAAAAAGTGGCATGCTATGGGTTCTGTGGCTAATGCCCCAAAACGAAGACCCCCTTCAGTTCACACGCCAGAAATTACTGACAGCATTTGCTGAAGGATTACGCAAAGTCCGAAGAAGTCAACATGTAAATTATTGCAGCAGGCTCACATAAGCAGGACAACATACCGACGTGTGTTAAAAAGTCTAGATCTCAAGCCATATTGTGTAACAGTTACAAGAGGCTGACATTGTGAAACAAGTAAATTACAGCATGTGGCTTCTGAATAGCATCTGCATGGGCCTGTTAGACCCGTTCCAGTATATAACAAGTGATGAGGCGTGGTTTCATCTCTCCGGCCACGTAAATTCACAGAACATGTGGTATTGGGCAGTGGAGAACCCTCACTTCGCACATGAGCAGCCACTCCAGGATCAAAAAAATCAATGTTTGGTGTGCTGTGTCAGGGACGCACATCATTGGACTGATATATTTTGACAGGACTGTCAACATGGAAGTTTACATGAACATTTTTGAAGAATTCTTTGCTCAACTAACAGAAGAAGAAAGACAGAGCTTTTTCTTCCAGCAGGACAGAGCGACATGCCACACTTCTTGGGTGTCCCTACAGCGAGTTCATGACATCTTCTCTGAGGAACGAATGGTTAGCAAAAATTTGTGGCTGCCACATTCTCCTGATCTTACAACATGCAACTGTTTTCTTGAGGGACACTTGAAAAGTACGGTATACAAATCAAATCCGCACACAATACAGGAACTGAAGGACAACATCAGCCATGCAGTTGCAGCCATCAAAATCGCTATGTTACATTGGGTATACCTCAACATGATTAGATGTGCACAGCTGTGTAATGATGCAGGAGGTAACCACTTTCAGCATCTTCTATGATGGTTTATCCTTTCAGCATTTGGCTACTGTATTAATTTCTGTATTTACGCTATGCTATGGACCTGGGCTACATTTTCGTGGCCCATGCTGTATATATGATTTTCACCATCAGTTAAGGAATGGATTTTTAACCTGAATTTTATACAGATGCAAATAGTCTTGATCCTTGCATGCTCCTCTCCCACCTTTGCCAACACTTACACTCCCTTGGACCTAATCTCTATTGTATTTTCCTATCTAGCAAGGAAACACAGGCATGAGATAGCATGTTCAGTCCCACCAGTCAATTCTTGAGACTGTTGTTGCTTGCAGCTATCCATAATGACATACTTCGTATCTAACCAAGTGGACCAGTATAGTAATAATGGTCTTGATTTCTATTTTGGCACTATGTGATTCAAATCTTTGCCATATTATTGGTTAATGGAACTTGAAATAAGTCATGGGCAGCCTCCAGATGGTTCATACTATTCATGGTCATCTTGCTAACTTCAGTCAGTTAAAGGACTTGTTACGACTATGAATTGCTTTCTCAATTTAACCTACTGAAAATTCACACACTGATGTAGTTATGTTTGAACAAGATTTTTGTGTTTATAGCATCAAGCCTTGTCTGTTGAGAGCATATTGTGAGAGCCATTTAGTATCGGTGACACATTACAAGAACACATGATTGGACCCCTGTCACATCTGGAATTTCTGTTTGTGAATATATTAAGATGATTTGGTAATAATACATTTTAATTTCAGTATGGAGAGTTTCCGCTGCATGTAGCAACAGTGGCTGAACATAAGGACTTGGTTGAACTACTGCTACGATATGGTTCATCTGTTAATATTGTTGATAGAGATAATCGCTCGCCACTCATGTTTGCTGCCAAATGTGGAAGCATGGCCTTGGTACAGTTATTTCTAGAGTATGGAGCCCAGCGTTCAGTTATGGATTCAAATGGTAACTGTTGGCTTTTAGCATTTATTCACAACTAAACAGTCCCATGGTAAAGAGCCTTACGGAGCAGTTGATAATTATTAAACTTGTCAGAAATTTGCCTTTGTAGGAAACCAAAAGGGTTATCATGTTTGAAAAGCCTACTATTGGATCCTGTCCAGAGCCATTTCAGCCCACTTCTCATCCTTTTAAGACCAACTTTAATACGATCCTGCCACATACACCTAGCTGGCCCAATAGTCTCTTTCCATGAAGTCTTGTCACTTGTATTTTGTTCTCCATTTTTTTTTTTATAACTGAAAAGTTGGGTCAAGTGGCAATGCTTCTGCCTTGTATTTTGGAGATACCCAGTTCAAGTCTTATCTGGGACACCAACTTACCCAGGGATCCACAAATTTTCCAAAAATCTAGTAGTAGCTGCAAATTCCAAGTACCAGAAGGTTGATATGAAACAACCTGTCTACTGATAACCCATAATTCTGGAATGACCTCTGAACCTCACTGTTATCTGGCCCCCTCTGTGCAGTGCATGTGACTGATACACATTTTTTATATAAGGAAAAAAGCTGTAATTGTTATGCTGAAAATGTTATGGGCCACTGTAAAAAAAAATGTAGTCACATGGGCAACTTGGTGCCTGGAATTTGTACACCTCTGGGATATTCAGACTCAGGTTGTCTACAACTTCTCTCAATCTCTCCACACATATACTGGAGTTGTATGTTAGTCTGAATGTACTGCCAGATTGTTGCCATATACCATTCAACTCAGCAGTGCGTGGCAGTAAACATGCCAGACTAAATCATTGCTGTTACATAGCTATTTTTTTAGGTGTTTTATAATTTTCATAACTTTTATCACCTGTTGTGCCACAATGCAGCTTCAGTTTAGTGTTGGGATCTGTGGAACACTCCCCATTATGATGTCCCACAGTACTCTCTTTATCCTGTGTACTCTAACCAATTCCTCTTGTGGAACAACCACAACAATGCAATATGACTGATGTTTGCTGTAACTTGTGTCAGTCTGAGCAACTTATTTTCCCAAATTAAATGGCCTACCAGTGGATTAGTATAGGAAAGGTAAACACGCAGCTTTTTGAATAATGTGTTCCCACAGGTAGGCTAGAAGACTCCTTAAGTCTGCCTCCCCACCCCTTTTTCCTAGTGCCCACTTGCATATCTGACATTGTATGGAATTGTTTAACATCCTGTCCCGAACATCATAACACCCTACATATCTATTGCTCTCCTGGTAACTGTTGGCTTTATAGCATTTCCATGCTTGTCACAAGATATTTCTAATGGATTTTAGTGTATTTGTCAGTATGTGTGTGTCCCATATGTCTCTAGTGACCATTGCTATCAAATTCTCTTTTGTCGTAGATAAAGTATTGCTATGTTTAGTCATGTGTGTGGTGGTAGTATGTCCTGTGGCATTCCCTTTTTTGTTAAGACTGACTATCCTACAACATTTGATTTCCTTTCTGTCAGATCTCAAATAAGTGGGGCAATGAAGAGAAGTCTGCATGCAGCTTCTGCCTCTGCCCTCTTTCTTCCTTATCAAGTGTTTCTACAGTTACTTGTGTTGCTGTCGTATCTACAGCCATGCTTTTCCTGTCTATCCTTCGGTAGATGTCCACGTCATATGTATAGTCTGACTGTTTCATAATTTGTATTGGATGTGTATAGTTTAAAAGTTAAATTTTCTTTGAAAAATTGTATTATTTCATCTCCAGCCACTTGTTCAGAAGGGACATAATATTTTGAGTATGTGTCATTTAGCATGTCATAGTTTCCATAGTCTGTCATACTTTGGGTAATTATTGGTGATAGCATTGCCACTGTTTGAAAAGCTAAGAAACTGAAGAATGCAAAGGAATCTGTCATGTATTATTAGTTTCATGTAAAAAGTGTAAGAAACTCTTTAGTTTTCAGCCAGCAATCTTTCAGGATGGCCCATTTCAACAATAATCACCTATGAAAGAAACATTTCAGATTTACTGATGTTAGGTACTGGAGAAATTCCATCATCTAACATGTCCTAGTACTGTTGATGGTATCTGTTGGTCTCCTGCACTGGAATAGTAATGACTATTGCAAACTACAATGTGAAAGCACTATAGTCAAGCCTCTGTGTGTGCGTGGGGTGATACAGTTTGTCTTTTAGCGGTCATATCAGAAGAAAATTGTTGAATTTTCTGTTTGTCCCACCCATCACCTAGGGGTACACGTGCGAAAGGAGTCATCTTGTCATTACCAGAACAACCCTGTTTGACAGGCCCATTGCTTAGCATCACTTGAACACCCGTTGGAAAGGTGGAACTGGAGGTTATTCTGACACACCATCATTCTGTTTATTAGTTTTATCTCAGTCTTCTTCAGTCACCTCTAAATCAATGTCAAATATTAGTTCACTATTGTCTGTGTTCAGTTCACTGTAGAAGCTATGTCCTATGCAGAGTTTTTGTGTGTGAGAATAGAGACAGTAACTCAGACTTCATGCCCTAGTTGCTGCAGTTTAAGTGGAATGCAAACAATGAAAATTACTAAGGTAAATAACTGTATTACTGTTATAAGTGCAGACAGTCTGGTTTGGAAATGTGGACATGCTTGCAATAGGTGCTGCTTGTAATTACAACATTTTTGGAACTTCCATATATAGTTGTGATTAGAAGTTTTTGGCACTTTACAAAGCTGGACATAACATACTCTGGGTTTATTATATTAAATTAAATGTGTGAAAATCATTAAAATAAATATGATGAAACCCAAGCATGTAACTGATTGTTTCAGTACTTTGTGTGTGTGAAAACAGATTCTTGCTTGAAAAGTTAATTTCTAGTGGGCTGGACAAGCGGGCAAAATGAGCAATAGCAGTTAATTCATAGACAAAGACAACTTAAGGGCTTTCTTACAGGACCTTTTGCTAAAAGAGCTGGGGAATTACTCTAGTTGATTAAAAACCAGCTAAAAATAATGACAGGTTTGCTAACAGGGCACTATCCTCTAAAATGACTTCTGTTGCAACTGGGACTGGTAGACAGCTGTGAGGGCAGCATGACTGTGAGTCACTGCAATTATGAAGATTAGGCACCTGGGTCATCATTGCCTGAAACCAGGTGACTTTTCTGACATCTCCATCAGCAAGATACTGCACTTTATTCAAACAGCGCGGCTGCTGAATGGTTAAGCAAAGGGTTGCACACCAGGAACAGTCCAGGTGCAAGAGTCACTGTGGTGCCTGCCGTTCTGTACCATACTTTACTCTGTAATTATGAGTCGAACTGTTTACCTTTAAAAACACAGTTTACTTTCTGTCACACTGCATTTTGGACTCTACCCAAACCAGGCAGTAAAACCCCTGTATTTGAGCTGTGTCCACTATGGTTTATAAGCCATGACTGATTCCTTTTGAATTCTTCATACTCCATGATCTTTCTTTCCACCACTGGACTCCTGTTTATTCCTCCAGATGTAGTCACTTCTCTATCCCCAGTCAAGAAATCTCTTTCTAACCTCTTTATCCAAATGCTGTGGTCACACATCTTAGTACAGCAACATGCAGTGACAGTGCCTTTTGCAGGATCTTGAAGGAATGGGAAAGAGCATGTGCACCTGTGTTCAGCCCAGTTATCTTCTAACTGGGCATTGTGAATCAACATGCTGTATTCTGTTCATTGCCTTGACATGTCACTGGAGCCATGCACCATCCTGTTCCCATCCTGCATCTTTTTACACTTCCCAGACTAATTACACTGGTCAACACACAAAATGTGTCCATAATCAAAATAGTTGATTCCTCTTCAATTCAATGTGCTGAAACCAAATATGGCCTTAGAATTCAATTCTTGGCTCTAGTTGTTATGATACCTGAAGTGTGGCTTAATTCATAAAATAGTTACTTGGAAAGGGATACATGTGTCAGCACTGCGCTCCCAGATGGTGAGTAATGATGTTTGCTGGCACTGGCACAGTGTCAGTTAGTGAGGTGGCTGTTGGTGATAGCTTATGGAGCAGAAATAGGCTGACATTAAACTTACATAGAAAGAAGAAGTTAGTGAGACTACTTGTAAGTTTCTTTGTTTTAAGCTTGTTATTTCTTTAAATTACAGTTACATAAGTTACATTTCCTATACTATGCCACGAAACTGTTTAAACAGCCCGGACAATTTTTTCTACATTTGCAGAGAAGTTACTTTTTCAACATGAAAACGTCCATTAACACTGATGGTGAAAAAAGTTTATGAATGCTATTTTGGTTGCAAAGTTGGAGACCAAGACAAAAAATGGCTCGTCATGTGTGTTGTATCTCTTGTGCTACAATTCTACATGAATGGCTAAATAACAAAGGCCGTTCAATGCCTTTTGCCCTTCCCATGATATTGGAGGAACCAACCGACCATTTGACAAATTGCTATTTTTGTATAGTTGTGCCACTTCAGCATGGATTTACAAAAAAAAAAAGAGGACTGTCAATTATTCTAATATTTCGTCTGCTATTCGACCAGTACCCCACACTGAAGACCTCCCTGTTCCAGTATCACTGCAGCAGTATACTTTAGATTCAGATGACGAGCCTACTGAAAACCGGGAGAAGAAACCTTAGCCTTCAACATCTATGGATGCTGATTTTACTGCTGATCTTCAACTTAACGAATTCCATTGAGTTATGCAAGAGGAATTCGGGGTCAAACATGGCTACGTACTGTCTCCACGTCTCTTCAGCATTGTCTTGGACACAGCATTGAGTAAAGCGAACGATACTCATAGAGGAATAAGATGGACCCTAACCAACAGACTAGAAGATCTCGACTACGTAGATGATATGTCTGTTGGCACACACATTCAATGACGTAAGGACAAAACTACAGCGATTGCATCACGAAACCGCCAAAGTCAGCCTGAAAATCAATATCAGTAAAACAAAAGAAATACGCATCCACACCCCCAACAACCAACCACTTCTTCTCATTGACCAACAAATTGAGCAAGTATCAGAATTTCCCTACCTGGGCAGCATAATCAGCAAGGACAATGGAGGTATGGACAGAGATGTGGCAAAAAGAATCAAGAAAGCTCGAGGCGTGTTCGGAATACTCAACACAGTCTGGAGATCGACAGCATACTCTAATAACACCAAAATAAGGATCTTCGATACCTACGTAAAGTCCATCCTGCTTTACGGCTGTGAAACCTGGAAGCTTACTAAAACCATCATACATCAACTTCAAGTCCTCGTCAATAGATGCATCCACAGAATATTGAAAATATTCTGGCCGGTCCAGATATCAAATCAAGAACTGTGGGCGAGAGCTAAACAAAAGCCAGTCAAACTAGAAATTTGGCAGAGGAAGTGGGGGTGGCTGGGCCACACACTTCGCCGACCACCAGGTGACATAGCAAAAGCAGCCTTAGAATGGAACCCTCAGGGAACCAGATCCCATGGCAGACCCCGAACAACATGGCGCAGAACAGTCTTTGAAGAGATTAGACACCAAGGCAAAACATGGAACGAAGTCAAAGTACTTGCCAGTAATCATGTCAGATGGCGAAACTTTGTGAGGGCCCTATGTTCCCATAAGGAATGATAGGAAACTATATATATATATGTGAGAGGAATTAAATGATCTAATCAGGGATCTTGACTTACTTAAAGTAAGGCTGAACTGTTAGGTTCAAGACTGCAACAATGGAACCTTCTGAATGAAAATGTCAGAATTTCTGTGTATCGTAAAAGGCACGAAGATATAGTTCAGTTCTTTAAAATGGAAAGGGGCCTTGTGCTTGCACTGATATTGATGGCCTGATGCAAACACTCAATATTAATCACAATCCTCTGGACTGACGAATCTTTATAGACTCGTCTAAGTTGAGTCTCAAAGCACTTCTCCTTCACAATGGGAACACCCTACCTTCTATTCCTGTGGGCCATTCAGTGCATAATAAGGAGTAATATGAGAACATGAAGATTCTGATGGAAGCCGTTAATTGCAATAAATTCAAATGGCAAATCTGTGATGACCTAAAAGTGATTGCCTAACTACTTGGACTACAACAAGGATTAAAAAAATATTGCTGCTTCATTTGTGAATGGGACAGCAGAGCTCTGTCTCTTCATTACTCAAGAAAGGACTGGCCTTCCAAAAAATCTCTGGAACCAGGAATCATGAATGTGGAAAATCAGCCACAAGTGGAACAGAGTAAAATTTTGTTGTTGCCATCCATGCATTTAAAAGCTTGGTCTGATGAAAAATTTTGTGAAGGCCATGAACCAAGAAGAAGCTGCCTTTACTTACTTATGAGAAATATTCCCCAGACTAAGTGAGGCAAGATTGAAAGAAGGTATTTTCATTGGTCCACAAATATTAAACCTTATCAAGGACGAATACTTCGACAAGCTCCTCCAAGGTGACATAAAGGCGGCTTGGGACAGTTTTAAATTTGTAGTAAAAGGATTTTTGGGAAACAGAAGGGCTTAAAACAATGAGGAGCTTGTAAACAATCTTTTGCAGAGCTACCAGAAATTAGACTGCAACATGTCACTAAAAATACACTTCCTTCACTCGCATTTGGATTTTTCCCAGAGAACTGTGGTGCAGTGAGTGATGAACACAGAGAACGTTTCCATCAAGACATTTCTTCAATGGAGAAGAGATATCAAGGGAAATGGAACTGCGCTATGCTCGCCGACTACTGCCGGACTTTGGCAAGGGATGCCCCTACCATGGAATACAAGCGACAGGCAAAACAAAACAAAAAAATTACATGATTTTGTTTGCACTAAATAATGAACTTACATGAAAAAGACTGTGCAGATGTTCAATTTACATTGTAAATGTTATCCCTAAACAGAATAAATCTACTAAACACATTCTTTTACACCGAATAGTATTTAGTTTTTTATTTAATCCACCGTTCCATATAATATTTCAAACTATTCCTTAAAATATCATAGTGGTAGCATAATTTTAAAACTAGAGACAAGTAATTTTTTTTATGTTCCCTTTTCTAACTTCATAGATGCAAACAAATAAATTAATAACATATTCATCACAGACACAAACATTTTTTTGAAATTTGTTTTCCAGTGTTAGTTGTGCCATGGCTCATGTAGTTACTGATCTCAAAGCACAGATGCTCAGGTTTCATCCCATGTCACTGTATGTGGTATTTATGTGGACAAAGTGCCATTGTGATGGGTTTTTCACTTGAGTGCTTCATTCTTACCCAGTCATTATCATTCCACCAAAATCCCTTATTCATACTGCATTCTTCTTGTACCAATGCCGTTTAATCTTAACAATTAAGAGCATGATTAAATAACCCTTCCCTGTCTCTGCACACGTAATTTTCTGAATCATTTTTCTCCCTAGCTATCCCACTGGATTCTTCTCCTTTACATTTGGAAAATGTTCCTTCTTGTTTTATTTCCCCCTCCTCCCATTTCTTAGGCCCTGCCCACTCTTCATTCATCCATCTCCCTTTGGCATGAATGTGGAGCCATGCCCTGTTTTCTTAACCTGGCTTCTTCCACATGGCTTACTCTTCTACTTGGAAGGTGGAGTACTACATTCCTCCAGAATATCAGTAAATTTCTAACAGATGGATGAGGACAGTATTGCATTGCAGAAGATGATAGTGTTCATGAAATATTGTTTTCTCTTGCAGATTGGACAGCAGAAGATTATGCACTGATGGGAGGTTATCATGATGTAGCTGCTGAATTGAAGTCTCCGTCTGAAAGGATGGTTATGTCTTTCACTGAAAAAAGAATGGAACCTCAAAAATGTGACACTGGTCTAGCATCAAATAAGCGTTCAGTGTCAGATGCATCTCTTCCTCCTGATCAGCAGGAACCTGAGAAAGAGGTTAGGGTCTAGTCCAAGCAAATGGTTAATTAAGGAAACTAAAAGTACAAGTGATTTCTTGTAAAGATGATGGTCATGTGACTGGCTGAGAACTATCATATTTTTATGGAACTCCACCAATTGTCATGGTCCATTAGGTAACATTTATGCTTCGTATGTGGGAGGTAAACAGGTAAAAAAGTTTAAGTTGTCCTTGTCCATGCCATGCAGGCATGTTGGGGGTGCATGTATAGCTTCTACTCATTCTTAACCTTGCCACTGGATGGAAGTCAGCAGTCAACTAAATGCCCTAGCCATTTTACCCCTGGTAAAGAACCCCAATACCCAATGAATAGAAGACTGGGTGGGCCCCAGAGCCATTCTAGACAGTTTTGAAGAACAGAAAATCTTCTTCTGCCAGGATTAGAGTCGTGGACCATCCAGCCAATAGCTAGTAGTTATACCGACTACATTATCTTAGCTACTATATGTGAGAAGTCCCCAGTTTAAGTCTCTGCTTGGATACCAAATGTCTAGCTAATGTTTTCCATGGTGGCCCTCTCCGTTCATGCAAATGCTGAGGTAGTACCTCAAATAAGGCCTGATAGTTTGTGCCACATCCTTTCCAATAATTTTACAATCATCCTGACATTAAATGATACATGGTCTGGCTGATGACAGGATTATTACGTTAACTGTAAATCAGTTTATGGAGCATGCCATTGGATGAACCATTTCCTGAAATTCACCAGTAATCTTTTCTCATGAAGCTGTCTTAACAAAAATTCTATATGCATGTAGAATTTCTTGTAGGTGGTGGAGTCTCACCCCTGTTTGGTAGCTTGGCTGAGAGTGGGTGGGGAAATTCGGGTAGGCATTCTGCCACCAGCTGCTGTGTCCAAGCTGGACGCACATGATGCTATTTGTTACCAGGGGGAAAATGGCAGGGAAGGGGACTGGAGTCAGTTCTAGCCTCTTTACTAGTACAGACTATATCCTGTAACAAACTTTTGTACTAATTACAGGTTAAACCTCTTCACAATACAGTAATATTTCTACACAAGATAAAAACAAAATCACTTAGCACCGCAGAGGTTATTTGCCAACCCCTCTGGACTAAATAGTTGTGGTAACATTCCCGAATAAAACTTTCTAAATTTATAAGTGTAAATTTCTAACTGGGGCCCAAAATTTGCTCAGATCCCTAAAAAATCAAAAGGGTTACTAGTATTTTATAAATTTCAAACAGTTCGCTTTAACACCACCCACCTTGGCATACTAACCATAGCACCATCATATGTTTCACTAGTTGCAAGTCACAACACCACAATAATAAAATATATGCACCGACATGCACTGTGCAGAATTACTGCTTTTCTCTACAAATGTTAATCAGCCAAAATTCAGAAACAAAGACAGCATGGCACTTCTCACAGGGGGTTTATATTACCTCCATCCAACGTCCAGCTGGCATGGTAATTGACATCATCAGTGATCTTACAATAGGCCAGCCTCAAAGCCACACACTGCCAGCACATTGCGTGATATGTCTCCCCACACAAAACTGCTGACCACATTCGCTGTGCTGTATGCTGCCAAGTTAAAGATATAAGTACAGGATTTTTACAACAATCTTATGATTTATCAGTCTTGCATTTCAAATCTGCCTGCCTTTAAGTGAGATTTGAGCCCTCAAATTATCACTTAGAGTCTCTTGCATCCTTGTAATTAATGACTGATAAACCTTCAAAGGTTTCTAATGCCGATATACATATGTACAAATTTTACAAGATCTCAAATTGCAATTTACAAGGTCAGTTGTTCCAAATGTGTATCTGTTACATATTCTGCCCTGTGTCTCCGCATTCCCCAGATTTTCTTTCCCGACTAGTAGAAACAAAAATCATTCAGAATGAACAGCCAACTGGATCTGGGCTGCTGGGAGTTCAGGTTAGAGGGTCTGGGTGAGTGTTCAAAGAGTGCATAAAATAATGCAAATACAGCCCCTCATTATAGATCAGATTCCCTTTTACACACTTACATCACGTCATAAATCACTTTTCCTAAACTCAGCAGCCAATGTATATACTTCCCAGTGCATTCAGGACCTTATTATCTTTGCTGACACTGGTTTTCCCAGAGCTAGCGTTACCTTGGCGTGCACTGAGGACTGTGCATGTCTGCTTGTGCTTAGTCATCACTAGTGTTGGAACACACAATGTTGTTCTATAGACCAAATACAAAACAATGTAAGCACCCAATTAGAAAATTCCCTGTATTCAACTATGTGCAATTTCATTCTGTTTGCAGTAAATATAAACACTTTAGGGCTTCAGTGGTGCATCAGATGGCTGCACAAGTAATTCTGGAAGTTGGATCCGCATCTCCGTCCTTCTGGAAAACTGGTGATGAATTCATATGGTTTCAAGGAATAAGTTGAGAATCTCATTGCCAAGAAGATTATTGTCAGCTGTAGGTTCTGGTGTAGGATTAATGCAAACTTTGTGTGAAGTGGAGGGGTTTTCCTGGGGTGTAGTTGTGTGATTTCATAAGCTGGGTTGTTAGGTTTCCAGGTATAAGTTTAAGTTTTTAAAGCTGGGGATGAGTGAGGTAATACAGGATAAACAAAGTTAGGATAATGCCTGATAGAATGAGGGCTAATATTATCCAATTCGTCTTCTTTTCATGTTTCAAAGGAAGGTGCATGTAGATGAAACAATGTGGTCATGTCAACCTTGTGGTGATGGGTAGAAATGCTGGACATTTATCGATCCAGTCCCATCATGTTCAGGAGTGACATCTCCTAAAGAGTTTTCAGCTCGCAGCCTGAAGCTACCGCTGGTCACTCGGACGTGTACAGCATTGGCACTCACATGGAATATTTTGCTTTACCTCTCAACTCCAGAAACATTTTTATCCCTTCCACAGTGATGTAGCATGAGTTTGCATTAATGAGGATACCTTGTCCCTACAGAGTCATGGTGAATGTCTGCCAAGTGTGGTTGTGTTGACATCTTTAAGTGTGCGCGTTGTGGTTCAGTCAGTACTTGTGCATGGTTCTGTGTCACTTGAGCAAGGCCTGAACTGGATACATGAAGAGCTTGTGTCTACACAGTTCTGGTGCTTTGACTGACTGCAAATATAGACTCAGTTCACAAGAAATAACTTCGGTGCTATAAACAGCTTGATTTAATGGGCAAATAACATCCTTTCCTTTGCACTGCATGATAGGCTAATGTAGTTCTGCTGAAGTGAACTGATTACCAAATACTTATACTCTGGAAAAAACTGAGCATAACTTTTGCCAAAAATACATGAAGTTAGCACAACTTTTTTATACAATTCATAGTGTCTGAAACTTTTAGGGGTACATTTAGTATATGTGTAAAATATACACATCAGCAAACATCATTGCTTCAATTATTTCATAGTGCAAGTACATATTATTGGACCTTACTCCTGCAACTAATTCATGGCCTTCAGGAAAACACAAAGTAACATTCTTTAAAATTTCACACAGCATGTGTGGACTAATAACATTCAAAAGAATCTTCCCTGTCAGTACATACCGCATTGCATCAGTTTGTTCTGTTCCAGCAGCACACAGTAGTATGCCTGCAACATAAACAAAGCTTTATATTTCCACTAACCAGAGACCTACAGTTTACTAATATCAAATTTTACGTATATGTTCACAAGTAGCATGATGACTGTCATCTGATTCCCTTAATCATCAGCGCACTGGCCAGTTTGACAGTGACAGTACATCAGCTGTGATGTGAACAGCCATCTTGTGTAGTAGATGGGGACTGTGCATCCACCCACCAAGGGGTGGTGATGATAGGATCTTATCCAGTCATGAATTTGTGTGTGCATGTGGGAAGTGGTCATTCCTTCCCGTTCTTTAGTGTGGACAAGCAGCAAATATGTGCATGGCTGTCCGTTTGAATTGATATATATATATATATATATATATCCTGTGATTTTGTTGTACATAATTTTGTCCATCATAATTATTTTGGGGCTTTTAGGTGTAGTCTGGCATTCGCTCATATAGTAACAGTCTTGGCCCGTCTTTTCATGCTCCACATATTCGTCGTATACATATTCATTGTTTGTGTAACATACGGTATGTCGTCCATCACCTCCTATGTACTCGCGCTTAATTATCATTATCTCCACATGCTTTGTGCAGTGCCTGCATCATCAAACGAAGGCAGGTGAAGGTAAGGTCTGGCCTCATGGTACAGAGTTCACATCTCAAACGAGATGTGTCTGGTGGGACTTAATTTGTGTTTGCGCGTTCCGATCCAGGGATGTTAAAAGTGTGTGGTCAGACTGCAGGGGTGGCCAAAGCTCTCAGCAAAATTGGGTTAGGGCTTCCAGGTGCTAGTTGTCAGTTTTCAACCTGTGGTTCTGGGATCGTGACCAGACCACGGCAGGTACTATCTGACTGAACCACAATGGGCACATTTTGTATGTCAACACTACCACACTTGGGAGACTTTCACCTTGACTCTGTAGGGAGTAGGTATTTTCACTAATTCAAAATCCTGCTACATCACCATGGAGGAGCTAAAAATGTTGCCATATTTGAGAGGTGAAGCAGAATATTCCATGTGAGTGCCAATGATATACATTCCAGAGCGACCAGTGGTAGCTTCAGACCGCAAGCTGAAAATTCCTTAGGAGATGTCTTCCCGGAACATGATGGGACTGGATCAATTAATGTCCAGCATATCTACCCATCAACACGAGGCAGACATGGCTGCATTGTTTCATCCACATGCGTCTTCCTCGCAACATGAAAAGACAATGAATTGGACAATATTAGCCCTCATCCTATCATGCGTTATCCTAACTTTGTTTATTCTGCATTACCTCACTCATCCCCAGCTTTAAAAACTTAAACTTATACCTGGAAACCTAACAACCCAGCTTATGAAATCACACAGCAACCACCCCAGGAAAACCCCTCCACTGCACACAAAGTATGCATTAATCCTACACCAGAACCTACAGCTGACAATGATCTTCTTGGCAATGAGATTCTCAACTTACTCCTTGCAAACCACCCGAATTCATTGCCAGTTTTCCAGAAGGACGGTGACGTGAATCCAGGCCACACCCAAATTGCAACTTCCAAAATTATGTGTGCAGCCATTTGATGCACCACTGAAGCATGCAACGAGTGTTTATATTTACCAGAAACAAAATGAAATTGCACATAGTCGAATACAGGGAGTTTTCTAATTAGGTTCTTACAGTGTTTTGTATTTGGTCTATACAACAACATTGTGTGTTCCAACACTATTGATGACTAACTTAGCCCCAGCAGAGAGGCACAGTCCTCAGTGCATGTCAAGATAAAACTGAACCTAGGAACACCAGTGTCAGCAAAGATAAGATGTCCCAAATTACTGGAAAGTGTATACACACCTAACTAACTAACATTGGCTGTTGAGTTCAGGAAAAGCGATTTATGATGTGTTGGAAGTGTTGAAGGAAATTTTACCTATAATGGGGGATTGTATTGGCAGTATTTTACCCCCTGTTTGAACACTCACACAGTCCCTCTCCCCAGAACTTACTTCTGAAGGATTTTTGTTTCTCCAAGTTGGGAAAGAAAATTCAGGGAAAGGAAACACACACATCTGGAACAACAGACCTTGTAACTTGTAATTTGAGATTTTGTAAGATTTGTACATATGTATATTGGCATGTGAAACCTTTGAAGCTTTATCAGTCATTAATTACAGAGATGAAAGAGACTCTTAAGTGACAATTTGAGGGACCAAATCTCACTTAAAAGTGGGCAGATCTGTAATGATTGAAACAGCAGCTGGTGGCAGCATACATATATTTCCACACCTGCTCTAGGCCCCCAGATAGAGGTTAGATCACACTTCTGCCACCAATTTATATTTTGGTCAGTGGAGTCTGATCTCTGGTAGCTTGGCCCAGAGTGGGTGGGGAAATTTGGGTAGTTATGCTGCCACCAGTTGCTGTGTCTTAGCTGGATGCATCGTTAATGATGCTACTGGATACTGGGAGAAAACAGCAGGGAAGGAATTTGCACTATGCCACTACAAAAGCCTGAGTTAGTACTAACCTCTTTACTATTATTTACTATAATCTCTAACAATCTTTTGTACTAATTACAGGTCAAACAATCTCCCCATATAGTAATATTTCCACACAAGATAAATACAAATTCACTCAAGTTGTTTGACAACCCCCCTGGGGTATATAGTGTAGGTACCATTCTTGAATAAAACCTTGTGAATTTATCAGTGTAATTTTCTAACCAGGGTCCAAAATTTGCTCAGGTTCCTAAGAAATCAAAAGGGTTACTAGTAATTTATAAGTTCAAACAAATCACTTTAACCTTGGCATACCAACCATAGCACCAACATAATTTTAACTAGTTACATGCCACAACACCCCATTAATAAAATATATTCACTTATATGCACTACAGGGAATAGTCACTTCTCACATAGGGTTCATATTACTTCCATCCAGCATTTGGCTTTGAGGTCATGGCATGATAATATACCTCATCAATGATCTTAACAATAGACCAGCTTGAAAGCTGGACACTGATGGTACATTGCATGATGTGTCTCCCCACACAGAACTGCTGACCACATCCGCTGTGTTTGTATGATGCCAAGTTAAAGTTGTATGTACAACATTTTTACAACAATCTTAAGATTTATGAATCAGTCATTACAAATTTATATTCAGGGCGAGTGTCTCCATTGTGTAATTTTGTGCAGTCCTGTTTATCATCGTTTGTTTTAAGTTTAAGTATGTTTTTCAACTTTTTCCTCAACCCTGTTTGACATATGCATAAAGCAACAAGGAAAATTATAATTTTTTTGTATTTAAATATTTTGTGGGTGATCAAATCAAGAAGGATGAGGTGGGTACAGTATTGTACATTGGTTGTGTGATAGATGCGTAGTAATTTTGGTCACAAAACCTGAAAGGAAAATATCATGTTGGAGGCGAGGTGTAGGGGACAGCTAATACTGCATTTGTCCATAGAAAATAGGGTATGACAATGTGAACTGGATTTATGTGTCTTACTAAGGGACCAGTGATGGCTGTTGAACAAGGTACAGAACCTCTTGTGTGAAGGACAGGAAATTTTTTAACTAACTGAGTGACTGTTAGCTTTTTGAGTTAGTTTTTTTCTTCATGTCCTGACTACAGACTCTATCCATTGTGTAGCTTACTTGTAGTGTGCAATAGTGTGTAGAATGTGAAGCATCACTTCCATACACCCTACACCTGTTTTTGGTGTATTGCCTAGGTCAAGGGGTAGAGATTTATATATTGCAAAACATTCTGTTCTGGCAGCCAGTTTAAAGATGCCTGTTTACCTCCAGCGAGGTACAGTAAACACTAAAGATAAAAGTGCCCCTGGGCACACCATGAAGACACATGGTGGGAGTGGAGTTATAGCACCGCTCATTCTTAACCTAAGCATGAAATGCACAAGTGATCAGCTTCACACCCTGGGTGCTTTCCTCCAGGGAAGAAAGCCCATGGTACCGAGTAAATAGGAGGTTGGTTGGTTGGTTGCCATAGCCAGTCTGGCCACTTTGAGAATAAAGAGAAAATCTTTAGTGTGTTGGAAATCAAACCACAATTCCTCAGTCACCCATTCTGTAGCCTAGTCACTATATCACCAGCACTACATGTTGATAGTACTTGTTCCAGTCTGTGGCATGGTGTTTGTTTTTCCTTACAGGGTACAAATGAAACCGAAGGACAGAATGAGGATGCTGATAACAGTGATACATGGAATGACAGTCAGCTGTCAGATTCCAGTTTGAAACAGAAGGTCAGTGTATCAATCTGATGTATCATTGCATTGAATGTAAATTATTTGCTTCAGCTAATTTGAATGAAACTTTCCATAATAAAAGTTCTGTAAGTGACATAAGACTTGCTAAGCATAATGAATTGCCATCCTGTTTAATATAGGTGTATACACTTAAAGGTTCCAAGGATCACAGTTTCATCCTAATAAGATTTTTATTTTATTATAAGTGGTTCAATCCAGAGGTCAGAAAAAGCAGAAGGGTAGTTGAAAGACATTGAGTAACCTTCCACTAGACCTGTCTCCCGACTGGAATTTGCCACGGGAGCTTGCTGAGTTATAGGATAGATGGTGGACGAATATGCAGATGAATGATAGATCTTTTGAGATATGTGGTGACAGGAATATAAGAAGTCTTGTTCATAAGGAATACATTTTTTCACTCTGTGGTACTCACTGATTTGTTTCGCTATTGGCAGTATGTACCTTTGTGATGTGTGTTCTAAAATGATTATATTTAATGTTCATTCTTTCAAAGCAGATTGGTATTTACAGGGTGGTGGTCTGAAACTAACAAAGTTTCTTCCACCTTCATCTGATGATGAAATTAGTGAAGAAAGCATTCAGAGTCCTCGAATACAAGAAATGAAAGATGAGGAAGTCCAAGATTCTCCACGATCTTGTGTCATACCACCTCCTTGCAAGCCACCTAGAAGTTGGGATCTTATCCAGTCTGGTGTGATAGATGACCCAAAGGTAGGAAGCAGTATATAATCATTATTAACTTTTCAGTGTGAAGTGCCACGCACTGTCTTGTACTTAGTCGCTGTCCGCATTTGTGTAATGTCATGCAATGTCTCGTACACAGCAACTGTCCACGTTTGAGGAGTGCCGTGCATTGTCTTGTATATAATCACTGTCTGTAAATTTGTGGAGTGCCATGCACTGTGCCATACATAACCAGTGTCCAAATTTTTTGAGTGCGAGATATTGCACTCAGACAGGAGCATCAAATTTATGGTTTAGTCTTCCATAGTATATGAGGTATGTGAATTACATTTGAATAACCTTTGTAATGAAGGTTCAGGCTTTTATTTGATATGTGTGTTAACTATATTTATGTCTTTGATTGAATTAACAGTCCTTGAATTTGTCAATTGTACATCAGCTGTATTAGTGTATGTGATTATCAGTTGCAAATATTGAAGATACTTCAAGTGTTTTTATGATTCTGAAGACAGCAATTTTGATTCTGATGATGATGAATTTGTTGTTAATGATGTAGCTGTTGTGAGAACAATTGCCAACACCTGTAGTAAGCTCGCAGACTATATAGAAAGGTGTTGGGGTTGGTAGTGTGGAAACATTGATATGGGAAGACATGTCAAATTATGCAGGATGAAAGAAAGGTTTTTATAACATATGTGGAACAAAATGTAACCAAAATTGTTTCAGAAATGTACAGATTCTGAAGGTGATGTAAACATTAATTTATAGTGACAGTTGCCATTGCAACAGATTGCTATGCTAAGCAGCGTGTAAGATTAACCTTTTTACAGACCTGTGTTCGCATATGTGGACCTGTATATGAAAACACCAGTAGGAATTTATTTCATATGTGCAGAAAACAAAGAAATACACAGCACTTTTAAAACATGCTGCATAATCTCAGTTTTATTTTCCACAAAATGCTCTTCATTGCATAGTTTTATCCTCCTCTTTTCAAGTAATATGTTCTTTTCATAAACCATGAGCTAAGATCTATATACCCACCCCAGTACTATAGAGCTTAAGATATATGTCACTTCCATTCAGACACAGGATGATGGAGTGTGTCCATGGCGTAGTAGATGAATGGCATGTTACCTCAGCTCTCCTAATGGAAATTGTGCAGGAACCTACTTTCCAATCCTGCTTCTTCAAGAATACCACTCTAGTCGCATCAACTTTTGAAAGTGTCACTTCAGTTAGATTATTTTCTGTATGCAGATTATTACATTTCAGTGATAACAAATCAAAATTTATCATGTGTTATCATTTGAAATAATTCCTATCTGTTGCTTCATCACCTATATCAGTGATAAATTTCAATCCTTATACAGTATGTGTCCAAGGAGAACATTTATACTCCCAAATCAATTATTCTGTGAAAAGGGCATTTAACATTCTGGCAGTAGAATGATGTAGCTCGTTTTCCTCGTGGCCCTATTGAATGCGTTGATAAATGGTATGATAAAATAAATTTATGACAAAGAATTTCAGGACCCTGGTGGGACTAGTGGCATTCCCACCTCACAAGTTCTCATGGCTGACATGTTGGAATTATTTATGTTGTGAAGTTAAAAAGATATGAAGTTGGAAAGACTTTACACAGCACTTTCAGCACTTTCTTATGTGTACAGTGTTTGATGGTGCGCCTTTAAAAGGTATCAGGGAAGAGCAAAATGTGTGCCAGTGTATAGTACACCTTTTCCAAATATGTTTGCAGCAGTTTGCATATGTCATTAGCTCTGGTGGTCATTTGTTATAGAAACAAATCTGTTATTGCAAAGCTAACCACACTGTAGATGTCACAAAGCAAAGACTCCAAAATTTGTTCATTCTTTGTATTAAATGTGTGCCGTACTGAAAAGGGTTTTGAATAAATGTTGTAGAGCCAAAGTTACTCTGTAATTTGGGTAATATTTTTTTTTTTTTGTATGTACTACAACCCATGAAAAATTTGATAATTTTGGGATATGTAAAGTAGGACTTCTTGAAAGTTGTGTAGATACAATTATATTCACTTAGCAACTTAGGGATTTTCAATGTCACATTGTATCATAATCCATGAAATAGTTTTGGAGGTGAAACACACCTGTGGAATGAGGGACAGTGATGCTCACCCTATTTTGCACCCATTTAAGAAGCCATTTAAGACTATTTATACATATACATTGTAACAATGGGAAATATTTTCTTTCTTTGTAGGATACAAAGCATCTTTTGAAAAAGAAGTTTCATATCAGACATTGACTTAGCAGAATATTTGTATTTCAAATCTTGGCAGTCATAATATTTCATTTTGTGATTAGGTTATGGAACCTCGTCGACGTAGTCTCTTACCGCTTGGTTCTTTAAGAACTAGACGTGAAAGCTTCAATGAGTCGCCCAGCACTGCTGAATCACCAAGTGTCCATGGTGATAGTCTTCATGTGGGGCAAGGTGATGCTGATCAGAGGCTTGGAAGCCAGAGTTTCAGGAAAAGTGACGACAAACGAGATTCACTGACCCATCATCATTTAAATTTGTCAGAACATGAGGAAAATAAAGACAGCTCTTCCACAAAGTATGAAGGCATTGAAGTGAAGGAGAAAGCATCACGGATGCACAAAGAGAAGACTGTAGTCTGTCCTCTGCTAGGTGCAGGAGATGGTGTGTTGGATGACATCAGATCTAGCAAGGAAAGTTTGAAGGGTTCAAGTTCCAACAGTGACTGGGATAGTGATGATAGTTTGCCATTGGATAATTATCCAGTTGCAGATGTAACAGTCAGTCCAGAAGATGATTCCCCTTTGAAAGTTTTCAGAGTCATTAATCCAAGTGAGCTTCGTGTACCTGATTCTGCTGATGACCCCAGCAGTGGCTCTCCATATTCACTGAATGCTGAAAAGAGGAGCCGATTTTTGACAAGAGCTCCCTCCATTGACTTGACAGATGATGATACAGAGACAGGAAAAATCAAGTGTGGTCATAGTCAAAAAGCTACTGAATTGGAAATGCACAAGTCAGACACCAAGGGTGGTAATGAAACAGATGTAAATAGTTCAGTTTCAGGTACTCTGGGGAGAGAAGGAACATTATTAGGTTACGAAGAAGTATGGGAGTCTAATGCACATATACCAGGAAGTAATGTTGCTTTGCCTGTTCCACCTTCAGGTGGAAATGATATTTACATCTTGGTTAAGAAAGATCTTGAGGAAACTTTAGTTTGGAGCTCACCTAAGTTTGATGTAACTAACAAATGTTTGACTTGCTCAGATCTTCCAAAAGATATGTCGGAAAACTGTAACACTTCTGAAGACACCCTTGTATACCCTTCACCTAGATTTGGTAAAGCCAAAAGTGTAACTGTTTCAGAAAATGATGTCTGTACGGAAAGTTCCAAAACCCAAACTGTTACAGATGATGTTTATAGACGAAATAATGGTTTGAAATTAGAATCCCATTCCTTGGATGCACTTGAACCCTTGAAGTTTGTCCCAGACATGAAGATACCTCGCACAAGAAAACATGCCCGTCAGCAGTCCATGTCAATGCAATCATGGAGCAGAAGTGAAGAGCTGCATGAGACACAGCCCTCTACAGCACACATTGACCAGATGACTGAAGAGAACCAGCGTATCAATGCACAACTGAGGTGTTACGATGAAGCACTGCGAGATCTGGCTCATGTGTCTGTGGTAAGGAAGCAGAGTTCATTGTCTCTTCCTCGTGCAAAGGAAGCATCGAGCTTGACGAGATCTCAGTCAGCAGGAGCAAGAAATGAAGGTTTCTTGTCATTGCCATTAGCAAGTGAAGTTGGTCCAAGGGAGATGGCACAGTCAGCAATTGTAAAGAAACAAGGGTCCTTGTCTCTACCTAGAACAAGTGATATACCAGATTTTGCTATGGTTCAGTCACTGGGACCCAAAAAGCAAGGACATTCCTCTCTTCCATGTACAAACGACTTTGGTGCACGGGAAATGGCTCAGACTGCTATCGTGAAACGCCAGGGTTCTTTGTCTCTTCCAAGAACATGCGAGATACCAGACTTTGCTTCTGCAGCAAATGAAGAATATTTGTCTCTTCCACGTTCAAATGAATTGATAGATGAGGCATTTAAAGAAATAGGTCAGTCATCTGTTACTATGAAGAGGGGATCTCATTCTCTGCCACGTTCAATTGATGCAAAATTTATCTCTTTAGGGGCAGATCCTATCCCTCCTCCAAGACATAAAAAGTCTTCCCATTGGAGGAGGCGAGCTGAAAGTGAAGGGGAAGCATTTGATAGGCGCTTAAAAGATGGTATAGACAGGCCAATTTCATTTGATGTAAAAGTACAATCTCCTAACAGAACAGAACCAACTGCTGCCATTTTGAATGCATCTGTGGAAAATGAAGTAGCCACAGAGAGTATACATAGCCTGAATACAGATGAGCAACACTGCTTAGAGAGCACATCTGGCAGTAGTGTCTTAAAAGACATAAGTGTAGAAAAACCAATTAGGAAGAAAAGAAAAATGCTTTTGGCAATGAGAGGTTTCTTGGGACAAAATCGTAAAAGTCCAAATGTCAGGTCTGTAAGTGAATTATCAGTCGAGGGGTCCTTTGATGACCAGCCATTTATGATGAGCAGAGACAAAACTGGTTCATTGGAACGACAGGTAACTGTTATTGAAAGGCCAGGTTTCTCTGTCAAAAGTAGTGACTCCACCACTTTGAGTCCAATAAGCCTAGAAACATTGGAGAAACAAGAGTTGCAGCAACAGTCAACAGTGAAAGAGCATGCTGAGACACTGAGCACACAGCCAGCTAGTTCTTTGCTTGAGGATGTTCCACAGTTTGAAGAAACTGCAAGGTTCGTCAGATGTTGTTTCCTAATTAAAACAAGAGAGAAATAAGTGCATGTCAAGTTTGTGTAACTTTTCATTTTATTTTGTAGAGACTTACAGTACATCAGCATGAATGCAGACGTATTCTTCATCGCAGGTATTGGTGTTTCTAATTGTGATCACTTGTAGCAAATTATGGAGCTTGTTCAGAAATACAGATGCTTAATGTATTACTGAGTAAGCATCAAACTAACTGAATGATGTGTACATCACTTGCATCTATTATCAAACTTAATGTTTGAGTTCTTTTCTACAAAGTGTGGCCAAAGTGGTTACCAAATGCAGGGTTGGAAAATGCCGAATTACTTCCTTACACAAGAAAAATGACATTCCGTACTGTCACCTGAAATATACATATTAATTGCGTGTGAGAGGAATCAACAGTATTATTTCTTTATACTTCTCAATATATGGTTTTTAGCTGGCATGTAAGGTTGCACCGAAAAATAATGTGTTATGTGTGAGTGTGTGTGTTTGTGTTTGTCTCTCTCTATATATATATGTATGTATAATTGTATTGGGGTTAAATGCATGCTTTTATTGACTCAATACTGACACAAAGTGTAAAACTTCATTAGCATGAACTCAGTTCAGCTGGCTTAGGGTAGAGCTAAATGATAGCCTCTTGTGAATACATTGATAAACCTTGGAAGTTCCATAAAAAGTGAGAAATTTCTTGACCACCTTTGGTTTTTCGAAAAGGACTTGGCTTCATGGAGAAATTTACCTTGTATTCATTACAAAAGAAAACATAAACAGTAATGTAATTTGGTATCAAAGAGTATGTCCAGGTAGCTCAGTCAGGGTAGTGACTGTTGTATGGGCTGGACAACCAATGAATCAGCATTTGATTCGAAACAGGAGGAGAGATTTTTCCCTTGGTCTTTTCTGGCCAGACTGACTGTGAGACCCATCCATCCTTCTGTCCATTTGGTTATTTACCTTGTGGATGAAGTGGCTTGGATCATGATGCAAACTGCTCACCTGTGTCTAGTGCCAGATGTTATGAAAGATTGGAGATATACCTCCACAGGAAGGCAGAGTCTTACAGTCGGCTGTAGTGCCAACAAGCCTCCGATGTTTAGATTTTACCAGCGAGTGTACTGTGTAAAAATTATATGTAATTTTTATTTAACGTGTGCAGCACACACAAATTATCGACAAGCTAAGGACACAGAGAGTGTTTGAAGATGTGCTACTGTGTATGTGCAGACAATATTCCTTTCCTAACATGGACTGGTCTAGAGACATCAGTCAGCAAAAGTGATAGAGTTTCAAGCATATGTCATTTGCATACATTGTTTTGCATCATACAATGTATGTAATATTGTGATATAGTAGACTACAGTAAACTTTGACACTGTTGTTTAGTCGAAAAGTTTATGGCATACAGTATAGTTCATATTCTTTGGCTGCCAACTAGGCATAACATTCCAGTACTGAGGGTTTAAGAGTTTGGCAGTCATTACAAATTTGCCTAGAAGATGGATCTGCTTTCACTAACAGTAAGCAGTGAGATAGAACTGTCCCTTTTATAGACCTGCTTGGCATTGGATGGGAATGAGTGGTCAGTTTCACATTGCTGTAACTTCATCTGTGGATAACAAGCCCAGGTATCAACTGAGAAGGAGGCTGGGTGGGCCCAGAGCTTGTCTGGACAAAGTGGCAAAGAGAAAAACTGCTGCCCATATCGAGAAACGAACCCTGGTCTTTTAGCCAATTTGTTAGTTCTTTGTTACCACATAGACTGAGCAGCCCAGCTTCTCATAACAGTAAACCATATGTAACATCACAGACATGTTTGTCGTGAGACCATCCAGTGTGGTAGACTTTTATCTGCAGTAAATTAGCTTCAAGTCAAAACTAGAAAAAAGAAAGAGAAAAAAATTTGAAAATATTCTTATTTCCAGCTGATGAACACCCATGCATTCTTTTTTGAAGCTAGGACTGACTGATTCAGTCGTTAAACAGAAGCTGATAAAAATGGTAACAGAGAAAAGCCAGGTGTTTAAAAGTGTTGCTTTGTGTGTTTGTTAAAGCTTCATGTTACACCCAAAATATTTTACTTGCAATTAAATTAGAGGCTTATATTCCAGGAAATCTTATCCCCTAAACCAGAATAAATGGGTGCTTTTTTCTGTATATTGAGAAGGCCCCTAGTTTGAATCCCTCTAGAGACTCTCCCTACTGACTGACTTCTGGCCTGTCCTTTTCATAGTTTGTGTTAGACCAGCCAGTTCTCATTAGACACTACTTAAGTAGTTGAAACAGCATCATTAAACTAGAGAGTAACATATGGAAGGTAGCTACCAGGAGATTTGCAAAGATATAAAATTTGGTGTTTGTATACCATTCCTAGTTTTAGCCTGTTCTTTACACTCTGTAAAAAGGAACAGATGTGTGTATATGCATGTCTTTTTTATCTTAAACATCCTGTGTGTTTGTACAAGTCGCAAAATAGTTATTTTATTTCATATGCATGGCACATGCACGCATATATGTGTTTGTGTGTGTGTTCCGATAAATTTGGGAGTATGTGGTGGATTTTCATTAACCTTATGACTGTCATCCCACAAGAAGCAACCCTTCTTTTGTACATCTTAATTTTTTTCGTCAGTAATACCAACATACTGGACAAGCAGATTTGTGAATTGGAGGCAACTCATGCACCATGTAATGCTAGGGCCTAATCATTCAAAAGTATGCAAGTTTTGTTGTGGTAATTGCTGTGTAGAATGTGCAGTTAAACAACATAATGATTCTTGAACACTGCTTACATATCCTCTACCCCCCCCCCCCCCCCCCCCTCTTTTTAAATTTTTTTTGTCCTCCAACCACATTTAAAATTTTTTTTTTTTTTTTTTTTTGGGGCAGCC
>Ga0131853_10002344_pt1 | contig 33929 bp, 38 predicted proteins | sample TergutLab28metaG_FD_92764 | JGI IMG/M metagenome (GOLD analysis project Ga0131853, IMG submission 92764) | Labiotermes labralis P1 segment gut microbial communities from Petit-Saut dam, French Guiana - Lab288 P1 (version 2) (version 2) | ecosystem: Host-associated > Arthropoda: Insects >... | reverse complement strand
TCCTTCTTTCCTCTGGGACCCCCTTTATATGTGTGTGCTACACTGCTCTGAGGGCAAGAGGGGCATGTCCATTGTAGGGTCACTGCCTGTTGAGTCTGTTCACCTGGCCCACTCTCAACGGCTTCATTTTCGTCAGAGGCACTGGACAAAATTGAACTGCTGGACTTAGGACTACTGGCTGTTTGGTGGTAAGGTTGAGTATGTGACACCCCTGGCACACCTTCAGGACCTCTCTCAACTGAACTGGCGTCGCTTGATACTGTCGCATCACCACTATCAGTGTCAAGAAACAGTTCAGCCATTTCGCTGGACTGTAGGTATCTTCGCCTTTTGCTTGGCTGGCTCATTTTATAACAACACACACACTCACGCACAATCAAGTGGTTACTGGTAATGAAAATATCTCTCTCTTCAACACTGAGTCTGCAACTTAGCCAGAAGTGTGAGAAAAAAATGCATGGGACCATTCTATAGTTCTGTTTATTGTAGCCTGTCACCATATCGCTATAACCCAAATGGTGTGTAGTCACATACTCCAGACGATAAAGTAAGTCATTCACTAGCCAACTGAATGGAGCAAAAAAAACAAGCTATACATGGTCGCCACTACAAACTTATTGGCTGTGTACAAAGAGCCTCATATAAAAAATGGATACATGTGGTTCTCTCAACCAGTAGATCAGTCGGATCATGAAGCTGGAAAAACTTCTAGTGTGGTGCTAAGAATGAGTGAAATCTCCCTAAATAAATTGAAAGCGAAATATTTAAATGGCTGAGGCTGTGGTTGTCCTAACGTATGGGACGTTCGAGCCTGAGGGAGTGCGGAGATATTTAAATGCCGTTCTAGTCGGTAGGACGCACAAGCCGTAAAGGTTAACCAGCCAATCAGAGGTTCATTTTGGAATGTCCTCCATACACATTTCAGTGTGTGGAATGAAATCCATTGGGTGTCCCTTAGATTAAAGCAAATGAATAGACAGCTCATTTTATTTGCTAGTGAGTCACTACACAACGAATACTTTAGTTAGTTGCACAGTAGTGGTAACAACAACAGTCATTTTAAATTTACTTCATATTTAGCACACTCTATCCATTACTTACCTGGTATATAAGAGAGAACATCTTCAGGTTTTCGTGCAGCATCTACAGGTGTCTTAGTATAGGAACTTGGAAGTTTCAATCTCTGGCGGTAACATTCAGGTAATGTTTTCAGGCTTAGCTTTTCCATGTCAGTCTTTGACAGTATGCTGTATTGTAAAAATGATACAATAACTAATTTTAAACACCTAACTACATGTTACAGGACCAGTAATAATATGAAATAATATAACAAATACGTATGGAAACTGTTTTCAAAACATTTTAAACGAAACATAATGTAACAAAAGTAGTGCTACATCAACTGTATATGCAAAACACAAAATGTGTGGAGAAATAAACACTACAGTGTTCTCCAAATTCTGCATTCTCCATTATTTTTTCACCCAGCACTATCTTGGACAATGAAGAGTTGTTTGAGTTCTGTTACAGTACACACGACAGAAAAACTATTTATGCAAAATGAATATATTGATATTTACATACTTTAGTGCAGCAGAAACTACTTCCACATCCTTATTTGTTGACACATAACTCCACAGCTTAATGACAACCTCTGAAACCAGTTTTTCATATTCTTGCCCTGAACACTTCATGCTCAGAACACAGCCAAAGAAGGTACACAAACTGAAATTCATCAATAGCAATTAGATCAAATGAAGTCAACAATATCCATTAGAAGTGATGTAAATGTCTTTCAGTGTTTAAATTAGCAACATACTGTACTCGAGTGAATGTCATTAATTTCATTGATTATTATGCAGAAATGTACCTCTGGCAATACAGTACAAAGGTTTGACATTGTTAATACCAATCCCTGAAACTGGTTATAATCCTGAGCTAGTTCCATTAACCTCATATTTTCACAACCTTCCTCCTTGAGCCTGGGCTACATTATCATATGCTGTGTTTAACCCAATAATGCTATGTGAAGAAATGTATGTTGTGCACATTAGTCCTCACCTTCTGAGGTTCCCCTTGCAACACATAATTAGGTGCAATTCAGAGTATGAGATCATCCAACACATGACAGATTCTTTTAAGTTACCTTTTAATGACAACAGGTCTCTTGTCCCTTGATAATCTAGGAGCAAGAGCTCTCCAAGTAGTGGCAATATTGACAATCCCTGCATTGCAGAGAGCTGTAATTCCCTGAAGGGCCAATGCTGAAGACTGCCCTCCCTCTTTACTTCCACACTGATTCAGAATCTGAGACAATAGCTTCACCAATTCTGTGCCATGCTGTTCAGGTCTGAAAATATGCATATACTGTCACTAATTTACCTACTGTTCTACCATTGTTATGTCTTATGCAAGAAACTGGACTGAGACCGTAATTACGTATTATACTTAATGTATCAGATTTTCATTGCAGGAGATAATATTTCTTTGTTTAGAAAGGCTTATTGAGCATACTAACAATTCTGTACGTGATCTTTGAGAAGTAACTGCATTTTTCTATTACTGAACTTATAAAATTATACACACTGACATGTGTCACCATATTTTACTAAAACATAGATACAGCCAGGATAACTTACTTGGTATAGCAATTATGTTATGGGCTGGATGATGAAGAAATAATGGTTTGATAACAACATAATAGTAACAAGTCCAACCAATAATCATTTAGTTATTTAATGGTGCCTTTTCATATACACAAGTTGTGTGGCATCAAATGAGACACAGGAAGATGGTCAATAATGAGTAGATACAGTCTAGAAGCAGGTAGTCTTGGGTTATTGCCAGGTACTACCTCGTCATTAACCTGGAGGGGCTAAGGAAAAACCATGAAGAATCTGAGTTATTATGACCAGTAATCCAGCTGTATTTGAGTCGAGTACTGCTCAAATATAAGTCTGAACTAACCAACCTGCTTGGTAAACTCAGTTATGTAAAAGATACAATATAAAAATCTGTGGATCCTGTGTCAAGGAATTAGCGTGTTCTCAAAATATTTCCAACACCATTGCAACTGTAAACAGCTGCAGGTTCACACAGCACTGCAGATAATTCAAGTACTTGTTATGCGCATCTGCACACATCTCTATGAACAAGAAACTTATAAACATTTTTGCTCCTGTTCATAAAAAATTTAAACTGAATTCATAATTTCACCTACACTAATAGTGGAAGTAATGGAAACAAAAAGTTAAAAATAGTTTTGTAACGTAACAAATTAAAACATTTAAGTACAATAAGTAACTAAAAAAATTATGTATGAATTTTACCGAGTTTCGCAGATTTCCTTAATGGCAAGGGCTCTAGACATATCATATTTCCAGTCTTTTCCATCTATTGGATTTTCCAAGAGTAATTTCTGCAGGTATGGATAGCAGCGAATTTCCACTTTCCAAAGTTGTACATACAAATCAACAAGTAATGTTTTCATGCTCTGTTTTCTCTTCAATGATTCAAGAGTATGTAGGATAATGTTCACATTCTCCTGTAAAAATAACACACATTTATAGTACACACAAATACAGAGTATTAAGTCCCAACACTTACACCTCTGCTATACCCAAATTTACAAAATTAAAACATTTCCTTTCAGTTTATAGAAGCATACTACTTAATTCACCTACATAACTAACTTCAGATACTTACGAGACTTTGTTGTTCATTCCCTATATATAATAAGATTACTCCAATTATGTTTTAAAGATGCTAAACTGGTGAAAAGTAAGGAACCAGAAGCTTCATAATCTGTACTCTTTTACTAATACTGTTTAGGCATCTAAATCAAAAGAATTAAATGGGCAGAACATGTATTACAAATGTAGCAAATAAGAAATGCATATAAAATATTGGTTGATAAGCCTTATATTGACCTAGATATATGAGGACCATACTGAAAGTCATGAGCAAATTAATTTCACAGCTCAGTAAAAGTATGAATAGGAAAACACCACGTCAGTCAAATCTGTGCACTGACTTCACTCATCTACACAAAATTCCCATCTGACTCATGCATTTTGCCAGTATTCTAGAAGTCTGCAGCAGTTTGTAGAAAATGAAGTACAGCTTTCTGGACTGTCTCACTGTTCACACAGTGCTGGTTGCACACCTGATTTTTTCCAAACACATACAGATATTAGTTCTAGGGGCTACATCAAAACTATAGGGAGGATGGTGAGAGGAGCTCCCATCTGTTCTTCTGAATCCTCTCCAAACACAAGCAAACAGTGTGGGAATGTGTGTTATCATGTTGCAGGATTACCTTCTTCTTCCTCGGATATCTTTTACAAACTGCACAACTAAGCTTCTTCAGCATCTGAAAGTGACAAGCAGCAATGATGGTTCCCCCTTGTGGCAAAAACCTTACTTCTGCATCATGAAAATACAGTTCCTATGGCCTCATGGGACAAGGGCATTATTTTCAATCTCTCCCCACCGCCAGCAGCAATGTTGTATTGTGTTATTCTATGCTCTGTTGTCTTTCTGCAAGATCAAAGTGATGACACCATCTTTTGCCACTTGTCATGATGCAAAGTGATGAAACCATCTTTTGCCACTTGTCATGATGCAGTGACAAAAGGCCTTCAAGAACATACTGCTTCAGTAATTGTGAAGAAACATTTTCTTGCTGAAGTTCATACTTCACCAGCAAGCAATGAACCCAGCAAGGACAAAGCTTCCAGTAACCCAAACTCTCCACCATTTCCTGAAGTGTGTAGTGCCCTGTTCTGATATTTGCCACCATTTTTTCTCCCTATCATGTACTGATTCTCTTTGATGAGGTAACTGGTTTTTCTTTAGTTTACCTTGGCAGAGGCGGTTTGTGGGCAAATACTATGGGGCTGATCGGAAATGCCTGTGTTTCCATTTTTAAAATGCTTTACTTATAGTCTGACACTGCTAGTGCCCAAGCAGGTCTCTATATATATGCATACTGAAGTTGTGCATGAATATCTGATGTTGTATTTCCTACTTAACATGAAATTCTATCATAGCACACTCCAGAAATATGTATTTGCCAGGCATTTTCTTGCAATGAAATATGGCCACAAGACGGGCAGGCAATATGATTTTCACTGTGGTCCGAGATCACAGATGGAACTAGTTCTCATACATCACACACTGCATAATTGCCTGGTATTTGTTCATAATTCCATGATGCTCACTATTTTCTGTATGACCTACCTAGATAGGAGAATTAACTGAAGTGTAAAGAAACAGGCTGTGATGGTGTGACATGAATAAAAGCCAAAGAGATCGGGAAGATCTAGTAACATGGAATTAGAGCGTGAACTCACCATTTTAAACTTACTTTCAATATGTTACAAACCAACTCATTACGATTTGGACAGGGATGAATAACACTATGGCTGGAACTGAGCTGTAGCCCTTGCAGTACTTAATACAGACTGGTCTGTGAAAGGTCAATTATTGCAGAGGAAAAGTGAATAAGTACTACAAGCAATTCCATATCTGTAACTGACATTTGCCATTTTTTTTCCCAAACTGTCTGCCAGCACTCTAGAAAATGAAAATAATAAACATACAATACACTGGTGTATATGTGACTTCTGGTAAATTTTCCAGTACGCATACCACCATCTAGGGGCTGACAAAAAAGCACTGGCATTTTGTAAACTTTAGTTGATATGTTCACTGGCCCTAGACATACATGCTTCTTATGTGAACAGTAATATCATTACTGTTACCGAATAATTAATGAGATTATAATGTGCACCTTCTGTACAGCCATTTTTGTGAGGCCTCTTAAAAGCTGCAACTGTACAAGTGGTTCCTTCTCATCTGCTAGTTTGTAGAGGATGAAAGTCATGACACTGGCAGCAAAATCATTATTCCTTTCCACCATTTTCAGCAGCAATTTTAAACTTTCTTGCTTTATTTCACTGTTGTCAAAGTTGTGAATGAACAGTCCTGACACAAAGAGTTGCAGGTGTTCACTAATATCTTGTGGAATGTTTGTCACGCTCTGCAACCAATCATGAACAACTGCTGGATTGCTCTGCCATGCTTCAGCCAATCTGCACATCTCTATGACAGAACAAACTATACTGTCAGTATTCTGCAGCTGGTTGAAAGACCTGTTAGCACAGAGGCGGCCAGTGAAAGATGGCCATGAAGTATTGCTATTCACCCAGGTAAGAATACTGGTGGCTGTTTGCAGTGCTTCTCCAGTCATGTAAGAAGGATACAGTAACCACTGCAGCAGTGCACATACAAACATCTTGGTAGCTATAGCATTACACACCTTCATCTCAACAACCGATGCACCTGCAACATATATTTAACAGGCATTACAAAGTGAAAGTGGTAATACTAAGTCTGGTATATAAAGGATCATCTTCATTAGCCTTTCATTTCTAACCTTTTAAAAAAGTGACCAGTTCATGAAGCCACATTTTAATTTTCAAATATTACTTTGCTAGGATTTGATTAAATTTAATGAGAAAGCGTGTGCTGTCTTTCAATGCATGATCTTGAAACTGGTTCTACCATTCAAGTATTCATGAAGCAAAAGAGAATTCAGGGTTCTATAACAAACAAAACAAGGTAAGTTGAAAAAGACCATTTTCAGAGCTAACATGATGGCTGTGCAGAAAGTATAATTAGGGTTGGTGATAAAAATTTTAAGCCCAAAGAGTAACCACCACAACATATTTCCTAAAATCAATTTTTAATATTACCCTCCCCACTTTGTGCTCTTTATGTAAAACTCTGCAGTTCTTTTTAAAATTCTCAACACAGTACAATGTGCCCTGTATTGCATACCCCCCTACCATATATATCACCAACCAACAGCCATAAAAAAATAGAAACCTGCTGACTTGATGTCTTTTGAAAGATAAAGTTTTAAAATACTTTGCAAGGTTGTGTTTCTCATAAATATTAATTGTGCTGTTGCAAATTAAATATCCCACCATACTTCCACTGAACAAGTTAAACATCTCTCTCACTGAGCACTACAGAAAATGATTGTTAGCCTCAAGGATTTCTGATAGGGAATGGAACCTATGCACAATAAGTCAGGAAAATAAACTAAGGGCTTTTGAAACTACTGTATACTCACGTAGGTTAAAGGTTCTGACCTAATACTTATGTATTCCTCCCCCCCCCAAAAGTAATGTGATTCATTATGATTACATTTTGCCCTGTATCTTTGGGCTACCAATCATCAGTACAAGCATAAAACCATCACACTACAGTGCTAATATTATAAAACAATAGGCTTTTTTTTTAATAACAAATGAGCCCCAACAAGTTATGACACAACGTGGCCAATTTCATGTGTTACATCTAACACAAACATATCCATCAGAGGTCCAAATTTATATTCACAAGCTTGCACACCTTATTATATCGGGATTTGAGTTTACACCCACAGCTCATGCAAATGCTTGACAATATTAAGTACAATATTTATTTAAAACATATGATAAAACAAATTTAAACAACCCAATGTAAGGTGTTACAAAATCTCATTAACTCAAGTTATAAATATCTATTTTTGAAGTTCTGCAATGGATCTATCCTAATTTACATAACTGCCTCCTGCCTAAAAGCATGAACACCAATAATACGTACGGGTCAGCACATGGGAACCAACATAAATGGAGTTACTATACATGAGAATTGAAAACTATGTAAACACTTCCAAAACTTCACAAAAATTAAAACTGGCATTTATTACTGACTAGATAATAACACCTGTTCTCCAACGAAACTGTCGTTAAATTTAACATGATCCATACCTGTTATTAAATTGTAATATATATAGAAAACCAACAAATTCACTCTGTTGAAATGTATTTTTATTATTCCATATTGCTCATCATGCTAGTGATTAGCAGTATCGAATAACAATACATTTTAACAAACTGCATTCATTTGTTTTCTATATATAAGCTGTAGTTATTTTCTTACCAAAAACAAAATAATAAATATTAAAATACAGCAGTAAAAGAAATAGAATAAATTAGCATAAGAATAGTCCTATCAGCAGCAGTAGCTGTCATCCAATCACCTGTGTTTACAATAATAAAAATACTATATTCCAGAGAAGTAAATTCACATTAAGCCATGAGAATCACCCATTCCACACAGTAAATAAAGACCAACTTAAATGCAGTCAATATACAGCAGAATTCAGAAAGATATAAATACTTCCAAAACCTCACAGAAATTAAAACTGGCATTTATTATTGACTAACCAATAACATCTATTGTCCAAACAGGTATTTGTTACTTTACAACAAAAACAAAATCATAAAAATTATAAAACAGCATTACAAGAAATACAATAAATTAGCATAGGTTATACAAGACACATAAACATGACATTTAAATACATTTGTAACAATTTTCTTCCATACTTCCTCCAGAAATCCACTCTTGGACTATTTATGTGAATAAAGAGTTTCTATCCAAACATATGGCAATAACCAAAAATTTTCATTCAGGCCCAACCGGTGTAAAAAATAATTCCATCATCTTTGAAATGATTTGACACTCAAACCAATTCACACAAGAAACATGTTAGGAAATGTACAAACCATCAGAGAACACCCAACCAATAGTCAAAACATCTGAAAAACGAAGAAGAATAACTTACAGAAGATGACTAGATCCTTTAAATAAATTACAGGACATGAGCCAACAGTTCTGCTGAACAGCATGACAACACAGCTGCCTGCATCAGGGCTTAGAACCAGGAGCTGACTAAGAGTTGATAAGCAGGAGCGTGGATCATGACCGTGGCATATCAGGCGATGGGTTAATGCTGCTAATAAAGGGGCTAGTGCAGAACACAGAGGTGTGTCTTCATGCTGCAGAGCCATTTCTCCCATCATCAAAAACATATGACTTGTGCTCAGTATCTCTGTCTCAGATCCAACCTATAATTATAATATTTTGATTGTGAAAATGGATGAAAAGAATGTTATGATTTCATAACTGACACAGACTATATGACCATATGAGAGTACACACAGGAAAACAACACAGTCAACACTCTGAAGGTAATTTCACTGACAATGCTTGACATGATCCAAACATTTGTGTAAACAACAATACCAGTAGTTTAAAAAGGGTGCCATTATAAAAAACAAACTGTATGTGTGCTGACTTTTGTATGACATTATGCAACATATTAGGTAGTTCGAAACATATACGTGAGGAAATGTGTAAGTGCAGCTGACATATAAATTGTATGGCATTGCATGCAGTGATGGCAGTTAAACATCCTTCTACAGTATGGGATAGTAAATAAGAATATCTGTTTCCTTACATTTGTTCCACAAGCACCAAGAAAATATTGCAGTTTAAAATTGTATCCCATATTTTTGAGAAGATTAAATATACTAACCTGAAGCCAAGATAATATTTTCAACAGAAAATCCTTTGTTTCATAGTTAAATGATGTTTTAAGAAGCAGCATCCATACATGCTGTCGGCATGCCATGGGCAAGTATGGTGGCAAGGATGGATCACACAGTGCATATAAAAACACAGGATGCAGTAATTCCAAACTGTTCTCAGCAACACTGCAACCAAATACATTCTTAAGGCCCATCCATGCATTCTCTTAACACAGTTCATGAAGTGAACATATATGTATAAGGAAAGTTGAATCTCTATGTCTCATCATCTGTTTATCAGCATACTGATTCTCTGAAACTACTGATACTAAATTTATAAAATTAGACAAGCACAAAAAGTTACCAAGCAACCTTAATTTTTAATACATATTTATTTATCACTGGAAGCACAACAGGATGACATCCATGAAGTTGATTGAGTTAAACGTTAATTATTATCCATATCAGCTAAATGTAACTGTTACTTCCCACGAACCTTAAATTGACTGTAATCAGTTTTTTCAAAACAACTCTCCTGTGCCCCCTCAGAAGTACACGAAATAAAATGTAGATTTCATTAATATCTACTACTTTTACAGTATCTATTTCTTTCATATGGCAAGTAATGACCAAACCTAGTTATAAATAATTCCTAACTAGTGTAAAGAGCCTTGAATGTGAGTTTATACAATGACCAATGAAAAGAATTTCATCTACGATTTAATTCACAATCTCTTCCAATTTTAAGCACAGTGTTTGCTTGCCAGTTCAGTTCATTTCTGGTTAACAATAACAGGAAAAGACACTTCCTTGGAAAAATATAGATTTGTAATAACAATGAACAAATATCAAGGACAAGATATAAAAACCTGTAAACAACACATATAAAAAAGTATATTGTTATTTTGATGTATGTACCATGCATCTTGTACAGTTTATTAACCAGACCAACAAATGCACAACACACACACATATACATATATATAAACAATATTTTATATATCATAAGTACTCTTACATGTTTGAAAGCATCCGCATCATCAACAGGGAGTGATTTTTATAACTTTAGCAAAGTAAAAGGATAAGACTCCCTGAAGATAATGTCCGCGCATTGAAACACGTAGTTGTACTTAACAATATATAAAATATTGTTAATATATATGTTGTGTATTTGTTGATCTGGATTAACATAGAAATCAATGTATCCATTAATTTCAAGGCAATAATCTGGGACAGTTGACCATATATATCATACACAAATATTAATAATAAAGGAAGATAAATATGACTATATATATATATATATTTTATAATAAATAATTTCAAATGAAGAGTATGTACTACTTAAATACATAACATGAAAAACGTCAATAAGAAGCCAACTGTTGGTATTCAGTAGTGACAGATAAGGATTCAGTCACTGACAAATTTCATGGCCAAGGTTTTTAGGTTTTGCTTAATACTTTTTCATTGTAACACGATTTTATTGCTGAGAAAATTCACTACACAAACTGAAGAGAAACCATAAATTTTTCAGATCTCTTAAAATGAAAATGTATTAGTTTAACACCAACACAGATTTGGTATATTCTCCATCCTTTTGCATAGGATTGATGCAATGAATTAAGCTGCTTACTGCAATGTGAGCATTAAGGGAAATTAGGCTATTCTTGCATTCTTTCTTTAGCTTTCAATGTCCTGGCAGAAATGTCCCTGCATTGGTTGGCTCTTGAGTTCTTCCATCTTCTCATTTTCAATGCTGGACTTAAGTTGATTCTTGATATTTAGGGCAGAAATTTCTGGTTTTATATATTTTTGTTTTATTAGATTTGCTTTGTTTTGCACAGTATTTGGCCTTCCCACCATCATATTCGTGCACTAATTTGGTAAGCCTATCTTTGCCTTGCTTGATGTAATGGCTGACAGCAACCACAACAGCAACTCATCCATGTCCACCATTTTGTCTTTTGATGTATGGTCTGTTGATGTCTGCCTTTGGGTGGTGGATTCCTTCAATAGTCAGAAGCTCCCTCATTTTTCGATCTATCTTTTCCATTTCTTTTCTAACCAGTTGACTATTCCCAAGCTGTAAACTAGAACTGGTACAGCAAAGGCGTTGACAGCTGTGATCTTGTTCTTCAGGTTTAGTTCTGTCTTGAGAATTTGCTGGACCTGATGGTAATATTCCCTCATTAGTGAGTCCTTCATTTGGTTGTTCTTGATACCTTCACCTTCTTCTATCCCCAGATACTTATAGGTCTCATCCAGCTCCATGTTCCTTTTTACTGCCTGATTATTTGGAATGATGATGATGATTATGTTGTTGTTGTAATAATACAATTTACCTACTGACCTGACACAGGTAGTTCAGAGAGTATAGAGAGGCTATAGCCTGGATGACCAGGGAATTTGGGTTTGATTACCAGCAAGGGGTGGCGATTTCTCACTTTGTCACTGTCAAGACTGGCCTATGAAGCAACCCAACTTTCTACCCAACAGGTGAAACAGCCATGGATCAATACTAATCACTCACCATGTCTGGTAAAGAAGGTCAAAAAACAATGGAGCTATACCTCCAAAACAAGACCAGAGTTCACAGTCAGGCAAAGTGCCAATCCCGTGCCCCTCCCGTTTTATTCCTGTGGTGCTGTGGCCCAACATAGGCCACAGCCTCTTCATTCTTCAAGTTTCTAGATCACACATAACAGTGCACCACAGTCGGTAAGACTCCTCTGGCTAAGCGATCAGCTAATTTCAGACACCTCTACCTGACAACACATAACATTCACAACAGACAAACATCCATGCCATCATCAGGATTCAAACCCACAATCTCAGCAGGTGAGCAGTCGCAGACCTACGCCTTAGACCAATGGGATTGTGGTGCCCCTTTACACATATGGCAAAGTAAATAAAGCATCAAAGCAGTAATAGCATATACTTACATTTCCTCATTATGATTGCAGATAAACTTCATTACATTTAATACATCATACCAAGTATCTTTATTCTGCTTCAGTACCGTAACTAAAGGATGCTGTGGGGATTGAAGGCTGAATGGACACTGGTATGATTTATTTTCAGAGACTCTTGCTTTAAGATCAACTATGAGCAAAGTTCCAATACAATATATTACTCCAGTGTAATTTCTGAAAATAAGAAACAGGCCAGAAACATATATTTGAATACAAGAAACCAGCGTATTAAAATAAAAAGCATCCCTCTCTAATAGTAAATTTCAAAGAGAAAAACATATGTTAATTTTATATCAAAATACATTATTCATCATACATTTCTCAGATGTGTCTTGATTTCCAATGTGTCATCATCGGCATAAGACGTATAGAAATTAAAGTATCAGACAGGTGACTCTGTATAGCTATCAGCTACACAGCTGAGTTGGCACATCTTAGAACAAGTGATTCAAAAGGTCCATGTCAAAGAGTCGCTGATGTTCAGTAAATTTTGAAATTTCCTTCACCATTAACCATTTGGTTGTTCCTGTTTGGGTTATACTGCAGCTGGCAGTTGGATCCTAGATGTACAAATCCAAGCCAACAAACTGTTTGATATTTTGTATAAATTTAACAGCAATAGATTCTAACATACGCTGTTTAGGAGCTGATATTTTAACAAGAAAGGAAAGACTCTGATCCATTTTTGGTAAAACAGCATGCGAAGCAAAGCAAAAATTTGTATGTCCAAAATCTGTCACTGTCAGGCCTACTCATGGTTTAAGAAACTAGGAGTCAGTGTGTTATCTGAAAACTGACAGCTTTTGGCTCACACAAATTGACTGGAGGAGATTAACAATAGTCAGACATCCACTACAATGTTGTGGTGTAAGCCACTGGGAATGAAATGGTCCATCTTACATCCACCATTTCACACAGATGATCAGAATTCGTTTAGTTTAGGAACAACTGGCAAATAAAAAAAACCTTGTCAAAATAACAAATCACGGTCCAGAAATTTTGGTTTTCAATTTCCTGGGATGAAAGAGAAGTCTGGAAACTGTAGAAATGCAGAAACATATGCTCTCTCTTTTAGTTTGGTTTCTGAAGAGTAAATAAATGTTCCATTTGCTCCATTAAGAAATAAAAGTCTTAACCATACAAGTATAAAAACTGTCATCAGTAACATCTTTTTAATGATTCCAGCTAAACAAATAAAATAACCAAAAAAGTGCAAATACGATAACTGCTTGTAAACAGTGCCAACAATTAATTAAATAATCCAGAAAATCAATTACTGTGTGTGTTACTGGAACTGTATTCCAGTGCAATAAAACATCTTAGAGGCTTCAGAGGCTCCAGTGAGTAAGTTCCTTGAGTGGAACTCATCCTCACTGGAAAGCTAGATGGTGACAATGTGTGACAATAAATGTACCTTGAAACTAAAAAAATAATACAAACCTGACAGTGGGAAGGGTAGCTATGAAGACAGAGAGAGCAGGTATCACTTCCAGTATACCAACTTCAACAAGAGTGACAACTCCCTGACAGGCTGTTATACTGACTATAGGATCAGCATCTTCACATTTCAACTTCAGTAACACCAGTTCTGGCAGCTGACAAAACAGTGAAGAGTTGTTAATGAAAGCAATTTTCATGAGTTAATTATCCTGTATTATGAATGTGACAGAATAATACCAAGAGGATACATTTTTCAACCAAGTAATTAATTATGTTAACACATGTAGTCCAGGTCAGTACAGAATGTTACATTACAGGACAAAAAATCTTCTCAGTCCCCATGCTACACACTTACTGTCTCCAACATTGCATATGTGTGTGTGTGTGTGTGTGTGTGTGTGTGTGTGGGCATGTGCACACCCGTGAAACACCTACCTGATTGGTGCACTGGTTATGAGAAAAGCAGAATTAGGTTGAGCAACCCTTACTGCTACCACAGCACTTGTTTTTTTGTTTGTAAACTGGAAAAATGTCCCTTCATTTATTAACGAGTCTCCATTTGCTGCTTAACCTGACCATAAAGGGGCACAACAGTAACCTGTTAGGTAGGTTTCGTCACAACCCTCCTCCCATAAGAATGGTACATTATGAACAGCCTTGACACATTTGATGTGTTTGTATAGCCTGCCTACCTCACACAGCTGCAGAAACCTGATGTTCAGGTGCCATGTGTAACTCATTGTGATGTGTTTAACATGCTATCTTCAACTACTGGGGACAAATTTGACTAAAAGCAGCATATATGTCGCTATGTTCCTCCATCAAATCTCAGTGGACTGCCCTGTCTGTTTCATGTAAAATTTTCATACTCTAAGGTACGTGGTCGGACAATTAAGTTCGCGAACTCGCCACGGTGTGCTTGCTGTGGCAGCACTGGACAAAAGCCTTAGTATGGTCTGATGACGTTGACATATCAGCATTTCACTGGGGTGTTGTTGTTAATCTATGGTAGTCTCTTTCTGAGTGGCATATATTATTGTCTGCATGTGTTTTGGTGTGCCACCGTGAGAATGTCGGAGCTTGAATTAGAGCCACAATTTGCCAAGACATTTTGGAGTGGCAAGATGACATTTTGGGTCATGCCATCACAGGTGATAAAACATGGTTCCACCAATACGACCCTGAAACGAAGTGGCAAAGTGCACAATGGAAGACTGTCAATTCCCCATGACCAAAAAAATTCTGTCGGTCCAAATCAAGATTCAAAACAATGTTGTTGAATTTTTTTGATATTAGAGGGATTATTCTTTATGGATTTGTAACAACTGGACAAACAGCCAACCAAGTTTACTATTTGGAAGTACTGGAAAGGCTGCATGAAAAAGTTAGACGGAAACGACCCAAAATTTTTGCCAACAACTCATGGATCTTGCATCACGACAATGCACCTGCTCACATGGCACTGTCTATGGGGAAGTTTTTAGCTACTAAACAAATAACTGTGTTGGAACACCCTGCCTATTCACTGGATCTAGTCCCCAGTGACCTTTTTCTGTTCCCGAAGATAAAGGACATATTGTAAGGAAGGAATTTTGCTGACATTGATGGCATCAGGAGTAATACAACGGCAGCTCTGAAGGCCATTGCACAAAACCAGTTCCAAAATTGTTTCGAAGGGTGGACTAGGCGCTGGCATCAGTGCATAGCCTCCCAAGGGGAGTACTTTGAAGGTGACCACGGTGGTATTCAGCAATGAGGTATGTAGCACTTTTACCGCGAAGAGTTCGCGAACTTTATAGTCCGACCATGTATGCTTTAAATCCTGGATACTGTATATGTATGAAGTTATCCTTTATTGTTACCAACAGGTCTGAAATCTTCTTAGGCAGGACACTTCAGTAGGGCACTATGTACCATTCACTTGCTGCACAAGTTGATTCAAACAGCAGTGCCTATAACTTGAGTACAGGAGGTGCCTAGAAAATAACTATCTTGAGTTCCACAGTTCCCCTTAGTCCTCTAGGTGAAGGCCAAGTACTACCATAAATTAGGATACAACTGTTTCCTTCCCAGTTCTTTTAAGTTCATCAAATGTGATCAACCTCTCATATAGATCTGAGCACTGCACTATTCTGCGATATTACGCAGCAAGTAGTGGTAATTTGTTACCAACATTTCAGGACAACCTACTGGTCCCATCTTCATGGTCAACAAGCAGGGGGGGGACTCATACAATTCTGTGCTAAGCAACCACTGCAGTTTGTAGATCTATGGCATTCACTTGAAGAAACTGACAAAAGTCATGAACAACCTCAGTCAGCACAGACAGTAAAGTGGCCAAGATTCAAACCAAGCACACATCTAAAATACAACTCCCATAATAACCTTCTCAGTTAACTGGAAAGTACTGGAGAAGAAAATATTGTGGGCCATTTCCAGATAGTATTCCACCATTTGCAGGGACAGGTTGAAAAAACCATTAAAATTTTTGCTACAACACCAAGATGTTTAAATAAATCTGACTTCTTAATTAATTTACCTAACTTATTATTATTATAGCTTGAGCTTGAACGAAGATTCATATTATCCATTAGGATGCAAAAAAGCCACACTTGAATTACATTTTGTGGCAATAAATGATTACCATACCAAAACGTGCTTTTGTGAGCAGATAGACTAAAGTCAGTATCCTGAACATCTATGAAAATCCATGTGAGTAGATGTAATAACTAATGGTAATGTCACTAAATTGTAATTACAAAAGTTACTGTCATAAATGACACAACAGCTACAACCTAAGTTTCCAGAATGAAACCAAACATATTAAGAGGCACCACTGTTTTACTCAATTTAAACATTAAAAAATAACTTCATACTTCTTACCTCTTCGATTTTTCCAGAATGAGGAGCACCTTTACTTTGTATAATGTCGATAAGTTTTGAAACAGCCTGTAAAAAATTAAGTGAATATTTTGTTACTGAGTAACACACAACAGACCAAAAACTGAGGAATAAACATTTATACCCTATAGACATGCAGTTGGAGTAATGACAAAATTTTCTGTGTGTGTAGTTTATATGAGGCCTGGCAACATTACTGAAAAGGCATATGACTAAAATAACATGAAACACCAACAAATTACATGTCCTTGGAGAGCTCTTTGGCCTTGCACTGTGCCCACAGAGCATGCTTGTTATTAGGATATGGGTTAACCGGTGAATATACAACTTAATGTTTATTACTGCCTGATAAAATGACTGTGTCACATTTGAGAAACTTACATTTACAGCCAAAACAGCATTTCTTTTCTTCAGTTTATATTCAACTTCATCCATTTTGTCTCATAAATCTGTAAAAGAGACTTTAAATATTTAAAGAACACCAAACCCATAAACAGTATAAATTTGTGAGCAAAGTGGAGAAAATGAAAGGGTAAAGTTTATACACATTATAACCCTGGCATCACAAGAAACAGGTACAACCTACATTTCAGGATTACCACTTCCAAAACAAACTATCTGAATGAATAATTAAATGTAAGGTTAGGAGATATATTCATTTCACAGTGCCTGGAATGTAACTCCTTATATCCCAGCCATTTTCTCACATTCACTTTATATGGTCTGGCACCCTAACATAATTTCATTAAAAATAATACAGATAAAGTTCACCCTAGAACAAGTCATGTAGGCCCACAGGAGGAGTAAAGGTATACCTCTACTTTTTCTTTAACCTCAGCACTAAACAGGGGTAGGCAGTTAATGTCACACCACAGCCGTTTTACCCACCTAAAAGAAGCCTGGTACCCAATGTACAGGAGGCTGGGTGGGTCTGAACAGGTGCAGAAAATCTTGCCCCCACCAGGATTTGATCCCCAGACCAGCATTTATAAAAATAATACCTTCAGTATATGCCAGAAAGCATTATAGTCTAGTCTTTGACTCTGACGAGCTGCCTTGCCTCAGTTATGTTTATTACAGGAATACACTGCCTCATGATTCACTGTGTTCTTCAGCTCTCCAGTTAGCTTTCACTTTAACATAATATATGTACCAGTTCTTGAATTTCATAATTATATTTTGCTCCTATGACTTTATCAAACTGCTTGAAAGACAGAGAGTTGAAAGCTTCCTAACTTTGAGGCAGCTTAACCTTCAGCAGAGATTTTTTATCTTATTAGCTCCCATTGATAACCCACCTGAACAGCTGTCTAAGCAAGTCATTCTTAAATATGGAATACATTAAGTTCCTTCATAATTTCCTCGATATACGTACATGGTAAACACAGACACCAAATCGTGTTGGTTGGGCCAGCAGTGACACAGAAAGGACTACCAACACACATTTTTAGCAGTCTATGAAAATAAAAATGTTGACATGCATGAAGAAACTCACGTAAAACTTATTCAAGAGAAATGGGTAGTCCTGACAATACTAGGTCACTGTGAAAACTTGTTTGGTCCATTTGATTCTGTTGTTTGTTTATGATGCTGTCACTCTGAATACACAGAATCAAATCAACATATGACTGTGAATAATTAAATGGAAAGGATTTTAATATTAACCTCCCATCTAGGCCTAGGTCTTCAAAGTGGTCTCTTTCCCTCAGCTTTGCCCACAAAAACCCTGTATGCATATCTCCTCTCCCCTATACATGCTATATGCCCCTTTCTACCATTCTTCTTGATCTGATTATTGAAATAATATCAGTGAGAAGTACAGATCATAAAGCTCCTCGTTATGTAGTATTCTCCATAGTGAGAAGCTTCATGATGTGTACTCCTCACTAAATATTATTTGGGTAATCAAGTCATATAAGTCACAGAGATACAAAATACTAATACAAAAATATTATAATATTTCACACACAGTATTGCAATGTTACACCAAATTCATTGCACACATCAGAAGTGTACCAAGGGAAGGGAAGGAACATATATTTAAGTACATTCTTGATGCTACTTTAAACTAAGCTTTTGCATTCATCAGACTTGTCTGCATGGTACACTTTTGAATAATTTGACTCAAGAATGACAAAATACTTTTCTGAAAACATGAAAGAATCACAGCTGATCTATGAATGGCACAGCACCATACTACCAGAATTATGAATGAAAACAACATTAGCCAACCTACACTAAGCAGACCTAACAAAACACTGATCAAACAAGCACTTTGTCCTATTCAGTCATTACTGAGTACATACATCCATTATATGTTCCACAGATCAAAAATGTAGTCAAAGTGACAACATAATGTGGAATAAGTCATAAAATACGAAATAAAAAAATATGCAATAAAAAAATACAGCTGTGAAAGAAAACCTCAAATAGCATGTGTATACTACATAGTATTTTCATGACTAAGATGAGATATTTCAATGACTAGTAATTTAAAGTAACAGTAAATTGAATTGTCCCACGTGTGATGACAGTGTACGGTCAAGTGTAGCTAAATCATTGGGTATTACCATCCTCCACACTAGATTTAAGAGAGTGATCATCTCTATCCTATAGTTCCTTTAACCTATAGCCTTCATGGACACGACAGTGAAAAATAAAATCCATCTACTGCTGGGAATCAGACTGCATTTATCTTGTCACCAGTCATTTTACTAACTAAACTGTGATGGTTCATCAATAACTGCAAGTGGCTGCTGTCACATTTTATTGGGAACAGACTAGCAAAACCAGTTTCACGTTATATATATGTTTCCTCATTCCATCATGCAACAACTTTCACGATGTGTATTTTAAACTACCAAGAAATTCATGTACAGGTCTCTTTAAGTGACTGGAGATTTTACCTCTTCAATGTAAACACCCATTTTCATTAATGAACTTTCATTGTACACAAACATGGAAAATTTCCAACAAATTAGCAGTATATAACACTATGACAAGGAATAAATATGTCTTCACACACCAACTGCCACTTTCAGAAGCATGGATTATGCTGGCAAAATAAAAAAAATATTCAACAGTTTACCACAACCATTACCGTAACCATTCATTTATTTTCCGCTTATCCTTTTACAGGTACAACCTAAGGATATGGAAATAGTCATAATGTGATAACACACTGCATCTGTTAAATTACAGCTGTCAAGTGATAGAACACAATTACAATACAATAATTACAAAATAAAATATAATTACATTAAAACATAACAATCTGGAATATATATTATTTATGAGAATTAAAATATTCCTCAATAGAATAAAATGACTTACAAAGAAGAAACACCTTTAAGGCCGTTTTAAAATGTGTATTTCATTTGCTGCACACTTTATGTGAGTAGGAAGATGATTAAAAATTTTAATTCCTGCTTAACGAGCTCCTTTTCAGTACTTGGTTCAATTAGTAATAGTTCGATGAAAATTATTAGCAGATCTAGTGTTGTTTTATGGAACTCTAAGTTCTTTGTTAATAAATGTTTCTTGTTCACCACATACAATAAAAGAGAAATATATACTGATGATAGGTAAAATTTACATTGTTTTAAACAGTTCTCTACATGAATCCACTGTCTTCAAATTAGTCATAATTCTTATTTATTTATTTATTTTTTTTAATTCTGAATATTTTAATACTATTAGGGGTGTCACCCTCAAAAAATTATGCCGCAGCATATGATAGAATGTGCATAAGAAAAATATAGCATTCTTAAAGCTTTCCGTGACAACATTGCTTTTAGAGCTCTTATTGCAAAACATGCAGAATTCAATCTGGAAATTAGTTGGTCATTATGGTTATCCCAAGTAAGAGTGTCATCAACCACTAAACCCAGAAACTTTGTATGTGGAACATTACCAATAGTTTTATTCAAGTAGTTGATATCCAATGTCGTGTCAATGCAATTTTTAGTTTGAAATTGTAAATAATATGTTTTATTAGAGTTAAGTGATACAAAATTGGCTTCAAACCATGAGATTATATCAGAGAGTTTTTTTTTAATGCTGTCTAAAATCCCCCTTGATTACAGTTAGTTACTATAATGCTAGTATCATCTGCAAAGACAACTTTATCATCATTATCTGTTATTTTGGGTAAACCATTAATATAAATAAGAAAAAGTAATGGACCCAAGATCAAACCTTGAGGAACCCCATTTATAACTTTTTTTTCCATCTACAAGAAACACTATCATATGCATTAATTTCATCAATGAGTACTTTTAGGTATTTTCCTCTGAGATATGACTGTACCAATGTTAGAGATTTCCCATTAATTCCATAAAACTCTAGTTTATCTATTAGAATTCCATGCTTAACACAATCAAAGGCCTCTTCGAGGTCACAAAATATTCCTCCTACTGAAAGTCTATTATTCATAGCTTTTAATATTTCATTAATTACATTTTAAGATGAAGTCTCAGTGGAACCATTAATTCTAAATCCATATTGTTCCTTGAATAGTATGTTATTTGTGCATGTATGTTTATATAATCTTGAATATATTAGTTTTTTTAATATCTTGGAATAAGAATGTTAAAAGAGAGATTGGCCTATAATTTGTTTATCTCCTTTCTTATAGACAGGTTTGATTATAGCATATTTTAGTCTTTCAGGGAGTACACCTGAGGAAAGGGATTTGTTACCTATATAGGGTAAGGGGGAAATGGTAAAAGGGGCAATTAATTTTAGAATTTTTATGGGAATTTCATCATACCCTTATGAGTTTTTAGTCTTTAGAGATTTGATAATCTCATCAATTTCATAAGTTGTGGCATAGTTACAATTAATTCTTGAAAATGTGCTGTTATATTTGTTAATCAAGTAATTGGAAGGATCCACGTTATGTTCAAAATAAAAGCAACAATGAAAACGGCTAATGAAGCAATGGAAGAAATATTAGACGGAAAAGATCTACATATCACTGAGTTAAACCACCTCATTTTTGTAGCAGCAGCGGTTATTACAAAAGAAATAAATGGGACAGGAGAGTATAAATTAGAAACACAGAGATCAAAAACACCCCCATGGGTTAGACATAAACAGGACAGCATAAATGATATTACGTAGAAAGGAACTGTCAGCTTTGGTGGAAATAAAAAGAGATAACAGAAAGGCACAGAACATAAAAAGAACCAGATTACTTAAGAAATATAACATAGAGAAGAAAGAAAATTTGAATCAACTGATTGAAAAGCTTAAACATAAGGTTTCAGCAAAGATGCAACTATTATTTAGATATAGGAAAAGACAAAACCAGTATTATCAAAATACGCTGTTCTGGACAGACTGCAAGAAATTTTATAACCGTTTCAAGCAAACATATTCCAGTGTGAAAAATGCATCAGACAAAGAGGAAGTGGAGAACTTCTGGAGAGAAATACATAGGAAAAAAGTTCAAAATAATGGAGAGGCGTACTGGATCAAAAACCAGTAAAAACAAAATCCAAGCATGGAATGGAGCCCAGTATGTTAAAAAGATGTTGCAGAGGCATTAAGAACAATGCAAAACTGGAAAGCCCCTGGAAAAGACCAAACAGCATATTTTTGGCTTAAGCAACTTAGAGTAACACACAAGCATATAGCTGCACTTTTTAACAAATTAATTGAAGAAGATCAAATACCGGAGTGGCTAATGGCAGGAGTAATATTCCTTATTCCAAAAAACAAGAATACTGAAAATCCAAAGAATTACAGACCAGTGACCTGTCTGCCTACAATATACAAACTCATTACTTCTATTATAAGCAGGCGTATGCAAAAATATATGGATGATGAAAATCTGATGCCAAAAGAACAGAAAGGGTGCTGCAGTGGATCAAATGAGGCAACGATCAGTTGCTAACTTCAAAAGCAATACTACAAGAATGTAAACACAAAAAAAAAATTGTGTATGGCATGGATTGATTATCAAAAAACTTTAGACAGGGTGCCACACAGTTGGATAATCAAATCCCTAGAGTTAATTGGGTTCAATAATAAAGTTGTATCATTCATTAAGAAGGTCATGAGCTACTGGAGAACACATGTGCACCTACACACAGAAAATAAGCTAATAGAAACAGAAGACATAAAAATACAATGTAGAATATTTCAAGAAGACTCACTATCACCACTGCTATTTTGTATTTGCTTAATCCCTCTCACTGAACAACTGAATAGGTTGAACACAGGATACAAACAGCACACAACAAAGATAAAAATATCACACCTACTTTACATGGATGATTTGAAGCTGATGGCTAAATCAGAGGAAGAGCTCCAAAAATAGATACAAACAGTTAAAACCTCAGTGATGATATCCATATGGAATTTGGACTTGAAAAATGTGCCAAGATTGCATTTAATAAAGACAAACTAGTTCACTCGCAGAATTAAGTGATCGACATCAAGAGAGAAATACAAGAACTAGAAAAGGGAAAAACGTACAAGTACCTCGGGATTGAGGAAAGTGAAGGCATACAACATCAACAAATGAAAGAAAGACTGAAACAGGAATACAGCAGGAGATTAAGAATGATACTGAAATCTGAACTGAACGTCAGGAATAAAATTACAGCAATTGGAGCACTAGCTGTCCCAGTATCGAGATACAGTTCTGGTATAACTAACTGGACAACTGAAGAGATAAAAAAAATTGACAGGAAAACTAGAAAGATGCTAACAATGTATAAAATGCATCACCCAAAAGCTGACATAGACAGGCTATATGTAAAGAGGAAAGAAGAAAGGAGAGGACTGGTACAAATCGAAGTGGCATATAAAGCAGAATTAATTAATATTGCAGAATACCTTAACACAAATTATAAAGAAGACCAGTTTGTAAATATTGTTAAAAGCCATGAAAGCACTCAACCAAATATGAACTCAATAATAATTAAGACAGCAGGAAAGATCACAGAAGAATTAAGTCAACCAAATGAGAAGAGTGACACAAAACAGGGTGGAATACAATACATAAAGGCAAGATTGAGATAGTCCCTAACGAAAAAATGGAAAAACAAAGTAATGCATGGGTAGTACATTAGAAATACAGATAGACAGCTTATTAGCAAAGAAGACATGTTCCTCTGGCCTTCGAACAGAAACTGAAAGTGAAATAGTGGCAGCACAAGACCAAGTGTCACAAACAAAACATTATGCAACAAAAATATTGAACACAGAGACAGACGGCAAATGCAGACTTTGCCAACAATTTGATGAAACAATAGACCACATAATATTAGCATGCCCAATACTGGCAAAAGAACAGTACACAAAAAGACATGATAGAGTGTGTGTGCACAACTACACTTCAACATATGCAAGGAAACAGGGGTACAATTGGACAAAAAACACTGGTATGAACATGTACCAAAATCAGTAGAAACAAGTCAAGGAGGCAAGGTAACCATATTGTGGAATCAACAAGTACAAACTGACAGAACCATCCTCAACAACAAACCAGACATCATAATCTGTGATAATGAAAAGGGCACATGTATGTTAATAGACAATGCAATTTCAGGAGGCAGAAATGTGATTAAAAAAGAAACCGAGAAGACGCTAAAATATAAAGACCTTACAACAGAAATACAGCACATGTGGAATGTAAAAATAAAAGTGTTACCAGTAATAATAGGAGTGACTGGGACTATTTCAGAGTCATTCAGAACATACGTGAGCAACATACCAGGAAACCATGAAGGAACTACAGAAAACAGCCATATTGGGCACCGCATACATACTTTGGAAAGTAAAGATAAAGGTAAAGCAGTCCTGTTACAGGCCTGGAGTGGCCCAGAGGATTCTAGGGAGTTAAGGTTCCCAGATTACATGACAACAGCACAGGATGGTGGTAAGTTTGTCAGCTTAAGTAAAGGCCGCCTTTACCCCCAGGAAATGCTCCTGATACTTATTTCTGTTAGAGGCTGAGTCAACCCCATGGCCATAGTGCGATTGGAAGGATTATGCAATGAAAAATTCCAATGACACCATCTGGGATGCTTCGGAAAGTACTAATGTAAAAGTACAATAGATTCAACACTGGAAATAATTATCTAAGCACCATGAATAATAACAACAGAATAGCTGCAACACTGTATTCCCTAGGGACATGGTTTGTCTCAGGAATATAAGTATAAATACCCTGCATAAAGGAGATGATGATGATGATGATGATGATAATAGTAGTAATAGTAGTAGTAGTAGTAGTAGTAGTAGTAGTAGTAGTAGTAGTAGTAATAATAATAATGTGGGTGAGGTTGAAAACTGCTTTGTAATCTGATTTTTGTGAAGAGCAGCACAGATGAGTACAGAAGCACAGCAGCATCTAGCTTACACTTTACAGCAAATACACACACACATAGCATAAGCATGGCATGCATCTAGTGTGCAGTGTTTTTCAGCCTTATTACTTCCTCCAAAACACTGTCACACAATGGACATTGTACAAGTCACTTCATTGCTTCCCATAGGTAATTCCAAATTCATGGCACAGTACTTCAAATCGAACATGTTCAATGGGGTTTGTAAGCAAGTCTGCTAGTTGTGTTCTTCTGTCAGCATGTTCTATCCCAATGTCACCATTAAAGTATCTCTCCCACACACAAAAGTTTCGCACCTCATTGTGTTTCAACCTTTTGTGATACTTGGGGTCCTTGGTTAGTTTGATAGTACTGGCGTTGTTGATGTACAGTACCAGTGTTTTTCGGGCAAAGTCAGACAACAGTTCTGACAGCAGCCACTTCAACGAGACTAATTCTTTAGCCCCTTCACTTGCTGCAATGATCTCGGCTTCAGTCGTCAAGAAGGCTGTCATCTTTTGCAGTTGACTTGTCCAAGACACTGCACTGTCAGCAAATACAACTATAATGCCTGTGGTGAAACGTCGGAATTACCTTATCTCCTGCAAAGTCAGCATCACTAAATACCTTTAATTCACCAGAACCTCTAGTATACCTGAGGCCATAGTTGCTGGTTGATCGGAAGTGGTGAAAAATGCATTTAACATTGTTCCAATCCTTCTCAGCTAGTCTGTCCATGACCCATGCAGCTATATTTACGGCGAATGCCATGTCAGGGCGTGTTGCTGCTGCAAGATACATGAGGCTGCCCAGTGCCTCACGATATGGAACCTTGCTGCTGATGTCTTTGTGGTTATCAATTTCTTTGTGACTGGCAGTCGTCGACACACCTTTTGCTTCAGCCATGTTGAACTTTTTAGTATCTTGTTTGTATATGCCTCTTGGCTAAAAAAACTGACCCATCACTTTGACACTTAATCCGGATTCCGAGGAAGTTCTCAAGTGAGCCAATTGTAATTTTAAATTCTTCTTGCAGTAGCCCTAAAAACACTTCAATTTCTTCATCCTTGTTACCAACACCAAGTCCATCATCAACATAAATTGCAATACTGAGAAGACTGTCTTCATGTGTGCAATAAAATAGGCAAGGATCAGCTGTGCTGTTCTTCCATCCAGCTTTCTCCATGAAACTAATAAACTGCTTGTTCCAGCACCGTAGTGCTTGCTTTAGACCGTAGAAGCTTCACTTCAGCCGACATACGTGACCACTGCCATCGTCAAAACCTTCCACCTGCTCTAAGTACACTTTTTCGTCTAGTTCACCATAGAGGAAAGAGGTTTTCACATTGAACTGTTCCAGCTTCATACTTTTTTGAAGCGGCCACCGCAAGTAGTGTGTGGATGGTGTCATAGCATGCTATGGGACTAAATGTTTCATTACAATCAATTCCTTGTTTTTGTGCATAACCCTTCACAACCAGTCGAGCCTTAAAGCAAGTGTTGCTGTCACGTGATATCTTTACTCGCATAACCCAGCAATTCTGAATCACTTTTGCATTGATTGGCCTGTTGACGAGCTCCCAGGTCTCATTTTCCTTCAGTGACACTAATTCTTTATTCATTACCTTCGTCCTTTGCTTCTGTTCATTTTACTGCGTCACTTCAGTGTATGAAATTGGGCTCAAACAGTAGTCTCCTTGAGTATCATCAACTAGGCAAATGAATTCGCCACCAGTCAACCAGTTTGGCTGTTTTTCACATACGCTCTTGCGGTCCTGAAAATACCTTTCTGAATTGGAACCATTACTTCCTCCATAAGTAGATGCAGTATTTCTGTCATAACTTTTGTAGTTTTGTAATACCTGAATTTCTTCACTTGGAGCTACATGGAGTGTAGGGCACATGCTTTCAGTTTTGGTGATGTCATTGCGCAAACTGCACACAACTTCTGGCTTAAAGAGTACATCATGACTCAACACAGTCTTCCTTTTGCTAAGTATCCAAATTTGATAGCCATCCTTTTCACCCATACATCTGACCAATTGACCCAACTTACTCCTTTGGTTCCACTTGTGCTTTTCTGTATAGGAAGGTGCATAACATTGTCCCAAAAACACACAAGTGACCAAGAGTTGCGTAAGATCCAGTCCACAGTTCCAAAGGCATCTTACCTTCCAATGGTTTAGGTTCAGTACGGTTGAGTATGTATACCACAGTATTACAGGCTTCAGCCCACAGTTCTTTCGGCAAGCCACTGGCGTGAGGCATAGAGTGAGCGCTCTCCACAAGTGTATGATTTATTTGCTCTGCTGCACCATTCTGTTCAGGAGTACATGGCATGGTGAGTCGTTGTGTAATACTGTGCTCTTCCAACACTTTCTGTACAGCTTCACAGTTGAATTCCTTGCCACCGTCTGATAGCAGACCTTTTGTGACACGTCCAGCAGTCTTTACTTCTTTCAGAAATTTTCGGAGACAATCCGCCATCTCACTTTTTGTGGTGATGAAGAACACACGATGAAATTTCGAATAACCATCTTTGAAGCAGCCATAATAATGGGCACCACCCACTGACCTTTCTGTCATTGTACCACACACATCTGCATTAATCTGTTCTCCAACTATGCTTAGTCAGCTTGTCTGAGTTCTGAAGCTCTGCCGATGTGCTTTTCCCAAAGCACAACCGTCACAAAATTCTTTGTTTGCTTCCACATTAATACCATGTTGCTTGAGCACTTTTATTTTGATGACAAAGACGTTCATGCCATACTTGCAATGTTTCTGCTTGTGTTGCCAGGTGGACTTCTGCAGCATGTCATGGAATACACACCCGAATCGCCAATACGTGGAGGTCATTAACAAGCTTAGCCGATGCTGCAACAGTTCCATCATCTCTGCAAATAACAACTTCTTTTTCATTCAAGGTTGTGCTGTAGCTGTTTTGGGTGGCTGCCTTAATGGAGAATAGATGTGTGCTTGCATCTGCCATGTACCAAACATTTTTCAGTGTTGCGGCATGCCACATGCCCTTGTGAAACATCTGTACATTGTATCATACCTTGACCATATGCTTGCATCAGCACATTTTTCTTGCCAAGCACGATCATTTCAGGATTGGCAAATTTTTTGTATGACACAAAATAATGTTTGTTTGGCGTAATGTGCCACGTCGCACCACTACCACAGTACAAGCTGTCTGCATCCTTGCCCCCATTACATGCACTGGGAATGCATCAGCATTCTTCTTTGCAGCTCATTTACCACCTCTGTCCCCTGCATGCTGCTGCTTTTGAGCACACTCCACAGCCCAGTGACCAAGTTGTTTGCACTTGTTGCAAGGAAATTTCTGTTTTGCACAGTCAGCTCCTCTTTTCATGGATTTCCTGCAATTCACCTTCATAGAATTCAACTTCTTCTTGTCATTTTCATGTGCAGCAAATGCCGTAGTTTCAGCTGATGCCAATTTGTCAGCTCGCAACTCAATTGCACAGAGCTTCTCAGTGAGCAAATTCATTGTTTGTGTGCTCGTAGGAATGGTATCCCAAACAACCTTGAAATTGGCATATTCCTTACCAAGTGTGGACAAAATTCATCCAGTCAGCATATGTTCAGACAGTGTATTTTCACTGTACTTCGCCAATTCGTTGCTGAGGTTGACGAACAGTTTTTGCAGTTTAGCGACATGTGTGCTAATGTCCTCCTTGCAGTCATGTTGTGCTTGGAAGAATGACTCAATGAGCACATTGAACCGCTGCATACTACTGCGCTCAATCCATGCACATAGCTTGCCCCATATGTCTTTAGCACCGGTGCAAGTCAACATGAACTCTGCAACAGACTTGCTTAGCGTGCATGCAATAATGCTTGCAGCTTTGGTATCATCTTGTTGCCACTCAATTAGTTCCTTTTTCTGCTGAGGCTGTGCATCTGCAGGCAGGACAGGGCACTTTTGAGATTCATCAGTGATGCCTTCTAGGCAATGGGCACACACAAGCATTAAAATCTGCTGTTTCCATTTAGGCCAATCATCAGGACCTTCAAGCTTTTGAATATGCACTTTGAAATCACTGGTAGTAGACATGCTGAGGTTAATTTTGTCACTTCACGAAACTGGCATAATCACTATTACATTTACTACTTCACAGCACTGTTTCCGACCAAAATATCACGTACCTGGACCCATAACCTGTTACAGGTGAGGTCAAAACTGCTTTGTAATGTAATTTTTGTGAAGAGCAGCGCAAACAAGTACAGAAGTACAGCAGCATCTAGTCTACACTGCGCAGTAAATACACACGCACATAGCGCAAGCATAGCATGCTTCTAGTGTGCAGTGTTTTTCAGCCTTATTAAATAATAATAATAATTCATTTTTTTTTTTTTATTTTCCATGCAGTTTTTGTTTTATTCTTGGATTCAGATATTAATTCGTCAAAATACATTTTTCTGCTGTTTTTATAACATGTGTTAATATCTTGCAATATCTTTTGTATCATAGTTTGAGATTGGTATCATTACTTCCCCTGCAACTCATGTATAAAATTCTTTTCACAATAAAGTCAAAAACACAACAATAGTGCATAATTATTGGCACCATGTTAAGGCAACATGTTTCAATCCTTCTTCAGACCATCTTCAGGCCTAAGTTCATAAGTAAGAGGTACAATCAGTGTGTATTATGTATTCTGGGATACCATATTACTTACAACGTGAACGCGAAAACAATTAAGAATATAAAAATTTTGTAAAGATTAAAATACTGTTGGTAGGATGTAGTATATCTAAAAACAATGTATAAGTATTTATTTGTATCATACATATATATATATATGTATGTATATATACACACACATACATAGGATGCATGCGTGTGCATGCGCATGCATGTGTGGGTGCATGTGAGTGTGTGTGTGTGTGTGTGAGAGAGAGAGAAAGAGAGAGACTATATAATGACTACTTTAATCTTAGGTAGGTTTAATTTGACGGCACATATTTCAAGATCTTTCTCTTTACAGATATGGTGAGTAGGAATAGTGTTGAAGTCTATGGATTCATGCACAAATATACATACACCTCCATTTTTATACTGATGTCTACAAAATTTGGCACCAAGTTTACAATTTTCAATTGACATCATATCTATTTCCAAATCTTTGAAATAATGCTCAGTTATACATAGCAAATGTGGGAGCTCAGAATATAATATATTTGATAATTGGCTTATTTTTCCCTTTAAGCCTCTTATGTTTTGATGATATACCTTAAGGTTATTGGAAATATCTTTTACGGTAGATTTTACATTAATATATGAAGGATTAAGCTTAAAATCAGGATAACAATTAGTAATAGAGCTATCACATTGATTATGAATGTTACTATCCTCTAGAGTTACGATGTCTTTCACCATAAAAATCAATTTGTCTAGTGACAAGTGGCCTTTTTGTCTGAGTTGATATTCTACAGGTGACTTTATCAGGCTGTGTTTTTGGATGATCAAGGGTTACGGTTGTGGGGATTACTATTTCCTTATTAGCTATATGTGTAGTGGAATTATCATTCAGCCCCATATTCAATTTTAGACTAATAGGTTCCTCAGTTGTCTTACCACTCGGTTTATAAATTAAAGAAGTTATTTGTTTAGCCCTTTTCCAGATCCAATCAGATGCCAACGATGCTGAGTGAAACAGTATCTATTAGAATTTAATACCAAAATTGTAACATGATTAAATAATTTTGCAATTTTCTTCAGTTTTGAATGGAGACTCGTAGGTCTAAATAATAAATAGGCTCTGTTTAAAACAATGTTGAAACATTAATTCAATGCACACTCCTGTTTCACAAACTTCATTTTATACAGCTGATAATATGATTACGCGTTATTCTTTAAGTCAGAAATTCATTAAGGGAGTATAAGATTTACTTCCACTCACCCATAAATTGTCATCATACAAGGGACAACTCAGTTTACATTTACTTTAAGTTATTAGTCATTCTATCTCATATTAGTAATGAAGAATACTATATAGCATACGTGCGTCATTTTTGGATTTCGCTGTTGTTTACGACAACTCCCATCTTCTGGGAAATTATGCCGTGTTAATTGGTAATTTATTACTGCCGTTTCGGAGGATACTGCTGCCTCCATCTGTAAAACGGTTGAAGAATAACAGTGTTAGACTTCTTCCACTATGAATATTAAACATTCCACTCAGTACGCATCAACAGTAAAAATAAAATCAGTTGTCCATCACATCATTGCAACGTGGGTGAATGCTGGTATATTCTCATACATTCCTAACCTCAGCACTAGACTCAGATATGGTTAGCTTCTCGTTGTGGCCCCTTTAACCCAGGGCCGACAAGGACAATATAGTCGATAGTATATAAACCGCACAGAACATACCCGAATCTCTGCAACATAACCTATCCTGCAGCCTAACCAAACATTCTCTTCCAATACCCCAAAACGTACAAACCTTCAGGATAACAACATCTGACGGGAGCATTCTTTATGAGTGAACACACTTACGGTTATTAATTCATTTTGAAGAAAACAGCCGTTTTCGTTTTGCAACTTGGATGTGAACACCAGGAAATTAATTACTTTGAGAGAATATTTTATTACAACGTTGGTAAACAAACCGCTGCAACGAATAAATAGCTACGTTGGTCCTGTGGTCCAGATTTGTATCCATGGTTAATACCAGGTAATCCGTAGTCTCTTCGGCGTTGAGGATTATTACACCACGTAGACTAACATAGTTCTACAAACATTTCGGGTAGGTCTGTATACATTATCCATTACGCCGTCGTTAATCATCGTCGTCATTACCGACTGTTCATGGTGAATGTAAGTCTGGACTATAGTTTCGAAATAATCAGGAGCTACTGTCCTCCAGAAAATGCTACACTAGGTGGCCTGCTTGCAATATTATTGTGATTGTTTCGCCAATTTCCTGTTTCTGGCGCTGGTGTATCTAATCCTCTACCTGCCGTACAACCTTAAAACATGGAGACATATCAAGTGTCAGTAAATCGCTTTTCACCACTTATTGCATAGTACCAATGTAACCTTGTGCAAATACTAGTGCTTCGCACCGCATGCTGTTGTTTCACGTGGCTGGATGGGGTCTTGTGACAAACTTCTTTGCCTATGCCTTTTGATAACGGAAGCGATTGTGTTATTTACGTATGTCATGAAACAGAACACCGTCACGGTCGTGGAATACACCCTTTACGTTAGTAACAGCGGGGTGTCGTCTTGTGTATGCATGTCTATTCTGAATGTATTCTCTCTGATGTTACTTCTGTGTGATGGCTTCACTCCCTTGGAGGCGGATGTTGGTTAGAGGTTATCAATTAGTGTTAGTGCAGCGGGGCGTTTCGATGCGTGGGTGCGCCTGTGCTGAAGGAATTCCTTCTTATACGCAATGCATACGGTTCTTATAAGGGCTATTGCGGTCCTCCACGGGACGCCTGGGCCACGTGATTTACCACTAGCTGTGCTCAGGGTTAATCCGTCGCAATAGTCCTGATAAGCCTCGCGTCCACACAGTACCACACTCTGACTCCCTTTGTGCTTCATGCATGCAGTCAAGTTGTAGGGACTGTCAAAAATAATTATTTATTAAACATTCTATAAACAAGTTACTTTTTTGTCATAAGTTTGGAAGCTACATATTTTGCTGGAATTAATAAAAGCAAAACAAGTAGCTACCACTCTTACATCCAAAATAATTCGTTCAGTAAGTTGTTGTGTTGTATGGTCCTCATTCATTCATTCATTTATTTGCATTCATTGATCCATTTTGGTACATGGCCTTTAGGAGTGGAATTTGTCAATAAGTTAGATTAACACATTACATGGAACTTATCTTGACATAAATAAATACACGTATAAAAGAACTGATAAACATTAAATTAAAATACAAAATTTAAAAACGGGGTTTAACATAAATAAATGCCTGTATACAAAACTGATAAGCCTTAGAGCTACAGACTTTTAAGTACAAGGTTATACATATTTTTGTATGTGTCAGCACAATCATGTTGTTGAAATGTACATAAGGTAATAAACATTATTGATAATATATAATGGATTAATTACTGGAGAACACCAATATCCTATGTAGCATCTCTGTCCATATACTCTTCAACAGAATAAAATGAATTTTCTAAAAGAAACTTTTTCAATAAATGTTTAAATTCATTTGTATTATGTGCTACTTTCTTGATACCAAGAGGTAGGGCATTGAATAATGTGACCCCTGAATAGTAAACCCCTTTTTGAACTTTAGTTAAGTTCGCTGAAGGAACATGTAAATCCAACTTGTGGCGAGTATTAATTTTATGCAGTTCAGTGTTAAATGTAAATATATCCTTATGCTTTACAACAAACATATGAATTGAGAAAATATATTGAGAATATAAGGTTAAAATTCCAAGCTTACTGAACATTGCACAACAAGAATCCCTTGGTTTAGCTATTATGATAATTCTAACAATTCTTTTTTGTGTTATGAAGATAGTTCTACTATATGACGAGTTACCCCAGAAAATGATAACCGTAATTTAAAACAGAGTGAACATAAGAAGTATAAATCTGTTTTATAATTTGTAATGATAAGACAGACCAGAGGGATCGAAGTATGTAACCTAATGAATTTAGCTTTGAATTTATATAATCAATATGTTTTTTCCATGTTAATGAGGATTCAATTACAATACCTAAAAATTTAATGGAATTAGTGTAGTTGATTTTGCAATCAATAGATTGTGTATTAACTGTAGATCGGTAATTAATGTTTGAGGAAAACTGCATAAAAGTGGTCTTATCATTATTTAAT
>Ga0131853_10002342_pt1 | contig 33938 bp, 27 predicted proteins | sample TergutLab28metaG_FD_92764 | JGI IMG/M metagenome (GOLD analysis project Ga0131853, IMG submission 92764) | Labiotermes labralis P1 segment gut microbial communities from Petit-Saut dam, French Guiana - Lab288 P1 (version 2) (version 2) | ecosystem: Host-associated > Arthropoda: Insects >... | reverse complement strand
CGCGTAACGCCTCCAATGGATATTGCCATTTCTGCGTATTGTACGGATTGCCGGTTATGATTACTTCCAAATTTATGTGTTTTTGCACAAAATTCAGCACCTCGTCAACCTGAGCAAATACGTCGGACTTTGAACGAGCAGTGTCTTTAATTGTTATAGGGTCCTGAAATCTGCCTAATTCTATTGTTGTTAAAACACAATCGTATTTCTTAAACATAAGATACGCTGCAAGCGTTGGTTTGCCGTCGCGTAATAAATTATATTTTACCATAAACAAGTTTACGTCGTCATCAACGCTAACCTTTTTGTTCTTTAATATTTCCATAACTTTTTTAACTTTATCAAGTGAAATGTCGTCCAACGTGTGTACCGGATCCGGATACATATCCCAACTTGTATTCATTGTCTGGAGAAACATATCGGAGATTTCATTTGTAGAAAGCAGGTGATTTGACGCATTAACACGTTTGTAATATTTTCCTTGAAATGAAACAGGTTTTATCGGATATTCTTGAACGGACAAGGCAACGACCTTTTTATCATTTCCGACATCTATAATTTCCGTATCGGGAACAATAGACGGAGCGGTTTTATTTTTAACCTCGTTTATAAACTGAGGCAAGGTCTCTTTTGCAAGCGATATACCCGTAATTTTTGAATTGTCGGAGATGCCGACATAAACCGTGCCGCCTTTGGCATTGCTGAATGCAACCAACGCTTCAATCACGTGATTGTTTAACACTGGTTTGAATTCGATTTTGCCGGATTCTTTTGGTGGTATTTGCGTTATAGTTGTCGAAACATCAGACATTTGTATCACCTTTCGTTTTATGATTTTCAATAGGAATATTGTGCCTAATAACACATTTATTAGGTATAGGATTTCTGTAAACAGAAATAATTTTTTTAATACGCTGTTTCAATAAATCAGAACTTGCACAAAAAAGTATTAATATGCTTGCTACGTATGCGCCTTTATAAAACACAGGTCTTGGTAGAAAAATTAAAAGAATGGATAGGTATATAAAAAAACGCTTTCTGTCTATAATTGCACACAGTAAGAAAAATGCTAAATAAAAATAATAAAGCCAAGCGATAAAAATTCCATATTTCAGTACCGGCTCCACAGGGTTCTGCCCATATCCCCATTCCCTATCCAACACACTGAGCCCATTCGCATCTCGTGGTACTCCCCAAAAGAAAAAACTATAATCGCTTTTCAAAAGCCCAAGCGCATTATCAACTAAATTTGTTCTGGTATCTCCTTGCCTCTGTCCGGTTCTCTCATCGACCGCAAATCTAAACGCCAGATATTCGTCAACAACTTCTCTAAACGGCAAATATATAGCCACAGTCATTAACAAAGCAGCACCTACATATAAAACAAGCTTCTTATTAGTTATATATTTTACCGCAAGATGTAAAATAAAAAGCGCAAACAGTATCATGTGAGTCATACTGAATGTAACCATTCCGAGCAGAAACAGCCCAAAAGTAACAACATCATTCTTTTTGGCAAAAACTCTTAAAAAGCAAATTACACACGTAAAAAACGAAAGACCGCTTGGCTCAAGATATATTCCGCTTGGACGTATAATATTGCCTATTATCCCGCCGGTAACGGCTCCGGTAGTCAGATACCAAAAATACTCTCTGCCGTCTCTTGAAAAAATTGTCATTATAGGAGGACCTCCCAAAAAGGCATAAGCAAATCCTATAATAGCAAGCACAAGCATTGCAAACATAAAAGCAGTAGCAACATTAACTAAGGGAGACAAGTATTTTTTCTTATAAAATAAAAAAAACATATAGGGAAGATAAAAATCAATAAACGCCCTAAGCAATATAAAAGTTGTTTGATGATGAATAGACGGTAAAAAAGCCAGAAGCACAAACATATAAGACATAACAAGCAATCCTTTGTTTACTTTTATGCTTTGCCCACGCATCGTTTGTTGTAACATAAAAGCCATCAAAACTCCGGCAATCATAAATCGTGCGCCAAAATACCATAAAAGATATACCCTGGAAGATTGTGCTACTATAATTTCTGCCGGAAGTAAAAAAATATAAAACAACAACGATGCAACATAAAACTTGTCGAAGTTTGTAAGACTATCATTTTCAAGTTTGTATTTTTGACACAGCTTCATATTATTTTCCTACATATTGCAACTGGAAATTATTGATGTTTGCTGTTGCGGATGTCGTTTTTTATGGTTTCGTCAATGTAAAAAAGCGCTTCTTTGACATCTTTGACTTTTTTAAGGAGTAAAACGTGGTGTTCCCAAGGCATCATTGCTAATTTGGGAACAACTTGTTCCACTTTTTCGTTTACGTTGTATTGTAATCTGCCATCAACTTGGAAACTGATTGTATCTTGTTGGTTTTCAGGGACTTGTAATTCGGGAACAACTTGTTCCCAAATTGGCGGATAGAATTTATAAAAAATTCTCATAAATCTCAAATTGTAAGCAGAAAACCCCGTCATATCCGGAAATTCCTCTCGCAAATCTTTGCTTAACTGTTCCATAAATCCGCTACCCCATTTAGCAGTTTCTTGTTTTCCGGATATTTGCCTGCCTAAATCCCAATAAAGCATAATCATTTGACTATTAACAGACAGCGCAGCTTTAATTTGCCCCGTCTTGATTTGCGTTTTTAATCCACGCAACCAATCGCGATATTCCGAACTCTTTACTATCTCAATCATTTGCGACCTCCTCATAAAGTTCGATATACTTCTTCGCTACAACACCATAATCAAACTCACGAACAGTTTTTTCACGTGCTTTTTTCGCCAAATCATCATAATGTTCGCTGTTTAATACCCAATCAATGCCTTTGGCAAGGTCGGAGGTGTCAAAAGGTTGTGCTAAATAACCGTTTGTCTTGCGATCTATAATATCCGGCAGTCCACCAATTTCAAACGCAACAACTGGCGTTCCGCAAGACATTGCCTCTGACGCAGTCTGTCCAAATGCTTCTCGTCTGCTCGGCACCACCATAACATCACTAGCACTGTACAATGAAACTAAACTCACATCGTCATTCAAATGTCCTAAATAATGAATTTTATGTGATAATTTGGGCGAATTTTTAGGCTCACTTGAACCAAAAACAACAAATTCAACATTTTGAGAAGAAATTTCATTTAACGCCTCCACTAATAAATCATAACCTTTATACGGAGTTGACGTTGCCAACACGGCACCAAACAATACTAACTTTTTGTCTTTCGGCAAATTCCACAATATTCGCGCTTGCATTTTATCCATTGGCTTAAAAACACCGGTGTTTAACGGATTAGGTAAGCAAACAACTTTTTTATCCGAAAACAAAGCGCTTTTTTTTGCACAACCTGCCATCCAATTACTTACTCCGATTATTGCCATATTGGAAATTTTCATAAATGCTTTCTTTTTTCTTTGTAAAACCTTAAAACTTAAATCTTTTGTTTTTTTACTTCCTAAGAAATCGCAATTTCCGCAATTCCGAATATATTTATCACACATTTGCGTTGTACTCGCCACAAGATGGCATCCCCCAGTAAACGCCCACATATCGTGTAAACTCCATACTATCGGTGCGTTTATTTTTGCAATGTCTTCTATCGATAAAAAATCTGCGCAAATCCAATGTAAGTGAACAATGTCGGGGTTGATTTCATTTATATTTTTCGCCAGATTTTTATTTGAAATAATTTGCGGAGAAAATGGTCCCCAATATTTACTGATTGTTTTTTCGTATTTGCCAAGCGACAATTTATTTAAAATTACTTTATACAATCTATTCTTTATTTTTTTTATCAAATTTTCATTTGACAAAGCGATTATGGAAGTAATATCGCTTTTCTTTTCGGCAACAAGCATTTGTGAGTTAATGTTGTTTTGCAACAATGACTCATGTAGTCGAAACGCCGCTCGTGCAGCACCGCCGGAAATATCATTTGTGTTTACGTGTAGGATTTTCATCTATTACCGCCTATCACATTAAGCAAATTACAATTGTTTCGCAATTTCTCAAACTTTTTATTAACCAACTGCCAATCTATCTCTTTGCTTAAAATTGAAAAATCCGAACTAAAAACAAATCGGTCTTCCAAGTCAAACATCTCAAACAATGAGCTCATTCTGACATTCATACTCGCAAGTGCTCCAGCAACCTTTATAATCCCAAAAGTTTTTTGAAAGATTAAAGAAAAAACACAGCAATGAAAAGAATTTGTCACAACATATTCTGCGTGTTCCAGCAAATAAATCCATTCGGGAATTGTTGCATAAGTTTTTTCGTAATTGTCATATTGCGCGTTCGCAGAAATATAAACAATATCAAGATTTTTATTTTTTACCCAAGCATACATATTTTCAACGGAAAAATCACTCCCATTTCCTAAAAAATAGAAGAAAACGTATGGTTTTGACGGCTTTTGAAATGCTTCATCTTTGTATAAAACACGATATGCGTTCGGTTCAAGTAATATGGTTGGGTCTGCCACCCATTCGGCGTTGTTTATACCGCATTTCCTGCAGAGTTCCACACTCGATTTTTCGCGCACCGATACATAATCGAATTTTTTCAAAAGCGGCGATATTTTTTCTACAAAGTCATCGTTTAACTTTTCTACCGCAAAACTTGGCGCATACGAATATCTTTTAACGTTTAAATCGCCAAAATCAAGAAAATATGCTTTTATTTGAGATTCGCTTGCCCCAATACTAAGTGGATTCCAAATTTGGTCGGAGCCGACAATATACACATCCGCTTTTGGCGGATGTGTTTTTAGTTCATCGTAATAATTGTATAATTTTTCAGATTGCACGATGCGCTTGTCTCTAAAACCGTCGAAATTTCGTTGCTCATTTTTTGCCTTTCCCCGAGCAATATATGTTACAAGCTTCTTGTTTTGGACACGGTATAAAATATATTTACACAATTTAATCGGATTAAAAACATTCAATGCTCCTTTCCAGATCGGCTTTGTTGACAGTGGTGGTGTATAGTCGTTTGTCATATCATACCGTATCAAATACGCATCATGCCCAGCATCTCGCAGATACTTTTGCAACGCATAACACTGCAACAATTGTCCGTAATTGTCGTTTGACCACCAAAATGTCATTATCCCGATTTTCATTTATACTTCCTATCTGTAGAAAAGTTTAAATCCTTCAACACTCTATCCGTAAACAATTTTCTTCCCTTTTCGTTCAACAAAAATGAATCCAAATACAAATCTTCACTCTCAAATTCTGATGAGTTATAATAATCTAAAAATGGCACATTTGTGTGCGCTATTACTTTTTGCACCATATCATAAAACGCTCTCTGCATAAAATCCGTAGGAATATGGTCTTTCAACGTTTTGGTTGTCGGCATAATTCCCAAAATAGGTTTGAGTGAACGTTCCTTGCAAAATTCAATCATTTCGCAAAACAAGTTAGTATTGTATTCTATTGCCTTCAAATTGCTTTCGGAAAGTTGGTCTGAAAAATTTTCTACAGAAAATTCTTTTTTCCAAGCATTTATACGATTTTGCGCATCTGTTTTTGCATTTGAGTACTGTGGCTTGTTTGCTTTGCCGAGTAGATTTTTTATTACCAATTTTACAGAGGCTTTAGGGTTATCAAGTGCTGGGTAATCGATGGTTTTCCGAACTCTTTTTAATGTTTCTTCACTAAAGTGCTTTACTAAAATAGGATGCAAAAAATAATGATATTTATCGTAAAATTCTTTGTTGTAATCAATAACCATTCCCTGAAGAGGGCAAAGCATTAACAATAATTGCCCATTTTCTTTGATAAAACTATGATAGTTTTTCAGAATTGCAAATGAAGTAGCCGTATTTTGCGGAGCCATTGCCCAATTAGCAGCATTTATTTTGTAGCCGGAATAGTCCAGCCCATATTTTACTGCTGAACTTCCCAGTGTTACTAGTTCCAAATTAAATGCCTGCCAATTTTTCATTTTAACAGCATCGCTATAATTTGATTTGTACCACCAAGTTTTTTTTACTTGATGATTAAGCTTATTAACAAGTTTACAAACTATTTTTTTTACAATTGTTTTCATCTCAACACTCTCTTTCTTTTCAATAACCAGGACAATAAATGCTTTGTGGCAAAGATTGATAGTTTTCATTCAACGCATTAATTTTCAGCATATCTGAATCTTCTATTTTAAAGTTAAGCGTTATGTTTTGTTTTATCCGTTCCGGATTAGAACTCTTTGGAAGTGGGATGCAATCATTTTGCATATTCCACTTTAATACAATTTGAGAAACAGCAACATTATATTTTTTAGCCAGCTCCAAAAGAACATTGTTGTCTTTCAGTTTGTGTCGCAAAGGCATAAGTGGGCTATAGGTTTGCACAATTATATTGTTTTTCTTGCAGAAATCAACTACGCTCTGTACTGTGTTGACCGGAGAAATCTCTACCTGATTCACTATAGGCACTATTTCACAATTTTCAATTATTTTTTTTAAATGTCTTTCGCGACAATTGGAAACCCCTATGTAATTTATAGTGCCTTGCTTATGCAATACCTCCAATGCTTTCCAGATTTCCAAAAAATAATCAGGATAAGGAAAGTGAATTAAAACACAATCTAAATAATCTACCTGTAATTTCTCCAAGCTTGTTTCTACTTGGTCTTTTACTATAGCGAAAATATCTTTGCATTCGTTCTTTTCTTTTTTTGAAAACAACTTCATGTCATTTATGCCTTCCCAATGCTCTTCGCCAACTTTTGTTTGTATGAAAACTTCCTCTCTTGTTATTCCTGTTTTTTGCAACGCAATTTTGAGAGAATTTCCCAAATGGTCTTCGTTGCAGTAGTTGTGCGCAGTGTCAAACATTCGATAACCACACTCCAAAGCAGCAATAACCGCATTGGTAAGTTGTTCGCCTTTCATTGGATAAGTTCCTAAGCCTATATTTGGCATTTTCAATCCGCTCATATTGTATTCCCTTCCAACCTCAACATGCATCCTCCCCAAGACAACCCTACGCCAAAACCTACAAGCATAGCATTCACACCTTTTTGCAAACTACCGTCTTTCACTGCTTCACACAACGCTATCGGAATTGTCGAAGAAACAGTATTCCCTACTTCTGATAGATATACATAGAAATTGTTCTCGTCTATTTTCAACTTTTTTCTCAAGAAATCAAGCATATATTGATTTGCCTGATGGAACAAAAACAGATCCACGTCTTTTTGCTCTATACCGTTTTTTTCTAACACTGAACTTACCAGCATTGGAACGTGCTTCAGCGTAAAGGCAAATATTGCACTGCCATTCATTCGTATATAGTCGGAAGAAATTGGATTGCCGGCTTCGTCAAACTCGACAGCGTTTGCTTTTTCTGGAAAACGCGCCGCGCCTGTTTTCATAATCAAATGCTCTGCACCCGAGCCGTCCGAACCTAAACTGAATTCACCTATTTCCGCAAAGCCGTTTGTTGAAACCAATACTGCCGCCGCTGCGTCTCCGAATATACTGCGATTACCTTTATCTTGCGGGTGCAATCTTTTCGTATATGTTTCTGCGGTTAGCAAAAGCACATTTTTGGCAATATTTGCAGCAATTAAACCTTTTGCTAAAGATAAGCCGTAAACAAATCCCGAACATCCCTGATTAAAATCTAACGCGCCGACGTTTTTCGACAAGCCTAATCTGTCCTGTATTATACAAGCGGAAGTCGGTAAAAAATAATCGGGACTTTGAGTGCACAGCAGAACAAAATCAATATCTTCTTTATTTATTCCTTGAGCAAACAGTCTTTCTGCCGCTTGCACAGCCAAATCCGTTGCAGTTTCGTTTTCCGAAACAATATGCCGCTTGCTTATCCCTACCTTTTCCGTTATTTTATCAACGTCCCATTCGGGGAAAACCACCACCAAATCTTCGTTGGTCAGTATTTTCTGCGGCAAATAATAGTCCATTGCTTTTATGTATGCTTTTGTCATATCGTTCTCACCTCGCAACTTTTTTTACAAAACGCAATTCCGAATTTCACAATATCGGTATAACATTCCGCTTCCAATTCTTTTGCGTACTTGTTGTCTTCTATTTGCTTTATCGCTTCTTCGCTTTTCTTTTCTATTTCGCGCATATCATTCGTGCTTTTGAGTTCAAAAATTATCGCTTTACCACGACCGCTTACGTGTCTTAAAATTATATCGCATCTGCCAAGCCCTGCCTCGCGGTTGGATTTAGCGCCAAAATTACGCAAGCCGCCAAGAACGTCGAGCATTATTCCATGATAAAAATCCTCTTTGCCGTCCATATAACTTATAGTATCCAAAAGAAAATCGCTCAGTTGCTCCTGAACCGTTTTAGCGTCTCCGTTTAATATTGCCTCATAAAATTTACCAAAATCTCTTTGTTTGACCTTTTCTTTAAACCATTCTTGCACTTTGGTATTGTAGATATACTTCAATTCTGTATTTGGAATCGATAGGTCGAAAAATATTTCGGAATTTTCATTTTGGCGCTCTTCTCCCGCTTTTTTCAAATAGCCCGTAAAAAACAAAAAGTTCCAAAGATTATTTACGCTCTCTTCTATTTCTGCATAAGTTATGTCTTCGTGAATTACTTTTGAAATAGTTCCGCCCGCCATCAAAGTCTCCAATTCCGCTCGCGCCTCGCCGTCCACCTTGTCTATAAGTTTGCGAACAATATCATTGCCGCTGGTATTCACCCAATAGGGTTTTGGGAGTTCTTTTATATAACTTCGCAAATCGCTGACGCGCTTTATTACACTCCACGGATTATACACCTCCGTATTTCCGAATATATAACCGTTATACCATTGTTTCATTGTTTCGGTATCGCATTCAAGCTCATAATATTTAAGCATTGTATCTACTTCGTTTTGAGTAAAGCCAAAATACTCATCATAATGTGTGCTTAATATCGACATAATGTCTAAATTGTTAAGACCGGTAAAAATGCTTTCTTTAGATACCCGCAGACAACCGGTTATTACCGCTAATTGCAAATACGGATTATCCTTAAACGCAGAACTCATAAGCGGGCGAATAAAATCAATCATTTCGTCATAGAACCCGTTAAACCAAGCGTTTTCTAACGGGACATCATACTCATCAATCAAAATTACGGTTTTTTGTCCGTGGTAGATTTCCAAGCATTTGCTCAAGAATTTTAACGAATCGGAATAATCTTTGGCATCCCCGTTTTTAGAAGATAGTTTTTCAAACAAATCCAGATCTTCTTTATTTTCAATCTTTTCTTTGACATATTCATGTCGGCGAAATTCATCAGCAATACCGTCTATCAAACTTTCATACGATACATTAAATGTAGAACGCTTCGCTTCCTTAAAACTCAAAAAAACCACCGGATATTTGCCTTGACGTTCCATATATCGCTCTCCGGCGCTTTCTATTTTCAAACCGTTAAACAGCGCGCGCGTATCTTTGCCGCCGACATACGTCGTATCTTCAAAAAACGCCTTCAACATAGTTTGGTTAAGCGTTTTACCAAATCTGCGCGGACGAGTGCATAAAGTAACTAACGAGCTTTTATCCAAAAGATCCCTGATAAACAATGTTTTATCGACGTAATAAAAACCGTCTTCAACCACGCGATCAAAGAAAGAATGCCCAATCGGCAACGGCGCTAAATCTTTCGACGGTTTCATTGTAATGTATAACCTCCATCTATAACCAAACTTGAGCCGGTCATCCAACTACTCGCGTCAGACAATAAATAATTTACCAAATACGCAACTTCTTCCGGCTTGCCGTAGCGTTTGAGAGGATAACGTTTTTTGTCTTCTTCCAACAAATCGGGGGCAATAGACCTACCTTCTAATATGCTTGTTTCCACCATGCCGGGATTAACGCTATTTACTCGAATACCTTTGGGCGCCAAATCTAATGCCATATTTTTCATTGCGCCGTTTACAGCACCCTTAGAAGCCGCATAAGCCGTCCCCCCCCCCCACACACACACACATCCTGCTACAGAAGAGATGAATACGATCGAACTGTTTTTAACAAGTTTTTTGCTTTTAATCAATTCCGCAGACATTGATACCGGTGCGATATAATTTACATTCATTATGTCGGACAACACTTCAACGTTCATAAATTGAAAAGGCAATACTTTGGTGAGCCCCGCACAATTTACTAACCCGTTGAGCACGGGAGACGCGTCTATTACCTTTTTGCGTTCATTATCGTTGTTTAGGTCGGCGACTATAACAGAATGTCCGGTGCCTTCCATTTGCGATAAAGTTTCTTTGAGGCGCTCTTCGTTTCGTGCGGTTATTATAACCGTAGCGCCCATTTTTGAGCACTCTATTGCAATAGCGCGCCCGATTCCTGAGGACGCGCCTGTAACCAATACGGTTTTTTCTGCCAGCGAAAACGGATTATACATTACGCCTTGTATCCTTTTACCGTATTGAACAAATCCTCTATAGTTTCGGCTTTTCTTACTTCGTCCCATTTAACAAGCACACCATATTCGGCGTCTATCATGGCAATAATGGCTTGTTCCATCATAGAGCCCCATTCCGCCAAATCCTTAAACTCCGTTTCTGCCGAAAACTCGCTCGTTTCAGTTTCGTTAAACTGCTCCGCAAAGTTTGCGATGAAATCTTGCAACTCCATAATTACTCCTTTTGTTTTTATTTCATAGGGAAAATACTATTTTCCCACAGCAAATAACAAAATATCAGTTAATACTTCCACAACACATCTCTGTCTATAATTCGTGCGGGATTTCCGCTTACAAGCGCATTAGCCGGAACGTTGCTTGTAACAAAAGCGTGCGCTCCGATTATTGCGCCGTCTCCGATATGAACTCCCGACATTATAGTGCAACCCTCGCAAAGCCATACCTTGTCGCCGATTACCACGGGCGAAGAATTTTTATATCCTTGCCTATTAAGATAATGCCCGCCGTTGTTGTCGCGAATTGTCACGCCTCGTCCAACCATAACTCCTTTACCGATTTCTATTTTGTCGGCACAAATTATCGTGAGAGCAATATTTGACGCACCACCATCTTTTACTTTTAATGTTGCGTTTTTGTGAACTTCAACATGTCCGCCATAACCCAAAGCCCAATTGCCGTCAATGTCCAAAGTCGCATTTTCTCTTAACAAGAGCCGCGTTTCTAACCTGGATTTTTTGAATCCCTTAACGCCAAAACAAACACTGCCGTTTTTCAGTGCGATTCTTGCCGTTTTATGTATTTCTATTATACAGTGCGGAGTAGATAAAAAGAGCCCTTTTGCAGAAAACTTACTGTATTTTACGCTTTGTAAAATCGCTGTTATGTTAAACTGCGCGTCTTTTACAATACGTTTTGCTAAAATTACTGTCGCTTTAATTTTTCGCAAAACGCCTTTTATTCCGCCTATTTTGCTTACCTTTGGCGTTAAATTAAAATGTTGTTTTGCCAATTCCGTAAACGTCATTTTGTTTAGGTCCGCAAAAAATTGCGCTCTATCGACTTTGGGCGAATCCAACGATTTAACCAGCGCAAGATTACCTTCAAAAATCGTACCGTAGTCCATTTCAATACAATTCATACGCGCTTTAACGGTTTCAAAAAACTTCACACCTTTTTGAGAATTAAGCATCACCATAGAAGTTCCCAAATTCTTCTCCATAGAAATATTGTATTTTTCTATGCTCCAAAAATCGGCAAATGTAATATCCGCAATTCTAGGAAAACCCTTAAATTTGCAATCATAACAAGACGGACGACAATAAGCGTTCGTCTGTAAATATCCAATCGTGAATAAACTCTCGTTTCTCGTTTCGTATTTTGCTTCACCGTTTTTCAAAATCACTTTTTGCGTCAAATTTCGCCAACCATACTCCTTGGATTTTGCCTTTGCATAAACCACCGGCGAACCATAGCGCTCCTCAAAACTTTCCAAATATTTACGCCAGACCATTGGAGAATTGATCCCGCGGCAAATAAAGTCGGTGATAATCAGATTGTCATAATCCTTACCCAAAAACGATCGCATGCCTGCCATTTGGCAAGGACAACCGCAAACCAAAACAGATTCTCCACTCTCGAGTAATTTTTTCGTTTCGCTGTAAAAACCGCTTAAATCGCTTTGAGCATATTTAGAACTGCGAAGTTTTGGCAAATCTTGCTTGTCGTTTGAAACATAATGGCGAATTGAGAAATCGTCGTTGAAAATCGCGCCGCCGACAAAACCTTTTTGCTTGTAAATAATATCTGCGCAAGCAGAAAAAGCGCCGCCGCTCGTGCTGTCAAAAATAACTTCCAAATTTTTATGTTCCGCCGCATAAACAACAGATTGCGGCAAGTCATTTGTTTTTAGTTTTTCCGAGTGAATAACAGGGCATGCTTTTTGACACAAACCACAATCGTTGCATTTTTCGTTGTTGATTTTCGGATACCAAAAGCCTTCAACGCCAGTTTCGAAGACAATTGCTTGTTTAGGGCAAATGTCGCCGCAGGCGTTGCAGCCAACGCAGCTTTCTTTTGAAATAATTTGTTTCATTACATTCGTTTTTTTCCAATATTCCTTCAAGTCCTTAGCCCCAAATCCCACTTATAAGTATATCTGTACTTGTTATTGTTGTACCCCATAGCAAATAAAGCTCCGCCTGCTTTTGATGCAATTATTCCGTCGCATTGTGACAGTAAATACATTTCTGTCAGGTAATCAAGTGCGTTTTTAAAAAGACCTGAAGATGTTTTAGAAGTTACAAGTATGTCAAGACCTTGTTGTTCATTGTAATTTCTGAGTCGCTCTCTTTCAATAAAAATAATTTTCTCACGCGGAAACATCTTGCAAAAAGCTTCAACCGTTTCATGCTCTTCAGAACAAACAAAAATACAATCAAATTTCTCCAGTTGAAATATATCTTGTGTTTTTTCAAGTGTCTGTTCAAGAGATGGCATGATAGGATGATTTTTAATATAAGAGGCATTGTAACCGGCTCCTCGGTGAAAACACCCTAATATGTTCTTTTTATTTCCAAATAGTTTTTCTTTTTCCTTTTCAACATGCACAATTGTTTTCGAATTGAACTTAAGATATTGCGAAACAAACTCATAATATTTTGATATTTTCTCGTGCCCTTCAAAAGAATCAAAGTATAAAATTCCGGCATACGGATCCGAAGAATAAACTCTGTCAGGATTATAAAAACCCATACTTGAAAGAATTACATTTTTAGCATTTTTTATGTCTTTTAAGGAGTACTCGCACGGTTGTTCAAAATAGTACTCCCAAGCATTTGATGTTTTTTTTTCGCCAATATATACCGGCTTTTTTTCGTTGCAAAAAACTTTGTAGTTTTCCATGTTTACAACAGGGATATACCCTTTCGAAAGCGCATAAATCGTATGTTCAAATACACTGTGAAAATGCGAAAATAAGCCTGAGCCATATCCTTGTTTGCGGATAACGTAAAAGATTTTATCTGGAAAATCGTTGCCAAAATGCTTCAAGTGCTCTTCTGGTATGCTATCGTATTTAACACAATGCATCTGCACAAGCCATTTTATTTTTCTTCGCACTTTTCCGGCAAATTTCCACAAATGCGTTTTTTTAATGCTCATAAAACTCAATCCTTAATAAAGAAAAAAGAATTTAAATCTGTTTATTTTAACACAAATATACGTTATTTTTACAGACAAAAGCAAGTAATGCACATTTTTAGTGTGTGCAAATATTATTTTAGTGTATAAACATTGAAGCAACAAAGGAAAAATTGCATGAAAGTTGTAATTTTAGCAGGCGGACTTGGTAGCCGTCTTTCTGAAGAAACAAAATACTGTCCGAAGCCTATGGTGGAGATTGGCGGGAAACCAATTTTGTGGCATATAATGAAAATGTATTCTCATTATGGTTTTAATGAATTTGTAATACTTACCGGCTACAAATCACACGTAATAAAAGAGTTTTTTATTAACTATTACACACGATATTCCGATATAACTGTCGATATGGCAAACAATTCTTTAGAGCTTCATTCTAACCGAACAGAACCGTGGAAAGTAACCATGCTTTATACCGAACTCAATACAATGACCGGTGGGCGACTTTTACGGGCAAAAGATTTTATCGGGAATGAGAGATTTATGCTTACTTACGGCGACGGTGTAAGCGATGTCAATATTAATGAACTTATAAAATGCCACGAAGTATCCGGAAAACTGGCTACGCTTACAACCGTGAGACCGGCAGGGCGATTCGGTATTTTAAATATAAATGACGACGGTGGAGTGAAATCATTCAGAGAAAAAACAGAGGGGGAAAGCGCATGGATAAACGGTGGTTTTTTTGTAATGGAGCCGAAAATTTTTGACTACCTAACAGACGGAGATGCAACTGTGCTTGAACGAAAACCGCTGGAAAGCATTGCTCTTGACGGACAGTTAAATGCGTATAAACACCAAGGCTTCTGGTATGCAATGGATACGTTGCTTGATAAAAACAAATTAACCGATATGTGGACGAGCGGAAATGCCCCTTGGGCTTTGTGGGAGAAATAATGCTTGAGTTTTACAAAAACAAAAAAGTTTTTTTGACAGGGCATACCGGCTTTAAGGGGACTTGGTTGTGTCGCATTTTGTTGCAAGCAGGAGCGGAAGTTACAGGATATTCTTTGGAACCGCCAACAAATCCTTCGCTTTTTGCAAAAACTAAAACCGAAGACAGTATTAACCACATACAAAACGATATCTGTAACAGAGAAACACTTGTAAAGTCAGTGCGAGACACAAAACCGGATTTGGTTTTTCATTTGGCGGCACAACCGCTTGTGCGGCTTTCTTACCGCAATCCGGTAGAGACGTACGAAACAAACGTTATTGGCACCGTAAATATTCTTGAAACTATACGGACGACGTCGTCAATAAAATCATTTATTAATATTACCACCGATAAAGTTTACGAAAATAAAGAATGGTATTGGGGGTATCGCGAAAACGAGAATTTGTGTGGCTATGATCCGTATTCAAACAGTAAATCGTGCAGTGAATTGGTGACGTATAGTTATTGTAAGTCGTTCTTTGATTGTAAAGATGCACCTGCGATTTCTACTGCTCGCTCAGGCAATGTGATAGGCGGCGGTGATTATTCTCAAGACAGAATTATTCCGGATTGTGTAAGAGCAACGGAGGCAGGCACAGAAATCGTCATAAGAAATCCGCGTTCTACAAGACCGTATCAGCACGTTTTGGAATGCTTGAGCGGATATTTACTGCTTGCAAAAAAGCAATATGAGGATAAAAGTTTTGTGGGAGCATATAACTTTGGACCGGACGATGAAAGTTGCGTCAATACAGAAAAACTTGTGAACTTATTCTGTGATGCTTGGGGCGCAGGTGCATCGTGGCGAGTTCAGGGCGACGGAGGTCCGCACGAGGCAAATTTTTTGAAACTTGATTGCTCAAAGGCAAAAAACGTGCTGAACTGGAGACCACGCTGGAATATAAAAACGGCTGTTGGAAAAACCGTCGAGTTTGCTAAAATCAACACTGATAGCGAACAAACCGCTTGTGTTGACAGGCAAATAGCAGAATATTTCGGAATAACAGGAAAATAAAAACAGAAAACGGAGGATATTATGTTTGAGACAATGACGAAAGAACAAGCCACAAGTCAAATCCTTGACAACGTGAAAGAATATTATAAGATATTTATGCAAAAAACGCCATACAAAGACGGCGACCGTATATCTTATGCTGCGCGACTTTTTGACGAAAATGAAATGGTAAATCTTATCGACAGTTCTTTGGAATTTTGGCTCACATCAGGACGTTTCACGGACATATTTGAAGAAAAATTAGCGGAGTATCTTAATGTTTCATTTTGCTCTTTGGTGAATTCCGGTTCGTCTGCTAATCTTATTGCTTTTATGTCTCTTACGTCGCCGCTGTTGAAAGACCGTGCAATTAAACGCGGAGACGAGGTAATAACTGTTGCAGCAGGTTTTCCTACTACTGTTACCCCGATAATCCAATTTGGCGCAATACCTGTATTTGTAGACGTTGCCATACCGCAATATAACATTGACGTTTCTCTGTTGGAAAAAGCATTGTCGCCTAAAACAAAAGCGGTAATGCTCGCACATACATTGGGAAATCCTTTTGATTTACAGGCGGTAAAAACATTTTGCACAGCGAATAATTTATGGTTAATTGAAGACAACTGCGATGCGCTCGGCTCTACATATACGATTAACGGTGTCAAAAAATTCACGGGGACAATCGGCGATATAGGAACGTCAAGTTTTTATCCTCCGCACCATATGACAATGGGTGAAGGCGGAGCGGTATATACTTCTGACCCATTGCTTCACAAAATCATTCTTTCATTACGCGATTGGGGGCGCGATTGTGTTTGTTCTTCCGGAAAAGACAATCTTTGCGGGCGCCGTTTTGATAATCAATACGGAGAACTGCCTTTTGGCTATGACCATAAATATGTTTACAGCCATTTCGGTTATAACCTGAAAGCAACGGATATGCAAGCCGCTATCGGTTGTGCACAATTAGAGAAATTTCCTTCATTTGTTGAAAGGCGTAAGCATAATTGGCAACGCTTACACAACGGACTAAAAGATTTACAGGATAAATTAGTTTTACCCGAGGCAGCGCCTAATTCAGATCCGAGTTGGTTTGGTTTTTTGATTACTTGTAAAAATGGCGTCAATCGTAATAAACTTGTTCGTTATATTGAAAGCAAAAATATTCAGACAAGAATGTTATTTGCGGGAAATCTTGTAAAACATCCTTGTTTTGATGAAATGCGAAAATCCGGCGAAGGGTATCGTATCGTCGGAAATTTAGACGCAACAGACCGTATTATGAACGATACTTTCTGGATTGGCGTGTATCCCGGAATGACTGATGCGATGATTGACAAAATGATAGAAGTTATAAAAGAGGAAATATAGTTTAGCATGAAAGCAAGCGATTATATTGTATCATTTTTGGCATCTCATAACATTAAATATGTTTTTGGATATCAAGGAGGAATGATAACCCATCTTGTAGATTCAATAAGTAAAAACAAAGATGTTAAGTTTATACAATGTTATCACGAGCAAACTTCTGCAATTGCAGCAGAGGGTTATGCCAGAACATCAGGAACATTCGGTGTTGCAATTTCAACAAGTGGTCCAGGGGCTACAAATATGGTTACAGGAATCGCAAATGCCTATTTTGATTCTATTCCTGTAGTTTATATTAGTGGACAAGTTAATAGCTATGAATATAAATATCAAAAGAAAATCAGGCAGATGGGATTTCAAGAAACGGATATTGTTTCTATTGTTAAGCCGATAACAAAATATGCTGTTATAATAGACGAACCTCAAAATATAAAATACGAACTTGAGAAAGCGGTTCATATTGCGACAACAGGTCGTAAAGGTCCTGTTTTATTGGATATTCCAATGAATATTCAACGCGCAGAGATAGATGTTGCCGTTATACCATCCTTTAATGATATTTATTCGGCACCCAAATTAGAAACATCAACAATACATAAGGCTATTTCTATACTGCAAAAAGCAAAACGTCCGCTTGTTTTATGCGGGGGTGGTATTTTGACAAGCAATGCGGTTGCTGAAGTTAATGATTTTTTGATTAAAACCAACTTGCCTCACGCTGTTTCTCTCATGGGAAAAGGTAGTGTTGATGAAACGAAAGATAATTTTATCGGAATGATAGGAAGTTATGGCAACCGATGCGCAAACATTATACTTTCAAATGCTGATGTTGTTTTAGTTTTAGGTTCAAGGCTTGATCTGAGACAAACGGGCAACAAAAACATGGAATATTTAAAAACAAAATTTTTTATACATGTAGATATTGACGTAAATGAATTAAAAGAAAGTAGGATAGAAAACGAGTTGGCTATACATGCTGACATAAGTGATTTTATTAAAGCTGTAAAAACTAATGACAACGCATATTTCTTTGATAAAAGAGATTGGTTGTGTTATATTTTAAACATTAAAGAAAAATATTCACAGAAAAAAGACATTGCCCGTTTTACAAAAAACAAAGAACCATACATTGCTTTGGAAAAAATAATGGCAACAGCCGATGAAAACACAATTTTTACTGTTGATATAGGTCAAAATCAGATGTGGTCTGCTCAAGTTTTACAGATGAAATCAGGACAACATTTTTTAACTAGTGGGGGACTAGCCCCGATGGGATATGCCCTACATGTTGCCATTGGTGCATCTTTTGCTTCGCCGAAAAAGAACGTTGTATGCATTATCGGTGATGGTGGATTTCATTTAGCGTTACAGGCACTATTGCTTATATCGCAGTATAATTTAAAAATAAGTGTTTTTGTGTTAAACAATAACGCGCTTGGAATGATAACACAGTTTCAATCTTTATATTTTAATTCGAATATGGCAGGCACAACCAAAGAAGGCGGCTATGAAGTGCCTAATATAAAATATATCGCTAAATCTTGTCGCCTTGACTATTTTCACATTAACGATGTATTAAATCAAGCGTTGCCCGATACTCAAACCGGTAAAATCATTGAAATAATACTTAATGGTTTAACAAATGTTGTTCCAAAACTTGAATTTGATAAGCCTTTATACAATATGGTTCCTTATTTAAGCGAAGATGAGATTTCAGATACAATATTGCCCCCAACAGACCTGAGCAAGGACACAATATGAAAAAAATAGCTTTAACCGGTGCAACAAGCATGCTTGGGCTTGCTTTAATAAAGCAATGTATCTTAAACAACATAAAAGTAGTAGCCTTTGTTCGTTCAAATTCTTCACGCTTGAACCGTTTACCTACTTCTGATTTAATAGAGGTTGTGGACTGCGACCTTGACGCTCTAAATAATTTTGACCATGCAAAAAAAGAATTAAGCGACATTGACGTCTTTTATTACTTCGCTTGGAGTCACACAAACAAACAAGGACGACTTGATTGCGATAAACAAATAGAAAACGTGTGCCATACGCTTAAAGCAGTACGCCTTGCAAAAAAAATGGGCTGTAAAAAATTTGTAGGTGCCGGCTCACAAGCCGAATATGGTCGTTCATTGGTTCCACTGACAGGCTCAACTCCCACCAACCCCGAAAACGCATACGGAATAGCGAAATATACCGCAGGAAAGCTTGCAAAAATAGAATGTGATAAATTAGATTTAGAATATGTGTGGGTGCGTATCTTGAGCATATATGGCATAAATGACAACGACAATACACTTATTAAGGATTTCATTACTAATTGTAAAGAAAATCGTCCTATGCCACTGGGACCGTGTACTCATATTTGGGATTATCTTCACGAAAATGATGCCGGTCGTGCTTTCTTAGCGATTGGCTCTAATGGAGTTAGCGGAAAAGTGTACTGCTTAGGTAGTGGAATTGGCAGACCACTAAAAGATTATTTAGAAATTATAAGAGATGCAGTAAATCCAGAGTATATTCCTGAGTATGGAAAAATTCCTTACAGCAAAGATTCGTTGCAGTATCTTTGCACAGATATATCGGAGCTGACTAATGACACAAACTGGAAACCGGAAGTTTCATTTGAAAACGGAATAGCAACAATTACCCCCCCCCCCGGATAAGTCGTTTAATTCCAGACCATTACACTGATTTACAAGATGTAAAACTTCATACCAACCAGATCAATTGTTTGCATGGCAACTTCTTCAAGAGGGTTGCATAAATGAAGAACAACCCTGTAATTTATGAAGATATACAAACAATTTTATCCGAAAACGTCAACTGGGATTACTTGAGGGGAAAAACCGTTCTTGTAACCGGTGCGAATGGCTTTATTCCAAGTTATGTAATATATACGCTATTAGAATTAAACGCTACAAAATTTCAAAATAACCCTATGACAATTATTGCCCTTGTAAGAAATAAAGAAAAAGCTGATAAAAAATTTGCCGAGTTTTTATCAAGAAAAGACTTTCAAATAATCATATCAGATGTTTGCAATCCTATACAATTTGTTAAAAAGATTGACATAATAATTCACGCCGCAAGCCAAGCTAGTCCTAAATATTACGGAATTGACCCTGTAGGAACACTAAAAGCGAACACTATCGGAACAGCGAACATGTTAGATTTAGCCAAAAACAACGGAGTAAGAAAATTTTTGTATATTAGCTCCGGCGAGGTATATGGTGTACTTGATGGTAGCCTTGGTATTATTACAGAAAATTATACTGGTAATGTTGACATAACTAACATTCGATCATGTTATGCCGAAAGTAAGAGAATGGGTGAAAATATGTGCATATCTTGGGCGCATCAATATGGATTTCATGTCAATATGTTACGGTTATCGCACACATACGGTCCCGGAGTTGAATTAGAAGATGGACGAGTATTTGGTGATTTTGTTAAAAATGTGTTACACAATGAAGATATAGTATTAAATTCTGATGGTAGTGCAAAAAGATGTTTTTTATATATAAGCGATATGATAACCGCTCTTTTTAGAGTTTTGTTTAATGGAGAAAATGGATCCGCTTATAACATAGCATCTGATATTGAAACAGAAATTAGAGAATTAGCTTTAATGTTGTGTAGTATGTATCCTGAAAAAAAATTATCCGTAAAGTTTAATAAGGCAGTAGCGGCAAATAACTACATAAGATCAGCAGCAAATAGTATTTTGTTATCTACAGAAAAGTTGAAAAAACTTGACTGGCAACAAAAAACAAACATAAGAGATGGTTTTCGTCGTATGATTGAAAGTTATATTTAATTTTTATTTGGAAAAAAAGTATTAATCGTAAGATATATTGCCTCGGCAGTTTAATTAGTGTTGAGTTCTATCTCAACAAAATTTTTCGTTTAACAAAAGCAATAATTTTAATTCGTTCATTTTTTCTTAACCCAACAAGCATTACAACAACGCTAGTCCATAGCATACTCGTTATTATGATGATACCTGAGCGAAGCATTGATTCTGAAAATAAATTATTCGCAAAAAAGAAAGGCAAAAAAGACACTGTAGAAACAAGAAATATAGGAATAATTGCTTTTCTGATAAAAAATCTTATTGGGAGGTTAAATAATTTTTTCAGTAATATGAAATTAAACGGCCAGCCAAGCAAAATCCTTACAAGCAGAGTTGCCACAAAAATATATTGCGGTGGATAACCTGCTCTTAAAAACAGATAAGACAGCACAAGTATAAGTATTGCACTTATGTAAGCAAAACCGTACATTGCCTTCATTTTTCCCGAAGCATCAATAATACTATGAAAAGTCCAAAGAAGTGTCATCGTCAAAGCATCGACTACCATAAATCTAACAAATACCGCTGTGTATTCCGGAACATTTTCAAGCCAAAGTTTTAAAATAAACTCAGTTTCCAACAAAAGTGGAACGGAAAGAATAAAAAACAGAAAATAGGTAATTCGAGTTCCACGTTCAGCCAAGCTCCATTTGAGATTTGGATCTTCTGCAACATAAGATTTTACGAGTTGCGGAACTATAGCTTGTTTAAAATTGTTTCCAAATGATAATAACGCCGTATTGACCGCATTAGCCAATCCTTGTGCAGCATTTACCGCAGGTCCGAAAAACATGTTGAGCATTATGTTTCTGCCTTGATTTAGCAGTATTCCAAAAATACTAAGCCCAAAAACCCATCCCCCAAACCCGCTCAATTCCCGCACCAACACTTTATCCCAAACCCACTGGAACCGCGCATACTTATACTTCCACCTACAATAAAACCGATAAAAAAGCCAAACAAGAAACGTAACACCAAACCCAAACATCGCCAAAAATATAAGTTTATCCCCCGACACAACCACCAACAAATAAACCGTCAAAAGCCGAACCACAACATCAAAAATCCCCATATATCCGAATATATGCATATCTTCATGAGAAATCACCAACGCCATAAGCGGAGCATTCAACAGCGATAACGCAAACCCAAACACCGCAAACTGATACACCCAATTCGCCGCGACCATTCTGTCTTCGGGGATTACAAGATGAGTATTCAAAAACCACAGACCTACAGTTTGGGCAAGAATTATCACAACAACGGCGGCGACAACGTGCAAAATCATACTTGTGGAAAATATTTTTCTGAGAACGGTTTCGTCACCGCCTTTTCCGAGTTCAACGGAAATAAATCTCTGCGTTATACCCATCAGTGTGCCGCTTATAAAGCCAAACATCGCCACAACGCCGCCGACAACGTTGTTTATCCCGTAATCCGTAACGCCGAGCGTTTGCAGGACGATTCGGGAAGTGAACAACGCCACAAACATTGTTATTATTTGGCGAAAATACAACGCGAGCGTGTTTTTTACTATTTTTTTGTTGTTGGCGGAGGTGGTCATTTTTTCCTTTTTTCCTTAATTTTCCCACGAAAATACATTATTCCCACACCACCGCGCTCAACATTTCCTCTTCCCCGCAAAAATCGGCGACAACGCCTCCGCAATCGTCGGTAGAGACAAATATGCGTCTATCGAATAATACTGATACCAGCCGCAATTTATCTCGCAGTTTTTCATTTTTTTACGGGCGGCTTTTGCCTCGGCGGATACGAGCCATTTGTTTATGTCGGTTTCGGTTAAATCGCAGCCGTAATCGCCGAGAATGTTGCAAGGGTAAAAAAGTTTTCCGTTGGGGGCGATAATTACCGAGGCAGACGAGCATTTTGCGTTTTTGTATGCGGAAAAATAGCCGAGCGGGGTGTGAATTGTCGCGGGATATTTTCGTTTTAGCTCGCGGATTTTTTGCTCGAATTTGTCGATGTTCGGGAATGATTTCTTTTTTGCGCCGTCCATTTCCGCCGCGGGAATTACCACGCAATTTGCGCCTGCCGCAGAGCATTTTTGCACTTTATCTTCGAGATTTTCAAGCGTATCTTCGGTTATGACCATTTGCACGGATAACTCGCTCTTGAATTTGGCGATAGTAGGCAATAAATCAAACATTTCGAGATTATTGTGTCCCTCGTCAATCGAAATGTGTAGAAAATCTATGTTTTCGCAGTATTTTTCCATCGGATAGTCCAAAATATTTTTGGCGCTGGTTGTGAAAAGAAGATAGAAATTGCATTTTTTGCGCGCGTATTCGAGTAGTTCGCCGACATCTTCCCGCAAAAGAGGCTCTCCCCCTTCAAAAGAGGTCATTATTACGGAAGAGGCGGACAAATTATCCAAAACTTTTATAATCTGCTCGGTGGACAGGTCTTTCTCGCCTGCGTGCCTGTGCATATTGCAGAAAGGACAGCCGAAATGACATTTTGCGGTAAGTTTAAGCGAGGCGTAAAACGGAAAAACCGCCTCTCTTGCGACAAAATTTTTCAGCAATCCGCTTGCCGCGCACAAATATGCCGATGGTTTCAATATTCTCATCTTTTTACTATCTCCAATTTAACTTGAGCGTGTCCTCTTTCCCTCATTCCAAGCCTCTCGGCGGCTCTTTTGGACAAATCTATAATCCGCCCTCTTGCATACGGACCGCGGTCGTTAATGCGAACAACCACCGACCTGCCTGTTTCCAAATCCCTAACTCTTACTTTTGTGTTAAACGGAAGCGTTTTATGCGCCGCCGTCATTGCGTTTTGATTAAATTTTTCGCCGTTTGCCGTGGTTCTGCCGTGATACCCCGGACCATACCACGAAGCCCCGCCGCGCATTTCGTGGTTGCCCGTTCGCTGAAAATTTTCGCGCGCTTCTCTCTGTTGCACGCTGTGATGCGCCTCCGCTTCCAATCCCGCATATCTTACGCTTTGATGGTTGGAAGACGGCGCCGTGCCTCCTTGAAGATGTTGATACCTCGGAGAATCGCAGGATAAAAACAATGTCGCCGCAAGCAACAAAAATATTAATTTTCTCAAAAAAAACTCCTTTTTTAAGGAAAAATACATTATTGCGGTCGTAAAAAAACTATTTTCCTGCCAAGATTAAAGGAGAAAACTTTATATGCGTTGGAATCAGGCGTTTATTTACACGTTGAGAGAAGACCCGGCGGAAGCGGAATTGTTGAGCCATAAACTTATGACTCGCGCGGGAATGATTATGAAAGTCGCGGCTGGAATTTACGATTATTTGCCGTTGGGCTACAGAGTAATCAAAAAAATAGAGAACATAATTCGCGAAGAATTGGACAAAGAGGGCTGCGCGGAATTGCTTATGCCTATGGTCGTTCCCGCCGAATTGTGGCAAGAAAGCGGCAGATGGGGATATTACGGCAAAGAACTTTTGCGCTTCAAAGACCGAAAAGACGGCGACTTCTGCCTCGGTCCCACGCACGAAGAAGTTATTGTCGATGTCGCCCGCAGGTCAATGAAATCGTATCGCGATTTCCCGCGCAATTTATACCAAATTCAAGGAAAATTCCGCGATGAAATTCGTCCGCGTTTCGGGCTTATGCGCGGTCGCGAGTTTATTATGAAAGACGGATATTCGTTCCACACCAACGAAAAATGCTTAGACGACGAATATTGGAAAATGCACGCCGCCTACACAAGAATATTTAAGCGCTTCGGACTGAAATTTCGCCCCGTAGAGGCAGACAGCGGTGCAATCGGCGGAAGCGTTACGCACGAATTTCAGGTTTTGGCGGACAGCGGAGAAGAAAAAATAATCTTTTGCCCAAGTTGCGATTATGCCGCCAACGTCGAAAAAGCAAAGAAAAAGATTGATGATAATTTTGCCGCAAATAACAGTTGCCCCTCGCCCGAAGAAGTGGAAACACCGAATAAAAAGGCAATTAAGGACGTTGCAGAATTTCTGAAAATCGACGAAAAACAGACGATAAAAATGCTTATGTTTGTAATCGACGATGAAAAACTTGTCGCCGTTCTTATTCGCGGAGATTTAGATTGCAACGAAGTAAAACTGCGCAACTATTTCGGCGGAAATTCTATTGACGTTGCAGACGAAGCGCGCCTCGCCAAAGATGGTTTTGCAGTCGGATTTATGGGACCGGGCGACGGTCTTCCCCCGAAAATAGATTTGGAAATCGTCGCGGATTATTCCGTAAAATCAATTACCGACGGCGTTGTTGGAGCAAATAAAAAGGACTTTCACACAAGACATATTTTACCGTCGCGCGATTTGTCGAACTTAAATTATGGCGATTTTTCGTTTGCGGACAAAGGCGATTTGTGCCCTCTTTGCGGCGGCGAAATGGACTCCTGCAGAGGAATAGAAGTCGGACAAGTATTCAAACTCGGCGACAAATATTCAAAGGCGATGGGAATGACGTTCATCGACGAAAAAGGCGAAGAGCAAACGCCGACTATGGGCTGCTACGGAATTGGCGTAGGAAGAGCCGCCGCTTCGGCAATAGAGCAAAATCACGACGAAAACGGAATAATTTTGCCGATAGAAATAGCGCCTTTCTCGGTATCGATTTTGCTTCTTGACCCCAGCGACGACGAGGCGAAAAAAATTGCGGAAAAACTTTATGCAGACCTGCAAAACGCGAAAATCGATACGCTTTTTGACGACCGCGAAGAACGCCCCGGCGTAAAATTCAAAGACCACGACCTTATCGGCATTCCGCTTCAGATTGTGATTGGCGCGCGAGGAATAAAAAACGGCGTTATTGAGATAAAAACAAGGCGAAACGGCGAAAAATCAAACATAGCGATAGATGAAATTTTGGGCGCAACATTAAAAAAAATAGAAGAACTGAGAGGTTGAGATTTAAGGAGTAAAAAATGCTTTTATTAAGCAGTCGGCAACTTATCGGAATATTGTCAGATACTTTAGGGCGCGTAGATAAGCGACTTATAAACCACGGAAAACACATTGCCTATATTATGTTCAGGGTATTGGCGCCGCAAAATCGCTTTGACGAAGTCGCCTTGCGAAATATTTGTCTTGCGGCGTTTCTTCACGACATCGGCGCTTACAAAACCGAGGAAATCGACAAAATGCTGGAATTTGAGACAATCAATATATGGGAACATTCCATATACGGAGCATTGTTCTTAAAATACTTCTCGCCGATAAAAGATTTGTCGCCGATAATTATGTTTCACCACGCCGAATGCGGCGAAATTCCCGCTATGGACTCGACCTACAGAATGCTTGCTCAGCTCACGTCTCTTGCAGACCGCGCCGACATCTTCGCGGCAGGCGGCAAAACAATGCAGGATTTTGAAAAATATTTGGAAAAATACCGAGATATTCGCTACGACGGCGAAACGATAGACATATTTTTATCGTCGAAAATTAACATAGAAACCGTATCTGACAAAATGGAAACCGACGAAGAATTCAACAGAGTATTTTTAGATACGCCGATGTCCGCCGAAGAGGTAGAGGGCTACGTAAATATGATAGTGCAGGCAATAGATTTTCGCAGCAATCAGACCGTAATTCACACGGTAGCCGTTGCTTGCGTAGCCTGCTTTTTGGCAAAACTTTTCGGCGCAAACGAAATCGAAACAGCCCAAGTAAAAACAGGCGCAATGCTTCACGACCTCGGAAAAATTACGACCCCGCTCCACATTCTCGAAAGCCCCAACCGCCTAACCGAAGACGAAATGAAAATAATGCGCCTTCACATTGTCGCCTCCGACGAAATTCTGTCGCCGCACATAGGAGAGCCGATAAAAGGCATAGCGGTAAATCACCACGAAAAACTCCCGGGAAACGGCTATCCAAAAGGATTGACAGGCGAACAAATTACGCATTTCGAGCGAATTATGATAGTAGCGGATATTTTAGGCGCACTATGCGGCTCCCGCAGTTATAAAGCCGCCTATCCCAAAGAAAGAGTAGTAGGCATCCTGCAAAAAATGTCGGGCGACGGTCTTATAGATACAGAAATAGTATCAAAAGCGGTAGAGCATTACGATGAAATCGAAGCCGCCGCAAACAAAGAAGCCGCGCCTGTTATTGCGGCGTACGATGCGATAATCAAAGAGTATCGGGAGTTATTGGAGAAGTTTGGGAAGACGAGAGAGCAATAGCGCGCTCATCTCCCAATTCGGCGCTGACTTTTTATTGCACCTTAACCTCTAACGCCACTTTAAACTCTTCGATTTCCGTTTCTGTGGCGCCCGCCAAAACCGCGTTCCATTCAATATTTGTCGCCAAGGTTTCGGCTTTTATCAAATCTTCGCAGGCGGAAAGCGCGGTTTTCAGCGGCTCGTCGCAGTTTACTTTTACGTTTATTCTGTCGGCGACGTTAAAATCGCGTTCTTTGCGGATATTTTGTATGCGGTTTATGAATTCGCGGGCGTACCCTTCGTTTTTCAACTCTTCGGTGATTACCGTGTTAAGCGCGAGGGTGATTTCGCCCGACGTTTCTACTTCTACGCCTTCGATTTTTTCGCGTTTCAGTTCTATGTCGTCTTTGCCGAGAGTTTGTCCGAGGACGTCTCTTGTTTCGCCGTTTTCGAGCGCGGCAATGTCGGCGAGCGTGAATTTTGCGATTATTTCATTTGCCGCTTGCATATCTTTTCCGAAAACTTTACCCAATTTTTTGAAATTCGGTTTTGCCGAAATTGTAAGCACTTTGCTTTCGTTCGGCTCAAACTTCACCTCTTTTACGTTCAGTTCTTCGGCGATAATATCGGCGCATTCTTCCAAAAGTTTGCGCTTATGGTCGTCGCTGATGATTATTGTAATGTCGGAAAGCGGCTGACGGTTTTTTATAGTGTAGCGCGACCGCAAAAGACGTCCGATACCAACCGCCTCGCGCACCAAATTCATACGAATTTCAACATCGGGCTTAATTAGCGCATTGTTTGCCGTCGGAAAATCGCACAAATGAACGCTCTTTTTGGCGGACGGATTAACGCTTCCGACCAAATTTCTGTAAACCGCGTCAGTTAAGAACGGGAGGAATGGCGCCATCACTTTTGAAAACTCCACAAGCACGTAATAAAGCGTTTGATACGCCTCGTTTTTGTCGCCGTCGTTTTCGCTTTTCCAAAATCTGCGGCGACTGCGACGAATGTACCAATTTGTTAAATTGTCGATAAATTCCACCAAAATCGGCACAACTTTATACAAATTATACTGCTCCATTTCGGTGTTTACGTCGGCAATGCAGTGGTTTAGATACGACACAATCCATTGGTCGAGGTCGTTGGAAAGATTATCCATCGTAGGGGCGGGTTTCAAACCCGCCCTATATTCGCCGTCTGCCTTATTTTCATCGTCCGCTCTATTTTCGCCGTCTGATTGGGCAGGTTTGAAACCTGCCCCTACATTGGGTAGCCAGCCGTCCACGTTTGCGTAGGTTGTGAAGAAACTGTATGCGTTCCAATACGGTAAAAGTACGCTTCTTGCCATTTCTTGAACGCCTTTTTCGCTGAAACGCAAATCCTCCGCGCGAACTGCGGGCGAGTTTATTAAAAAGAGGCGAATTGCGTCCGCGCCGGTTTTTTCTAACATTTCTTGCGGCGCGGTGTAGTTTTTCAGGCGTTTGGACATTTTATTGCCGTCTTCCGCCAAAATAATTCCGTTTACAACAACGTTTTTGAACGCTTCTTTGCCGAAAAGCGCGCTTGCAAGAACGGTAAGCGTGTAAAACCAACCGCGTGTTTGGTCAATTCCCTCGGCGATAAACTGCGCGGGGAAATTCTTCTCAAAGACCTCCCTGTTCTCGAACGGATAGTGATTTTGCGCGTATGGCATACTTCCGCTTTCAAACCAGCAATCCAAAACTTCGGGGGTGCGTTTCATTGTTTTTGCGCATTTCGGGCAGTGCAATTTCAACTCGTTTACAATGTGCGGGTGCAAGTCGTCTTCCGTGATTTCGGTGGACTTTACCATTTCCGCCCATTTTTCGTCGATATTATATTTTGCAAATTGCGAACTTGCGACTTTGTCCAAATTTTCTTTCACGAATTTTGCAGTTTCGCCGTGATTTTTCTTGCCTTTTTCCTTGTCGCCGTTGCCAATAAGCGTGTGCAGTTCGTCGAGCGAGCCAACGCAATGCTGATGTCCGCAATCGCACAACCATATCGGAATCGGCGTTCCCCAAAAGCGATTTCGCGCCAAATTCCAGTCGGGCGCAGATTTAAGTCCGTTGCCGAAACGCCCTTGTTGCAAGTGGTCGGGCACCCAGTGAATTTTGTTGTTATTGTCGAGCATATTTTGACGTATCGGCTCTATTTTCATAAACCAAGTGTCGATTGCCTTGTAAATCAGCGGGGTGTCGCAACGATAGCAGAACGGATAACGGTGTTCGATTGTCTGTTTATGCACCAAACGACCGCGTTTTTTTATGTCGATAATTATGTCTTCGTTTACGGAATGCACAAATTTTCCTGCCAAATCCATATTTTTATCTTTCATTCTTTGCTCGAATTTTCCTTCCGCGTCAACGGTGTTTATTATCGGCAAACCCATTACTTTACCGACCTGAAAGTCGTCTTCGCCGAATGCGGGAGCAATGTGCACAACGCCCGTTCCGTCTTCGGTAGAAACATATTCGGCGGTTGTTATTTGGAAGAATTTATCGTTTTCGCCGACAAAATAATCGAAGATCGGCTCGTATTTGAGACCGACCAATTCGCTGCCTTTTTTCTCCCAAATTATTTCGTAATCGCTTTCGTTTTTGTAATACGAGCCAAGGCGCGCTTTTGCCAAAATGTAGTATTCGCCGCCTGCAACGTCTTTTACTTTCGCATAATCGATGTTTGCCCCCGCCGCCAAAACGACGTTTGACGGCAATGTCCAAGGCGTTGTCGTCCAAACTAAGATAGAGGTAGGCGCTGTCCCTGTCTCTGTTCCTGTCTCCGTAAGGGCGGGTTTGAAACCCGCCCCTACATTATTATTATCTTCGTCCAAAATCGGAAATTTCACGGTAATCGACACATCTTTTTTGTCTTTATAGCCCTCGTTTACCTCAAAATTCGACAGCGGAGTAGAACAGCGCGGGCAATACGGCTGAACGCGGTAGCCCGAATAAATGAGATTTTTATCCCAAACCTGCCTGAAAACCCACCAAACGCTTTCCATAAAAGAGGCGTCGAGCGTGCGGTATTGGTTATCGAAATCCACCCATCGCCCCATTCGCTCGACGACTTCCTGCCACTGTTCGGTATAGCGAAAAACAATTGAGCGGCACGCTTCGTTAAAGAGCGAAAGTCCCATTTCTTCTATCTGTTTTTTGCCCGAAACCTTAAATTCTTTTTCGAGTTCGTTTTCGACGGGAAGCCCGTGCGTATCCCAACCAAAGCGCCTATCGACGTATTTTCCTTTCATCGTCCAAAACCGCGGCACTATGTCTTTTATAGTTCCCGCAAGCAAGTGCCCGTAATGCGGCAGTCCTGTTGCAAACGGCGGTCCGTCGTAAAATACAAAGTGTTCGTTGTTCTCATTCTGCCTTAAACTTTGTCTGAAAGAATCTTCTTCTTTCCATTTTGCCAAAATGCCCCGTTCGATTTCGGGAAATTGTATTTTCGTGTTTACTGTTTCAAAGTTGCTCATTTTTTGTCCTTTTTATTGTTTTTTTTGTTTTTGGGAGAGAAAATACGTTTTGCCAAAACAAAAAGAGGCGACCGCGAAGCCGCCTCCGTAAAAAACTGCAAAAATATTATCTGCCAACGCCAATCCTCGACGAATACAAATACCGACGACCGCTGATACCTGTTGCTTCGACGATGATTAGGTATGTACCGTTGGCGACGAATCTGCCGGATTGGTTGGTGAGATTCCAGACGATAGCATTTTGTAGGGGCGGGGTCTGCCCGCCCAAATCGCCGTTCGTTCTGTTTTCAGGGCGGGCAAACCCCGCCCCTACACCGTTCGCCGAAAACACAACATTGCCCAAATTATCTAAAATCACCAAATTCACTGTTGCCTGTTCGGGCGTTATTACCGAAATTCTTGCGAAATCCGAAACGATTGCGTTTTCGAGAATAATCCCGTATCTGCTATCCCGCGAGGTGTTTTGCCGAATAAAGTTTGGAATAAACTCGTCCGTTCTTATAAAAAACTCCGTTGTGCCGATTTGGTAATTCTCGGCAAGCATTCCCTCGGTTTCTATTCTCAGCAGATACAATCGGTATCTTACAAGGTTGTCCGAACGTCCGAAGCGCGACGATTCCTCTATTTCGGCTTCGGGGTCTATAATTCTTACCGTGGGGCGCCTGTTGCCGAAAACGCTTATGTCGTCCGATATTCCGTTTTCGTCTGTTGCGAAATTGTCAAAGGCAACTAAAGACAAAATCAAATTTTCCAGAATTACCCGGTTGGCGAACAAATCAGGATTAACTATAACGGTGTCTTTTTCCACGGGGTTTGGATTTAAAGACAGTTTTACCTCCGCTGTTTCTTCAATTACCACGTCAAGCGGACGACGTTGAATTTGGTAATCTATTATATTATTGCTTAACTCAACGTTATCGCGAATGTTTTCATTGGCAGCCATTACGATAAATATGTGTCTTCCTGCATTGGTACCGATTTGTCCCGTCCAAACTACCAATTCTACATCGACTGTTTCGCCGTTTCTTTCAAACGTTGCCGATACGTCGGGGGCTTGCGGTCTTTTGTTAAAAACAAGTTGCGCTTCTTTATCCCATTCGACAGTAATGGGTCGTCGAACTATTTCAAAGGGTGTTGTTGTGTTGTGAAGTATAACATTTGTATCAGCTGTGGCTAATTGTGCGGTGGCTGTACCATTGCCGCGAACTGTTCGGTGTCCTGTTGTAGTAAGCGGAAAATTTTCATTACCGCTTGAAGCGGTCGGGGTTTGCGGCTCTCCGTTCCATTGAACTTCGGCATTACCCCATTCTACGGTAAGATTCAGACGATTTATAGTAAATTGCCTCGATATAGTGCGATTAATTCATAATCGCCAATACCTGTAATTTCAACGCTTGCAGTGCCTACGTTTATGTTGTTGGAATAAATGGCTGTAAAATCAATGCCTTCCGTTAATTCAATTATTGTGTTTAATGCGCTTGAGCCGTATTTAACGGAAATTTTTATTTCCGCGCCTGTATATACAACTGAAGACGGTGTATGAATTTCTCGAATATCCAAATACGGAAAAGAAACATCTTCATATATACTCCAAATAAAATCAAAGTCCCAGCCGATAAATGTTGCTCGTTGTTTCATTTGTGCGGTTGTTCTCATACCTGAATTTTCGCAGATTGTGCCTCCTCCTATACCAGCAAAGAAATTGGTTTCCTCTGTTTCCTCTTGTGGTTGCCAGTTTATCATTATTCTTCTTACTCCCGTTCCTGATGCGTAAGAATTCTTAATTGTGCCGTTGTTAATTCCTACTAATCCACTATAAGTAGTACCCCAACGCTCCATTATTCTTGTTGAATTTCCTGTTGCAAAACTGTTTTTGATTATACAACCATTTCCAAGAACACCAACAAGTCCGCCACCACCACCTTCTATATTTCCCAAAGCGTATGAGTTCTCAATTCTGCTGTTATTTTGAACCGCTCCTGCCAAGCCACCACCGCCTTTCAAATTGACGTTTGCATTACTGTTTATAATTATACCTTGCCAAACTTCCCCCGCCAAGCCGCCGACGATACTAGCACTTTCTACATTATCTATATTTCCGACAGCATAACTATTTTCAATTGTGCCGGGAGAAAGAACGCCTGCTATCCCCCCTACATAACATATTACTGTACTACTTCGAACTGTAATATTAACATAAACGCCAAGATTTCTTACTGTTCCGCCGCTTAGTTCTGAAAATAAGCCCTGTCGATTATTATTAAAATTAACATTAAGATTATTGATATATAGCCCCCTGATAGCATTGCCATTCCCATCAAATGTGCCTAAAAAACCACCCAAAGGCGTCCATTGATTTTCTTCACTACCATTGAGGTCAATGTCGTTTGCAAGTCGAAAATGCGCTGTCAAATGATTATCCACCGCTCTCAAATGTTCGGGTGTGGAAATAATGAAAGGATTGGCGGCTGTTCCGTTGCCGCCTGCGAATTGCGCCCACGCGCTTGCGGCGATAAGCGCCGCAAAAATTACTGCTTTTTTGAAGTTAATCATTTTTGTCTCCTTTTTAAACTTCATCAAACATTTTCTTGTAAGCGCCTACTTTTTTATCTAACGCAAGCGTATAGTTTTTTGAAGTTGACGGCATTCTGTATAATCGCAAATCTCGGTTTTCAAAAGTAAATGAAACATACTCTCCGATTTTTGGAGATTTGATTTTACCCACTTCCCCTTTACTTAATAATCCGACAATTTCTTTTAACGCTCTTCCTCCTGTTGCTACAATATACTGCAAATCAGGAAGTTCTCGAATGGTTTCTTCGATATTAATCCATTCTTTGATTTCCAAATTTTTGTCGCTGGCGTTTCCTTTGAGCCGCACAATTTTTTTTGCAACATTGTGCATAGCAATATGCTCTTTTCTCAAGAGTTCTTCAATCGCTTCTTTAGTTTTTTCTTTAGTAGTATTTTTCAAAATATCAACAAAATGATTTTTATCTTGAAAAAATATCTTGCCAAAAATATTCCACATATCATTGCCATAAAAATTAGGGTAAAAGAATTCTATTGCCCAACGACGTTTCTCTGGTGGAAAAGTTCCAATAAAAAGCCATTTAGCTTTATTTGAAGGGAAAAAAGGAAACGGGTGTTCCTCAATAATTATTGGCTTTGTCATAAGACACTCCTTTTTTTTGAAAAGTTAAATTTATATTTGAAACACTTTTTGACCAAAACAAAAAAACACGGCACAATCCCCTTGAGCCGCCCAAACAACAACACAAAACCCCTCTCAAAAAAGAGATTTTCATAAATATATATTGAATTTTGACTTTGCGTATTATTTTTGCTTGGCACGCGTAAGTGCCTGCAAACCAACGACTTATGCAGGGGGGGGGGGGGGAAAACAAGGGGGATTTCCCGAATGGGTTGGGGGTTGTGGGGGGGGGGAAAATGGGGTTGAAGTTAATAAAGGGTGGTATTGCGGGGGGGAGAATTTTGGTT
>Ga0131853_10002341_pt1 | contig 33938 bp, 28 predicted proteins | sample TergutLab28metaG_FD_92764 | JGI IMG/M metagenome (GOLD analysis project Ga0131853, IMG submission 92764) | Labiotermes labralis P1 segment gut microbial communities from Petit-Saut dam, French Guiana - Lab288 P1 (version 2) (version 2) | ecosystem: Host-associated > Arthropoda: Insects >... | reverse complement strand
CGGCCTGGGCCTTGGCCGCCTTCTCGTGGGAGCTGATGGAGAACTCGTCGAGCTGGGTGCGGGACAGGCCCCACCGCTCGGCGATCATCTCGGCGCCGAGGCCCTGGTTCGGGAACTCGCCCTTGAAGAAGCCCTCCAGCGCGGAGCCGAACGGAAGCTGGCCGCTGGCGAGCGCGGAGCCCATCGGGACCCGGCTCATCGACTCGACGCCGCCCGCGATGGCCACGTCGTACTGGCCGGCGATCAGGCCGGCGGCGGCGAAGTGCACCGACTGCTGGGACGAGCCGCACTGACGGTCCACGGTCACGCCGGTGACGCTCAGCGGCCAGCCCGCGGCGATCACCGCGGTGCGGGCGATGTCGAAGGTCTGCTCGCCGACCTGGCTCACGCAGCCCCAGATGACGTCGTCGACCTGCGCGGGGTCAACGCCGGTCTTCTCCGCCAGGGACTGCAGCACGTGGGCCGACAGGTCCACCGGGTGGACGCCCGACAGCGCGCCTCCCGGCTTTCCCTTGCCGACCGGCGTCCGGATTGCCCCTACGATAACCGCGTCACGTGCCACGGCTTCCTCCTTGATGTCGCTCGCGTCGTTGCCCGACGAATATCGATATTGTCGCTGATCGCATAATCCCATGCCGCTCCCGGGTTTCGCTACCCGTGAGTAACATCAGATTTTCGCGGACTAGATCTTCCGGAAGTCCCAGCTCGTGATCTTCTCCGGGACCAGTTTCAGCCAGGCGTGCCGGTTGTCGTGGCCGTAGGCGCCGCCGAAGTACTTGTCGCCGGTCTGCGTCTCGATCTTCTCCAGCTCCTCGTGGGGCTCGCCGGTGCGGGGCGCCTCGCCGACCTTCTCCACGCGGCCCTTGATCTCGGCGCCGCGCAGTTCGCCGTAGTCGTGCCCGGTGTCCACGATGACGGCGACCCGCGGGTCGCGCTCGAGATCGGTCCAGCGCTGGCTGCGGACCAGGGAGGTGAACCACATCGCCTCGCCGTCCCATACGAACCACAGCGGGGTGTTGTGGGGCCCGTCGGGACTCGACGTGGCCACCCGGCAGGTGCGCTCGGTGGTGAGGAACTCGTCGAGTTCGGCCTTGGTCATCGCGATGCGGCGGGCGCGGCGCTGCTCTTTGGGCATGTGTCCTGTCCTTACGAGAGGGTGGCGGCCAGTTCCCTGGCCTGCTGGAGAGCGTTCGCGTGCTCGGCTTCCGCCTTCGGCTTGAAGTCCGCGAGCTGGGGAACCCGGCTGGCCAGGGTGTAGCGGCTGTACAGGACGGTCAGTTCCATGCCGAGGGCACGGCCGAGGATCTCCTGCAGGACGGGGACACCGTGGTCCAGGCCCTGCTGCGGCCCGTCGTCGTAGGACAGGCCCTGGCTGGCGACAATGACGGCTTCCTTTCCCTTGTAGGGCTGCGTCTCCTTGTCGCCGAACGGCGCGGTCACCCCGAGGACATGGATCTGGTCGATCCAGGCCTTGAGCGTGGACGGAACCGTGTAGTTATACAGCGGTGCCCCGATCAGCAGGACGTCGGCGCGGTCGATCTCGTCGAGGATCTCCCGCTGCGCGGCCTCGGCCGCGGGATCGGGCTGCTCGCCGGGCTGGCGCAGGTCCTTGGCCCAGTGCAGGGCCGAGTCGGTGACGTGCGGGACGGGCTCGGCGACGAGGTCGCGGTGGACGACCTCGTAACCGGGGCCGCGGGCGGTCCAGGCGGCGGCGAACGCGTCGGTGACCTCACGGGAGCGGGAGGAACGGGAATCGGCGGATGAATCCAGGCGCAGCAACGTTGGCACGTTGGCACATTACCGACGGCCGCTTGGCGCCTGTCAAGATCACGCCCCGGCGGCGAGAGTGAAGTAGACGGCCTTGCCGCCCGCGGTGCGGTAGCTGCCCCAGTCCGACGCCATCAGGTCGATGAGCAGCATGCCGCGGCCGTGCTCGTCGGCGTCCGCCGGGCGGTCGTTGACCACGGGCGAGGCGAGCGAGGCGTCGTGCGCCTCCACCCGCAGGCCGCCGGCGCCCCCGGCGATCAGCAGCGTGACCCCCGCGCCCGGCTGGTCGCTGCCGTGCGTGACCGCGTTCGTCACCAGTTCGCTGGTGAGCAGGAGCGCCATGTCCATGTCGACTCCGGCCGGCACGTCCCCGCGGGCAGCGGCGCCCCGGACCAGCCGGCGTGCCTCGGCGACCGCGCGCGGGTCGGCGGGAAGATCGGCCTGGTCACAGGAACGCTGTGCACGGGACGGCGCCATAACGGACATCGGGTTCCTTACTCGCGGGGCAGCCGCCGGGAGAGTCGCGCTGGTGGCGCGCGCCCCCGGGCAGCTTCGTGGACGATGCTGTGCCAGCTTCATGCCCGCGCCCCGATTTACATACGCATGTTATACATATCGGCTACGTCACATCCGTCCCGGGAATACCGGCCGCTACCGCTCGAAGTCGATCCAGGGCGGCGCCGGAGAGATAATCGACGGATGAGCCGAAACCTGACCGCGTTCCGGGGTCCGCGATGCGCGTAGTGGTAACCGGAAGCTCGGGACACCTGGGAGAGGCCCTGGTCCGCGTCCTGCGCGACCGGGGGGACGACGTGACCGGCCTCGACCTGCGCCCGTCGGCGTACACGGACGTCACCGGGTCCGTGGCGGACCGCGACGTCGTGCGCGGGTGCCTGGCCGGCGCCGACGCGGTCCTGCACGCCGCGACCCTGCACAAGCCGCACGTCGGCTCGCACTCCAAGCGGGACTTCGTCGACACCAACGTCACCGGGACGCTCACCCTGCTGGAGGAGGCGGTCGCGGCCGGGGCGAGCCGTTTCGTCTGCACCTCCACCACCAGTGCCTTCGGCCGCGCGCTGAACCCGGCGTCCGGTGAGCCCGCCGCCTGGATCACCGAGGACGTGACGGGGCGGCCGAAGAACATCTACGGCGCCACCAAGACCGCCGCCGAGGACCTGTGCGAGCTCGTTCACGCCGAGCACGGGCTGCCCGTCGTGGTGCTGCGGACCTCCCGGTTCTTCCCCGAGGGCGACGACAACGACGACGTCCGCGCCGCGTACCCGGACGCGTGCGTGAAGGCCAGTGAGTTCCTGTACCGGCGCGTCGACCTGGCGGACGTCGCCGACGCCCACCTGCGGGCGATGGACCGCGCGCCGGACCTGCGGTTCGGGAAGTACATCGTCAGCGCCACCACGCCGTTCACCCAGGATGACCTGGGCGAGCTGAGGACCGACGCACCCGCCGTGGTCCGGCGCCTGTTTCCGGACTACGGGGCGGAGTACGCCCGGCGGGGCTGGCGGATGTTCGGCTCGATCGGCCGGGTGTACGTGAACGCGCGGGCCCGCGCGGACCTGGGCTGGACGCCGCGGCACGACTTCCGGACGGTCCTCGACGCCCTGAAGGCCGGCGAGGATCCCCGCAGTCCCCTCGCCCGGACCGTCGGCGCGAAGGGCTACCACGACCGCCCGACAGGCGTATACACCCGGTAGTTCCGGCTAGATCCCCAGGTCATAGGTCCTGCCCCGGAAAACGGCTGGCGCGCGGGGCCTGGCTTCTGCTGTGCTTGCATGCGTGACCACGCCCGCGACGATGCTGCCGCTGCTCGGCCTCCGGATCCAGGCCGGGCCGATCGAGCTGCGGGGAGTCACTGACGACCTGATAGGGCCGCTCTGCGACCTAGCCGCCAGGGGCGTCCACGAGCCGGGCACGATGCCGTTCTCCTTGCCCTGGACCGAGGTGCCCGCCGAAGAGTTTCAGCGGAACTACGCCCGGCATCACTGGGAGGCACGGGCCTCCTTCAGCCCGGAGAAGTGGAGCGCCGAGTTCGCGGTCTTCCGGGACGGGGAACTCGTCGGGGTCCAGGGCGTGACCGCGCAGGGCTACGCCGTTCTCCGGACCGGGGAGACCGGTTCCTGGCTCGGTCTCGCGTTCCAGGGACAGGGCATCGGCACGGCGATGCGGCAGACACTGTGCGCGTTCCTGTTCGACCACCTGGACGCGGACCACATCACGTCCGGCGCGTTCACCGACAACCCCGCGTCCCTGGCGGTCAGCCGGAAGGTCGGCTACGCCGAGAACGGCTGGAGCCGCGTGGACCGGCAGGGAAAGCCGGCCACGCTCGTGAACCTGGTTCTGGAACGGGAGAACTTCGTCCGCGGCGGGCACGCCCTGACCGTGGAGGGCCTGCCCGAGTTCCGCCGCTCCGTCGGCCTGGACGGCGGGTTACATGATGCCGTCGACCCGGTGCACGTCGCCGCAGTCCACGTGCAGCGCCGCGTGATGCTTGCGGATCGCGTCCTCGTCCGGGCCTTCCAGCAGGCAGTAGACCTTGCCGTCGGCGTTGTGGAACAGTTCGACCTGGCGGACGCCGAACTCGTCGGTCTCCCCGGCCCTGGCCCCCTGGGCGATCTGCTCGATGGCTTCCGGCGGCAGTTTCAGGTCGTCGTGGAAATCCATGAATCGGGGCATCGTCGCCCTCCTCCCGGTCGCGCTCTCCCTCTCACCGTGCGCCCGAAACGGATCGATGTCCACAGGCACCGGCCCGGTAACTCGGCGAGCAGTCCGGCCGCGGCGAAAGCCCGGCGGTAGATCTCCCGGATGACCTGCTCTTTGCGGGCGTTGTACTGCTCCACGTGCTCGCCGCGCGTATTCGCCTCGGCGGCGGCCCGGCGCTTGGCGGCGGCGTAGAGGTCGCGCTCGCCGGGATTGCCGCGCAGCCAGTCGCGGAAGATCCGGTGCCGTACGGGTTCGGGACTCTCGAACCCGAAGACGTGCAGGTTGCACCGGGGAGGCTCGTCCGCGCGCAGGCACCGGTGCTCGTACCACCAGGGCTCGCGGATCGTCAGCATGAACCCGGCGGATTCCAGCGCTGGCACGTACTCCTGCTCCCGCGCCGGGTCGGCCACGGTCAGGTCGATGTCGATGACGGGCTTGGCCGGCAGTCCCGGAACCGACGTGGAGCCCACATGCTCAAGCTGCAGGGCTCTCCAGCCCAGCACCTCGCGGATCCGGGCGGCGAGGGCCTGGTACGTCAGCGGCCAGGCCGGATCGGGTTCGGAGATCTCGATACCGGTAGCCGGGACGGCGCCAGGAACCCAGGCACTGGCGCCCGGCGGCGGCGGGAACTCGTCGAACGCGACGATCGAAGCTCGGCGGGGCACCGTCTCAGCCTATGACCCGGACAACGACTGCGGGGGCCGTGCCCGTCACCGGACACGACCCCCGAGGGTCAGGTCTTGTCGCTTACAGCGCGCGGACCTGCTCGGCCTGCGGGCCCTTGGCGCCCTGGACCGAGGTGAACTCGACGCGCTGGTCGTCCTGGAGGCTCCGGTAGCCGTCGGCCTCGATGGCCGAGTGGTGGACGAAGACGTCCTTGGAGCCGTCATCGGGGGCGATGAAGCCGTAGCCCTTGTCCGCGTTGAACCATTTCACTGTGCCCTGAGCCATTTTTTCTCCTGAGGGATTCGATCGTTTCGGGATCCGCAGACGCGGAAACCGGGCTGCGCGACCGCCCGCCCCGCGAAGAGGGGGCCTGGGCCTGGGAATCCAGGAACGCCCGCTGTCAAATTCGCAGGCGCTGCAACACGAGCACGAACTTCGACTACAACCACCTCCATTAAACCGCATCACGGGCCTGGATCGGCCACTTTCGGCGAGACGCCACGCCGGCGTCGCGCCCGGACGTGGTCAGCGCCAGCGCGGGTAGGACCGTCCCGGGTCCTGCGCGGCCTTCTTCTCCAGGCTGATCTCGACCTCGCCGGACCCGTCTGAGATGCAGGTAATCCGCTGGGCCCGGGCGAGCGCCGCGGCGAGCCGGATCTCGTCGTCGCCGGCGCTGTAGGCGTTCTTCCCGACGCGGAACACGTGCGGGCCACTCCCGTCCCAGCCGAACCGCTCACCGAGCACGTCGTGCAGGTCGGCCAGCGTGAAGATCGCCGGCACCTCGACGCCATGCCGGGTCTCGTCGTCCAGCGTCACGACCAGTTCCAGCGCCTGCTCCACGCTGCGCGGCGCGCCGGAGGCAAGGAAGCCCGCGACCTGCTTGGCCACCGCCGCCGCGTCCGGGTGCCCGGTGGCCGGGACCGACTCCAGCATCGCCCCCGGGTCGTCTCCGGGCAGACCCGCCTCCCACAGCACGGTCAGCGCCTCGTCGGGGTTGTCCTGCTCCAGTACGACCGCGGCCTTCTCCACCGCCAGCCAGCGCAGGTCCTCCTCCGCGGGCGAGGCGAGTTCGCCCGCCTGCCGCAGCATCATCCGCGCGTAGGGCCCGGTGCCGACGGCGTCCGCCGCCTCGCGCCAGGCGGGAAGCGCGTCATCGCCGATGCCGTGGGCGATCCACACCGCGAACATCCGCCGGGCCGCCGACATCGCGCCGGCGGCCGCGAGCAACTCCCGGGCCGCCGGAACCGGGGCGTGGCCGTCGAGCCAGCCCGACACCACGTGCTCGCGGACCCGGTCCTCGCTGAAACCGGTGACGTAGCCGACCAGTTCCGCCGGCGACAGTTCCGGGCTGGCCGGCCAGGGGACGGCGCCGGGGAGCGCGCCGTAGGCCCAGCGTCCCAGGTCCGTCCACCCGGGCCCGTCCTCGGCGCCGCCCGGCCCGGGCGCGCCGATGCCGCATTCTGCGAGCAGCCGGACCAGGCCCGGCAGTTCGTGCCCCCAGCGCTGTTCGGTGTACTGGCGCCGGGTCCGGAACGGGAACCGGGTTCCCGCGTGGTCGCACAGGTCCTGCAGCCGGACGCGGACGACTTCCCAGAACGCGCCCCGCAGGCGCCCGTTCTCCCGGGCCTTGACGGCGCCGAGGACCGCGAGGGTCAGCAGCAGGGCCCCGTCGTCCTCGCCTTCGGCCGTCTCGCCCGCGAGCACCGCGCTGACCCCGGCGAGCCAGCGCTCCAGGATCTCCTCGTCCCCGAAAGCGTCCTCGCGCGCTCCGATCAGCCCGGCCCCGGCCGCGAACGCCCATGGTCGCCCCATCGCCGGGACGCCGTCCGCGGCGAACTCGACCGCGTCGCGCATGATCGGGCAGGAACGGGCACTGGCGGCGAGCGATGCCGCGTCGCCGGGAAGGTCGGAGGAGGTCACGTGGCCGATGGTAGTGGCTTTCACCATTCGTAACGGCCGCCGCGCCGTTTGAACGTGTCCGGGTCGTGGGTCACCTGGCGGTAGGCCGCCTCGACGCCGGCCCGCAGGATCGGCGCCGAGACCCGGTACCGGCCCGCGGCGTTGTCCACGAAGCGGCCCGCCGGGTCCACCATCACGTAGCTGGCGATCATGTCCTCGTTGTTCTCGGGTACCCGGACCGTTCCGGCGGGGACCTCCCGGTTGACGGCGAGGAACCGCGCGAACTGGCGGTCGGTGGCCTCCAGGTCGCCGAAGTCCCGGTCGTTCTCGCCCTCGATCCGCAGCGCCCGCATGACCTTCCACCGTTCGGGGCCGATCCGGGTGATGACGCCGATCAGGCGTTCGCCGCTGTTATGCCGCGTGACGACCGTGTTCACCTTCAGGCGGACTCCCCGGCGCCGGAACTGGCCGGCGGTCTCGGCCAGGCCGGAGACCGCGAGGGGCCGGAGGCCGGCGACGGCGCGGCCGGTCCTGGCGTTGACGGCGGGAGAGGCCGAGTCGATGCTGAGGGTCAGCCAGTCCAGGTGCGGGGCCAGCGAGTCGATCAGGCCCGGGGTCAGGCGCGACCCGTTGGTGACGACCCCCGTCACCAGGCCCCGGCTTTTCGCGTGCCTGGCCGTCTCTGGCAGCCAGGGGCACAGCGTCGGCTCGCCGCCCGCGAAGGTGATTTTCTTGAAGCCCGCCGCCGACAGGGCGTCGATGAGCCTGCGCGCTTCCTCCAGAGGGATTCCCCTGCGCGCGCGGGCGGGAAGAATGCTGTCGTAGGTCGCGTAGCAGAACCGGCATTTCATGTTGCAGGTTCGCCATAGATGGTAATTAACCGCCTCGATAGAGGGCTTCCACGGTTCCACGTGAGATTCACCGCTTTACGCATAGCAGTCGAACTCTTCGCGGATCTCTTCCCGCAGCTTCATCGCCGTGTCCCGGGACGCGGCCGCGATGAATGACACCGGCCCCCCGGGGTCAAGGTTCGCGACATCGAGATCTTTTCCGTTCCGGTCCAGGATAACTCCTCCGGCCTCCGCGAGGATGAGCAATCCGGAACATACGTCGCCGTAACCTGCCCGAACGCAGACGATGGCGTCCATGTGGCCGGTGGCGACGCGCACGAGATCGGCCGCCGGGGCCCACAGGGTCGTCACCCGGCGGGCCACCGAGTTGAGTTTCAGGTACAGCACTTCGCCCGCCTGACGGCCGGCGGGCGAGTAGTCCGTGATGAGGCTGACCGTGGCCCGGTTCACGTCCTTTCCCGGACCCGGGAAAAGCGGCACCCCGTCTTTTTCGGCCCCGCATCCCAGCCGGGCCCGGTAGGAATTCTCCAGAACCGGATCGCGGACTACCGCCAGCACGAGCTTCCCGTCTCTCCGGAATCCGATGGAGATCGCCAGATACGGAACGGCCGCGAAGTAATTGTTCGTGCCGTCCAGCGGGTCGACGATCCACACGTCCGGCTTGTTCCAGTCGACCGGCCCGCCCATCTCCTCGGACGAGACCTCCGAACCGGGCACCAGCCTGCGCAGTCGCGGCACGATGGCGTTCTCGGAGTCGAGGTCGGCGTCCAGCTGGACATCGAACCGGCCCTTGGACCGGGAGGCGTGGCGGTCGCCCATGCCGTTGCGCATCAGCCGTCCCGCTTCGGCCGCTACCGTCGAGACGGCGTCCGCGAGAGTGCTCAGGTCAGTCATGCGTGGCCCCCCGGCCTCTTTACTGTTGTCTGGCTCTGATCCGGTCGAGGATGAAGTTGTAGACGAAGGGCCCGAACCCGGGCACCAGTCCCAGCAGCGCGGAGCCGGCGATCTTCCACACGGCCGACATTCCCGCCGACGCCGGCGCCATCTGGTACACCAGGATCAGCGCCACGATGAACGTCAGGACGCCGTTCCACGCGTACAGCAGGCGGTTTCGCCCGCGGCCGTTCCAGCGCGCGTCGCGGCGGGCGGTCTCCAGCACGGTGAAGTAACTGCGCCAGGCGAGCTCCAGCTGGCCGGCCCGGGCGTCGGCTTCGAACAGTTCGGGGATCCGCGCGAGAGCCTCCTCGCGGACCTCCTTGATCGCGTGGACGGCGTCGAAGCTTGCCCACATCGGCGACTGGCCCGGCGTGAGACTGGAGGACCAGTAGCCCAGGGAGTTCTGCCCGGCCAGCAGCCACTGAACGGAGCCGGAGACCATGGGGTCGCTCAGGGAGACGCCGCACTTGAGCAGGGCGCAGATCACCCACGGCGCGGTGAAGTGCCGGAAGTCCAGGACCGCGTCGCCGGTGACGCTCTCCACCTCCGAGGTGCTCGGCCAGGGTTCCGGGTCGGCCACGCCCCGGAACAGCGAGCGCAGGCAGGCGACCCCGCTGAGCACGGCCTGGTCGTCGCGGTCCGCGCCGGCCGCCAGCAAGCCCAGCAGCGCGTGGGCGGTGTGCAGCGGCGTGGAGCCGCCGGAGTCTGGCCCCCGGAGCGGGCCCCACCCTCCGTCGTCGTTCTGCGCCTCGCGCAGCCAGGTCGCGGCCCGCCGGACGGCGCCGGAGTTCCGCGTGACCCAGACCAGGTACCGGACAGCGAACGCCGTCGGGTAGGTGCGGGCCCGCTGGGCCGTCTCGGTCGACCCCCAGCCGCCGTCCCGCAGCTGCGCGCGTTCCAGCCATTCGATGCCGCCGACGACCGCGTCGTCGCGCAGGTCCTGCCCGGACGCGCTCAGCGCCCACAGGCAGTACGCGGTGCTCTCGGTGATCGAGCGGCCGCTGTGCCCGATGAGGGCCTTGCGGATCGGCCAGCCCCCGTCGTCGTTCCGCAGTTTCCGGAGGGTCTCAATGTTGTCGCTCATGCCCTCGAACGGCACGCCCGCCTCGAGGAACGTGAGGATCCCCTGGGCCGTGGACAGCACCCCCGGGCTGCCGTCGGGGGACAGCAGCTGGTTCCAGCCGGCCAGGCCTTCCTCGGTGGACAGCCGTTCCCGCAGCAGTTCGGTGAGGTGCCCGCGCCGCACCGACCAGGCGTCGTTCAGGTCGTCGGCGATCTGGTGCGCGCGCACCAGGTTCCCCGCGTGCTGGACCGGTTCGGCCGCGCCGTCGGCGAGCAGGTCCGGAACGGCCGTCAGGTCGCGCCAGCCCAGCCCCTTGCGGTCGAGTTCGCTGCTGGCGGGCACGTGCCGCGCGTAGTAGACGGCGAACAGGGTGCCGTCTCGCCCGTTCCCGGTCAGCGCGAGCACCTCGCCGTTGAGGGCGAACGTGTCCTCGATGACGTTGGCGAACCGTTCCGCGACCGTCTGGCCGGGGACGGAGAAGGGGTACGGGACCGGCACAGGGGGGAGCTGGATGGTGGCGCTGCTCTGGTCGATCAGAATCCGCCGCTGATCGGCGTGTACGGCCACCAACCTGATCTCGGGCCCGTTTCCCGGGGAGTTCTTCTCCCCCATGAACCGACTGTAACGCCGATCCCGCGAATTGTCCCGTTACCGGCGGATGATGCCGATTAGAGCACGGAGCCCAGGCTGGCGAGACGGCGGTTGACGGCGTCGATGTCGAACGGCTCCCGCCGTGCCGGCTCCTCTTCGGACTGGTGCTCGGCCGGCTGGCCTCCCCGGAACGCGACGCACAGCGGGTACGCGGCGTCCGGGGCCCGCTCGGCGGTCTTCTCCAGCGTGAGCTCGTGTCTCCAGTTCGCGCCGAAGTCGTAGGCGTACCCGATCCTGCCTCCGCCGTCGCTGAACGCGTCACCGACGGTCAGGGTGTCGGCGTCCCCGGCACCGCCGGGCGTCAGCCCGTCGACCCCGTACCGTTTCGCGCCGACGGTGAACACGTGCGGGTGGTCGCCGCCCCAGCCGAACAGGGCCTGGATGGTCTCGTGGAGGGTCGTCAGCGTCTCGATGACCGGTACCTCGACCCGCCGCCAGCGCGCCGGGCGGACACCCGCCAGCGCGACCTTCACCACCGCGACCTGGTCGATGCTCCTGGGCACGCCCGAGCCGGTGAACTGCTCCAGCGCGTGAAGGAGGCCCAGGGCGTCGGGGTGGCTCGCCGACCCGGTCGCGGCCAGTTTCTCCTTGAGGGTCTCGCCCGACATCCCCAGCCAGACCTGGGTGAGCGCCCGGTCCGGCCCGAACTCTTCCAGGGCCGCCGCCGCGTGCTCGACGACGAGCCAGTGCCAGTCGCGGCCGGTCAGGTGAGTGTCCGTCATCTCCCGGGCGTGCGGGCCGGTCCGCGGCCACTGCGCCGCCTCCCGCCAGGCCGGGCCCCCGGCTTCCTCCAGGGTCCGGGCGAGGCCGACGGCCACCGTGCGCCGGAACGGCCGTGCCTCCTCCCCCGCTCTCAGCAGCTCCAGCACAGCCTCGGCCGGGTCCCGCGCGGCCAGCCAGTCGCGGGCGACGCGGGTCCGCTCGTCCCAGTCCGGGTACTTCGATACCTCGGCGATCAGGTCCGCCGCCGGGAGGCCCTCGAGAGCCGGCAGCGCCAGGTCCGTCCGCAGCCGCCGCATCGCCCAGTGGCCCAGCGCGGTCGGCTTGGGCTCGCCGGGGGCGCCGGAGACCGCGCCGAAGGCGGACAGCAGCTTGATCAGGCCCGCGAGCGGCCGCTCGGACTCCGGGTCGTAGTAGCGTTCGGACGCCCGCCGCGCGTCCGAGGAGGCCCGGGCGCCCAGCTCGGCCATCTCGGTCAGCGCGTCCAGGGCCGCGAGCATCCGCTCATGCCGCGTCTCGTCCTGGCCGTCCTCGCCGAGAACCGTGAGCACGACGAGCACCAGCAGCTGGACGCTCTCGGAATCCTGCGGGTAGGACTCGGCCGCGCAGACGGCCCGCAGCCCGGCCAGCCAGCCGTCCAGCAGCCGTTCCGGGTCCGGCGGCCAGGAGCCGAGCGCCGGCCCGGCGACGGCCCAGCCCTTTTCGATGGTCAGCAGGCCGACCGAGACCGCGACCCGCCACGGCCGGTTCAGGCCCTTGATGTCGGCCATCGAGCGGACCCGGGAGGGCACCTTCACCCCGAGCAGCGTCCCGGCCTCCGCGATGTCGGCCTTGCGCAGGACCTTTCCCGCCGTCACCTGCCGGCGCTGCTTGCCGATCCACCGGGCCAGTGTCAGCGCGTCCCCCGTGACGTCGCACTCGGCCGCCAGCCTGCCTGGTCCGCTCAGTTCTTCCGCGGATGTCACCGTGTCCACCCCGAGACAATATCCGGGCACACCAGGATCAACATCGTTTCAGCCGAACGGACCTTCGCTTATCCCCCAGCGCCGACTCGAACTGCGCGGCCGCGTCGCCCTTCAGCACCCGCAGCGCCGCTACCGCACTACTTAGCCGACCAGCCGCGATGCCTTCGCGATCTCCGGCGTCGGCCGGGTCTTCTCGGATGAGACTACTTGGAAGCCTGCTCCGCGAGTTGTTCCTGTAGGCGAACGTGACGGAACTGATAAGCGGCGCCTGCCTGCCGCAGTGCCCCTCGACTGTGGGCGTCCTGCAGGAAAACCATGAGCCGCCACGGGAGCTTCCCTCGGGCCGCGAGCCACAGTCTCGCCACTTGAAACCGCGCCCAGGCGCTCAACGCGAAGGCGAGGGCCCCCAGGATAATGACGGCGGCCACCATAAGCAGCCCGCCTGGCCTGTCAAGCGCCAGGGCTCCTCCATCGTCTACAGCAAATGCAAATACAGCGTAGACAGCAAAACCAATTACCCAGATCACGAGAGATCGAAATATCGCGGCACCACGATCCGCCTTCAGAATAGAAGCTGGACTCACCGCTTTGGCGGCGTCCGCGGGAAACTCCAGCCAAAGCAGTAGGCAGCCTATCAACACACTCGGACCGAAAACAATCAATGCAAGCTCACCCGCGAGATTACCCACGTCATATACGCTATAAATCGAGGGAGCCTGCAGCCAGCCAGCTACCCCTTGATCATAAAACGAAAGATCGCCACCACCCGAATGAACATCCATTGAAATCCATCCGGACCACTCATTATCATCATACCCAGACGGACCATACTGCCCAGTTTGAGTATAAAATGTGGCCTCTACCAGACCTGTCGGCCGACACGCCCCATTTCCCCCGGAGCCGACCACATCCACTTTGATGCATTCTTGACGCGACAGAAAGTAGTCGGGCGTGGACCCGTCGCCCCAGGGAAAGGCATACAGTCTGCGAGCAGCGATTGTTTCCACTACTCTACCCCCACCATGGCGTACCACATATTTCAGCCCATCAGGATAATCTACATAATGATCACCATCTACATCATTATGCACTCTGGAACCTCCAGGCGGAAACACTGGGATATGATGGATGCGAAATGCCTGAACCGCACCGAACCCCAGCCCCCAGGAAGCACCCAGAATAAGGCTTATGAAAAACCCGTTCAGGAGTCCGATCCCCACAGCGTATGGCAATCTTCGCGTAATCGCCCGAAGTCGGCGCCCAAGGCGCAACGGAGTTGTCGTCGGCATCTGGCGGGCATCAATCCCCGCGGATCCCAATACAACTCCGACCGCAATTCCACCGAGAAAAGAATAAGCTAGATTGACTACGACAGCATCCGAACCAGACATCACCCCTTCCAATTCCGCGAAAGAGCCCAGCACAATCCCCATAGTCAGGCCTGCAGCAGCCGTGAACGCGAGACGCCGAATCGCCAACTGTGAACGCAGAAAACCGGCACTTCCCTGCCGGGAGCTGCGCACCATGGCAATCGCCAGTCCTAGCATGAAACCGATAGCGGCAAGGCATCCGAAGGACCACCCTTCCACGCCCTCAGTATTCGCGACCGCAGACGAAATCGGACCTATCCCTCCAAAAATCCCACCGACGACGATCCACACAATCAGGCCAGGAGCCAGCCAGCGAGCAGGGGGCGGCAGTGCGTCGGAAAGCCTCCACCATTCAAGGTCTCTAGTCTTCCGGCGGGCAAGGTGCCGAGCCAGAAAGCACAGCCACCGCTGACTGTCTTCCGGACTCCATGGACGCTGACGCACCCCAGTTCTTTCCGTTACTGGAATCTCGAAAACGGCAGGCACAAATACGTCTAGCAGGTGGTGTTCAATCGCAGCCTGATCCGCAAATTCCCCGTCCAGTAGGAAATCAGGAAGCGCCCCTGTATCACTGTAAATCGCCCTAGCAAGCGAGATCATTAGCGGCGTTTCCAAAACATCGCGAAGTCTTCGGCATTCCGGAGCGTCAGGCTCGGCTCTCATACGGGCCAGCACCGGCTCCCACTTGGTGGTGAACTCTGCCGCATCCCGAGAGCGAATCTTCCGGGTAGTCCGAGGCAGGTAGTCGGCCACGTCACCAAAACCCAGCGGCAGCAGTCTGACCACCGCCGCGGAGGTGAGAACATCGACGTCATTGACCAGAGCCCGGTACTCGGCCTCGCGACACGTGACTATGACGGGTGCGTCTTGGTCTAGGCCTCTGTTCAGGGCACGCAGCGCGTCGGGGCGTAGCGCGGGGGCGATCTCGTCGAGTCCGTCCAAAACCGGGATAACGGATTGGCGCCGTATCAGCTCAGCCGCCACGGTAACACCGGATTTCCCCGCCTGCCGAAGCCACGGGTAGTCCGTCGCAAGCCGCACGGCCATCCAGTCGTGCAGCGCCTGCTTGCCGGGGTTCCACGTATGCAACCCAAAGATCACCGGGACAGGCCCTCCCCCGCCTTCCTGCCGCCGCTGAAGCATGTCAAGCGTGAACCGAAGCGCGAACACCGTCTTGCCTGCACCAGGTCGCCCGATCATTACCAGACGGCCAGACGGAATGCTCTCGAAGGCATCCACTACCTCAGTCAGACTGCCGTCCAGCTCAAGTGAGCCTATCCCTGACCTCGTGATATTAGGAGCATGGTCGCTCAGCACCGGATCAGCCTCTGTCCAGCGAATCGGCAAAGGCACTGGATCATTAATACGCCGCAGGCGTTCTTCCTGTCTCCACTGCTCTTGGACCGCCTCGGCCAGCTTCTCGAGGGCCTCATCCGCGCGCACCCGGAACCGTTCACTCCGCCGCCCAGAGCCCCAGCCAAAGTTATAGGTGTTCTTGATAGACAGGTCACGACCTGCCCCAAGGACATCCCGACCCGCACTAAGCCGCTGCGCACCCGGGCCCGGGACTTCTTCCGCCATCCTGATTCCGTCTCCGAATGTCCGCCCTGGGCGGGCACATCTAACTTGTTCCCCGAAGCCCATGAATCTAGCAGAAAATTACTCAAATAGCACCAGCTCCACTGACAAAGAGGGCACCTGCGCTCGTCCGACCAGGCATCGCATTGGGGGGCTGCGATCCCGATGGGGACCCTCTTGGTTCGGACTTCGATCCGACTCGGAATGGAAAACGCCTAGAGCATCACAAACCTCACGAGCGTTAAACCCAAACCAGCGTCAATACGTCACCATGTACCATATTTGACTCCGTATATGTAGGCAGGTCCAACCCCATGACTATGCCGGATCTTCGTTCCAGTCCCGCCCGGCCCGCGCAGGTCCCTGAGATGGGCTGATACTCACGTGATCCGGCGGTGTTACCGGGTGCACGGGCCCTTGGCCCGACCGGCGAAGGTGGTACCAGCCGTCGGCGTCGAACACGTCGGCCTTCTCGCGCTTGTTGGAGCCGGTCATCGCGCCTGCACCGCGGATCAGCAGCTCGCCGACGGTCCCTGCGGGCACCGGCTCCCCGCGAGGGCTGACGATGGCGATGTCGGTGAAGGCGAAGTCTGCCGCCGCTCTCGGTCAGGGACCGGTGGATCGGGTAGCGGCCCGGAACGCCCGCCATCGCGAGGTCGAGGGCCGCTCCGGCCTCCAGCCGGTCCAGCACCAGCAGCGTGGCCGCGGCACCGTCCGACTCGGCGGCCGAGTGCAGCGCGCCCCTCGCCGCGAGGACGCCGAACCGGGCTACGACTCCGCCACTTCAACGCCCGCCGCATCACCAGTCTCACGATCCGCACCGCGGCGTAAGCGAAGCAGATCCCCGGCCGCGGATGACTCAGCGGCGGCGGCCGCGGCCCCGGAAGCCCGCGGACATCGCGGCGGCGCCGCTTCCGGTGCCCTTGCTGGCCGGAAGCGTGCCCGTGTTTCCCCCCGTTCCGCCGCCGGTCCGCGCGCCGGCGGAACCCGAGGCGCCGCGGGACCCTTGCGCCGCGGCACGCTGGGGTGTCCGCGGGGCGGCCGGCCCGGCGATCGAGCGGATGACGGGCGAGCCGGGGTGAACGGTGTCAGCCTTCGGCTTCACGCCCGCCTTGCGCATGAGGGCGCGGACCTCGGCGGCCTGGGCGGCGGTCTGCACGGTGACCACGGTTCCCTCCGCGTCGCCGCGGGCGGTGCGGCCCGACCGGTGCAGGTAGGCCTTGAACTCGGCCGGCGGGTCGGCGTGAACCACGAGGGCGATGTCATCGACGTGGATGCCGCGGGCGGCGATGTCCGTCGCGACCATGGCCCGGACCTCCCCGGAGCCGAATGACGCGAGGTTCCGGCTCCGGGCGCCCTGCGTCAGGTTGCCGTGCAGCTCGGCCGCCGGGGTTCCGGCCGCGCCGAGCTGGCGGGCGAGCCGCTTCGCGCCGTGCTTGGTCCTGGTGAAGATCAGCGTCCGCCCCTCGCCGCTGGCCAGGGCCGCGATGACCGCGACCCGCTCGGCGGGCGTCACCGTCATCAGGTGGTGGGTCATCCGGGTCGGCGAGGAGGCGGAATCCACCGAGTGCCGGGCCGGGCGGACGAGGAAGCGGCGCGCGAGGACGTCGATCGCGCCGTCCAGGGTCGCCGAGAACAGGAGCCGCTGGCCATCGCGCGGAGTCGCTTCCAGCAGCCGCCGCACCACCGGAAGGAACCCCAGGTCGGCCATGTGGTCCGCCTCGTCGAGCACGCTGACATCGACGTCGCTGAGGTCGCAGTGGCCCTGCTCGACCAGGTCGACCAGGCGCCCCGGGCAGGCGACGATGATGTCGGCGCGGTTGCGCAGCGCGGCCACCTGCGGGCGCTGCGGGACGCCGCCGATGATGGTGGCCACGGTCAGGCCGACGGAGCTGGCCAGCGGCTCGAGGACCGTCTTGACCTGGGCCGCCAGCTCGCGCGTCGGCACCAGGACCAGGCCGCGCGGGCGGCAGGCCATCGTGTGGCCCCCGCTGAGCCGCGTGACGAGCGGGATCGAGAACCCCAGCGTCTTGCCGGCTCCCGTCTGGGCGCGGCCGAGGATGTCGCGGCCCGCCAGGGCGTCAGGCAGCGTGGCGGCCTGGACCGGGCGCGGCGAGGTAATGCCGGCGTCGGCGAGCACGGCTACCAGCGGGGCCGGGACGCCCAGCGCGGCAAAGGTGCTGGCTTCGGGAAGAGTGCTGTCGTCGATAGACAGGACGGTCAAGAAATCGTCTCCAGGAATCGGGAGTGGCCGCGTTGTCGAAGGCGCCACATCCGTGGAGACTAAGTTCGCTCGCTGAGCGACAGACGACCGGCGTGCCCTCGTGGCTACGCCTGTGTACGTACAAGCGCTTGCGCGCGCTCTCCACTCTACGTCACGGGCGCTGGATGAGGGCGGGGATCAGTTCCAGGGACACCGTTCCGGCGGCGTCGAGAACGTTGCAGGCCCAGTCCAGGTGACGGGACCAGGCCCAGCCCTCCGGCCGGAACCGGACGAGCAGCTGGCCGGTGACCAGCAGAGCCACCATCGCGGCCCTGGCGTCCGGGAAGACGCTGCCCGGCAGGCGGCCGTCGGCGTCGCGCGGACGCGGGCCGGTCAGCGCGTCGCGCAGGCAGTCCTGGATCTCGCGGCGGGTAATGTCCGCGGGCAGGAGCGCGTCCTGGACCTGGTTGGCCAGCCGTCGCAGCCTCTCGTCGCCGGCCGGCCAGGAGCACTGCTCGATCACCAGGTAGCCGGCCACCAGGCGGCACGCTTCGAAGGCGTCCGGGAACTCCTCGCCCGCCGCTTCGCGGCACCGGAGCATCAGGTCCGCCCGGTCGCCGTCGATCGCCAGTTCCAGCAGTGCCCGGGCCGCGTCCCTCGTCTCCGGGCTGATCCGGATCTCCGGCCCGTCGGCGTCGGGGACCAGGCGGTCCCAGCGCTGCCGGTCCAGCCCGGACAGCCGGTCCCGCTGTTTCCGGACGCGCCGGTCCTCCGCCCACTGCCAGAGCGCCGGGACGGGGGCGAGCATCGCCAGCACCATGTAAAGATGCGTGGCGGTCACGGGGCGGCCTCCAGGGCGGCGCGGTCGTTCGTTCCCCGGCGCAGCAGCAGCGTCGGCAGGATGGCTCCGGGAAGGTCCCCGGCTTTTTCGGTGAAGAAGGTCGCCGAGGTCAGGTAGTCGCCCCGGTCCCGCTCTGGCGGGCAGAACGTGAACAGCAGCCGGAGCGTCACCGCCGCGGCCGTGTCGTCCGTGATCGCCGGGACCTCGCCGGTTCCCTCTTCTCCCCCGCCGGGGACCGTGCTTCTCAGGTAGTCCAGGCTGCCCGGCTCGCCGATCGCGGCGGCGATGTGCCGCAGGTCGTCCGGGGCCGGCGGCCAGCGCCCGGATACGTCGGCGACGACGTAGCGGGTCACGGCCTCGCACTCCTCGCGCTCGAAGATGGTCACGCCCCGCAGGTACGCCCGGGCGAGGCGCGTGCCGAGATCGGCGTCCGCCGAGGGTGCGGGCGCGAGCCGGGCCCAGCGCTCACGTTCCATGGCCCCTAGTTCCAGCCGCTCGCGCCGCAGCCGCAGCGCTTCCCTGGTCATGCTCCACAGCCACCATCCGCACACGACGACGTTCGCGTCGTTGCCGATCTCGCCCCACACCACCGCATCCCGCCTTCCGTTCCATCGTCGATACTAGTCGCCTACCTCATTTTCTTACTTATAGCACGACCTCGGCTGCCGGGTGGTTCAACGCCAGGCGGACTGATCAGCGAGGAACGCGGCAGCGGAGCACCCATCGACACTGGCCAGGAAGGTATGCGGGCCACCCTTCGCAGGCGTGATAGCGACAGCGTCGGTCCCGTCGCGGGCGGGGTGGCCGAGAGCGAGCGGGCGCGGCGGGAGAGGGCTCGCGGGCGGAGCGGCGAAGGGAGGCGGGGGGCGGCTCAGGCGTCACGCTGTTTCCGGGACGTGACATATGTTACTCAGCGGTAGACGGAGCGCTGACCAGGGGCTATAGTCTCGCGTCATGACCAGCGGTGACTACGACGTGATCGTGATCGGATCAGGGTTCGGGGGGAGCGTCTCAGCGCTCCGGCTCGCGGAGAAGGGCTACCGCGTGGCCGTCATCGAGGCAGGTCAGCGCTTCGATGACCCGGACAGCACCGATCCGGCGCAGCGCCACCGCGCGCTGCCGAAGACCTCCTGGCGGATCCGCAAGTACCTGTGGGCGCCGTTCCTCGGGTTCAAGGGGATCCAGCGGGTTCACCTGCTGCCCGGCCAGAAGGGGTCGCGGGTGCTGGTCCTGGCGGGCGCGGGCGTCGGCGGCGGGTCGCTGGTCTACGCGAACACGCTGTACGAGCCGATGCCGCCGTTCTACTCCGACCGGCAGTGGAGCGGCATCACGGACTGGCGGGACGAACTGTCGCCCCACTACGACCAGGCCAAGCGCATGCTCGGGGTGCGGGTCAACCCGACGATGACCCCGGCGGACGAGGCGATCCTGCGGGTCGCCAAGCGGGTGGGGCGGGAGGAGACGTTCCACCGCACGCCGGTCGGCGTCCACTTCGGCGAGCGGCCGGGCGAGACGGTCGAGGACCCCTACTTCGGCGGCGCCGGCCCCCGGCGGACCGGGTGCACCGAGTGCGGGTCCTGCATGACCGGCTGCCGGGCCGGGGCCAAGAACATGCTCACGGAGAACTACCTTTACCTGGCCGAACGGATCGGCGCTACTGTCTTCCCCCTGACGACAGTCTCCTCCGTGCGGCCGAGGGACGGGGGCGGCTACAGCGTCGACGTCGCCGCCACCGGCCCCGGGCGGCGGAAGAAGCGGACCCTCACCGCGGACCAGGTCATCTTCGCGGCCGGAACCTACGGCACGCAGCGGCTGCTGCACCGGATGAAGGCGTCCGGCACGCTGCCGGGGCTGTCGGACCGGCTCGGCCACCTGACCCGGACCAACTCCGAGGCGCTGCTGGGCGTCGAGCGGTTCAAGACGGCCGGCGACGACCACTCCCGCGGCCTGGCCATCACCTCCTCGTTCCACCCCGATGACGAGACCCACATCGAGCCCACCCGCTACGGGCCCGGCTCGAACGCGATGGGCCTGCTGCGCACGCTGCTCATCGACGGCGGGGGCCGACTGCCGCGCTGGCTGGCGTTCCTCGGCATCCTGCTGTCCCACCCGTGGGACTTCGCCCGCCTCAGCAAGCTGCGGAACTGGTCGCGGCGGACGATCATCGCCCTCGTGATGCAGACGCGGGATAACTCGATCACTGTAAGCCCGGTCCGTTCGGGTAATAGCTGGAAGCTAAGGTCCGAGGCCGGGCACGGGGAGCCGAACCCGACCTGGATCCCGGTCGCGCACAGGGCGGCACGGATGCTGGGCGAGGAACTGGACGGGATGCCCGGCGGGACCTGGCTCGACCTGTTCAACATCCCGACGACCGCGCACTTCATCGGCGGCTGCGCCATCGGCGAGTCCCCGGACACCGGCGTCATCGACCCCTACCACCGGGTCTACGGGCACCCGGGGCTGCACGTCGTGGACGGGTCGGCGATCTCGGCCAACCTCGGCGTCAACCCGTCGCTCACCATCACCGCGCAGGCCGAGCGGGCCCTGTCGATGTGGCCGAACAAGGGCGACGCCGACCCGCGCCCGGCCGCCGGCGAATCGTATGAGCGGGTCGCGCCGGTGGCCCCGAAGAGCCCGGCCGTCCCCGAGGGCGCGCCCGGAGCGCTCAGGGGGCAACCGATTCCCAGCTAGCGAAACCGGTCGGGTCGTGACGGCCGAGGGACGCGTGCTCGAACAGCCCGCGGCCCTCGGCGCCGTCGCACCAGGCCCGGGCGGCGTGGTCCACGACACCCCACGGGACCCGGGACGCGACCGCCGGGTCGGCGAGGTCGTAGTGCACCCGTTCGGTGAAGCCCGCGCCCTTCCACTGGCCGTGGCCCCAGCCTCCGTCGCCGCTGTACCCGGCGCCGAGGTGGAGGGCGGCGGAGATCAGCGTCTCGACCTCGATGGTGACGGCCTTGCCCTTCGGGTCGGTGCAGTGCAGCACCGCCCGCAGGGGATGCCGGGTCCCGGGCGCGTAGGTGATGTCCACGCGGGGCCAGCCCAGCTGCTCGACCCGCCCGTCGTCCCAGACCCGGATGGCGTCGTTGGCGGTGCGGAAACCGTCGGGCTCCTCCTGGACGATGATCACGATCGCGAAGTCGTCGAACCGCAGCGGGACGTACAGCCACCAGAAGCCGGACGCGGACAGGTCCCGCGGACGGCCCGGCGGCTCCGCCTCCCCGACCGGCCGGATCCCCCAGGACCGGTCCCGGGTTCCGGCCCAGGTGTCCGGGGTCACGGTGATCTCGTCGCCGTCGGCGAGAATCGTTCCCTCCCACGTGCCGACCTGGGCGAACCGCTGCGCGTCGAGAGTGATCCGGCTCCCGGCCCGCAGAACGTGGGGCTGTTCCCGGATGACGTCGAAGGAACCCTCCCACGTCAGGTCGAAGGCCAGGCCCTCGGTCTCCTCCAGGATGAGGCGGAGGCGGCGCAGCGGTTCGGTCACCTCGATCCGGTAGGCGCCGACGAACTGGTTCAGCCGCTCGTCGCCGATCTCGTCGGAGAGGTGGACGGCGGTCTGGGTGCCTTCCGGGTTGTCGCCGCGGCGGCGCAGGAGGGCGAACGCGTCCTTGACGCCGAGGTTCGGGTAGTAACCCAGACCGGTGATGAAGAAGACGTTCCCGGTGCCGTCGTGGGCGTTGAGGTAGCAGCGGTCGTAGAAGTTGCGTTCCCCCGTCCCGGTCCACGCCATGGGCAGCGGGACCTGGTGGAGCGGGTACTCATCCAGCGGCCCGATCGGGTTCATGGTCACGCTCCCGCTTCCTCGACGAGCCGCTCCAGCAGCCCGCGATGGTAGATCAGCTCGTCGGTGTCGGCCGGACGATCCCTTTCGCCGAAGTGCACCTGGCTCGCGCCGGTGCGCAGGAAGACGATCGCCCACTGGGCGGCGGCGTACAGGAGGTACCAGCTCAGGTCGCCGACCGGGCGACCGGTTCTCTCTTCGTAGCTGGCGACGACGTCTTCCTGCCGGAGGAAGGACGGCATGCCGGGCAGGCCCAGAGCTCCGGCGAGGTACTCGAACACCCCGTGCGCGGAAATCATCCAGGCCAGGTCGAGCTGCCGGGGACCGATCGAGGCCATCTCCCAGTCGAGCACGCCCGCCGGGGTGAAGTCGGTGTAGAGGATGTTGCCGATGCGGGCGTCGCCCCAGCACAGGACGGGGTCCTCGGTTTCGCGGGGGCAGTGCCGCTCCAGCCAGGTAAGGGCCCTCTCCACCAGCGGTGACCGGCCGGAGTCCCCGGCCGCGAACCAGTACCAGTCCCAGGCCCAGGCCAGGTGGCGGCGCAGCGGCGTCTCCTTCTCGAACCTCGGCAGCAGGAAGCCGAACCGGCCGACGGCGTCGGGAATCCGGTGCAGGTCGGCCACGACGGCCACGCTGGCTTCCTGGAGCCGCCGCTGGTCGGCGGCGGAGGCGTCGAAGAGCCAGCTGTCGCCCAGGTTGTAGGGCGGCATGTCGCCCGGGACCTGGCCGTCGACGGCGTCCATCAGGAAGAAGGGCCGCCCCAGGACGCTGCCAGACGGCTCCAGCCACCGGACCTTCGGCACCGGAACGCCGCTGAGCTCTCCGACCAGCCTCATGACCTCGAACTGGTCCTGCAGGAAGTAGGTCCGGAAGACGGGCACGTCGGCGGCGACTGGCGCCATCCGCATGACGTAGTCCGCTTCTCCGGACTTGGGCCCGGGCCACTTCACGTGGACCGGAACGGTCACGCTCGACACTCCGTTGCCCTCGCTGTCACCGGTCCCGCTGACCGTGACCTCGGGAGCGGAGCCGCCCTGGGGCGGCACGGCGGACAGCCAGCGGGCGAGCCGCCGGCTCATCTCGGCGGGATCGCGGCGGGCGCGGTGCGGATGGAACTCTCGGGAGGCGGACTGCGGGGGCATCGCGGTATGCACCTCTGCGTTCTCCGGGCTATGTTTCCTGCCGGCCGGGCCGGCCTTTTAATCAGTCATAGGAGAACGTGTTCTAGCTGTCAACGCCCGCAAGCCGCTCAGCCCGTGTCCGGCGGATCCCCCACTCCTTCGGTCCGCTTCGCGGCGGCCCGCCACAGGAGGACGCGCAGCGTCTTGCGGGCGCCCAGGCCGGTCAGGAGGGGCAGGGCGAGACAGAGGGCCGCGATGAACCCCGCCACCGGCGAGAACTGGCCGATGAGCAGCGGGATCCCGAGGACGATGACCGCGGTGACGGCGGCGGCCAGGTACACGTTGCCGGCCAGCCGCCCGGCCAGCCGCATCCACGGGGGCGTGCCGGGACGCGGGATCGTCTCCGGTTCCCGGTAGGGCGCCCGGACATGACGGTCCCGCGGGACGGCCGCGTCGATGCGGGAGATCTCGTCCGGCTTCAGCCGCCACATCGTGGGCTCGACCGGCACTTCGAGCGCGTCGAGCCCGATGAGCCTCCGGGCGCCGTCGGGCCGGACCATCAGGGCCGCGCAGTCGGCGAACCGGACGGTCAGGGACTGCGTCCCCTGGCGGACGCTCACGCCCTCGGCGCCCACGATGAGGCGGATCGCGACGAACGGCGCGTCGGCGCTCGGCACGTCCCGGCCGGTGACGGGCTCCGCCCGGGTCCACGGGATGTGCGGAAGGCCCGCGATGAAGGACTTCTGACGCCGGGGCAGCGCGAAGGCCCCGTTGGCGAACGCCTCCTCCGCCACGCGGTGCAGGTCACCGGGTGACAGCGCGGCCAGTTCCCGTCGGCGTTCCTCCGGTTCCCGGGACTGGTAGCCGAGCAGCTCGTTCTGCGCGGCTCGCCTCACAAGGCTCGCGGCCGCCGCCGGGTCCGGGTTATCCCACTGCGCCGCCAGCCGTTCCGTTACCTCGCGGACCTTGTCGGCGTCGGCGGGCTGATCCCGGAGCCGGGACAGGATCCGGAGGAATTCGGCGGTTAGCACCGACACCGACTCCCTCGTGCCGGCGGCCATGGCCAGGATATGCGCGTACCGGCCGTCCCGCACCGTGTAGGAGACCTCCGGGGTGTACGTGAGCGCCTGCTTGTACCGGAGTTCGTCGGTCAGGATCCCGGACAGGACCGTCGCGTAGACCGTGGCGGCGGTCGAGCGTTCCACCAGGCCGTGGAAGGCGGGCCCGGCCACGTTCGTGTTGAAGTACGCGGGGGTGGAACGGATCGTGACCGGCGCGTCCGGCGCCGGGCTCCGTTCCCCGTCGGGCAGGTCCAGGCGCAGGCCGGCGGGCGGGGCACCGCCGGTGATCCAGAGCGCGGCGTTGCCGCGGGTGAATCCGCGCGCCGCCCAGGCTTCCAAGCCGGAGGCGTCGACGGCGCCGAGACCCAGCTCCGGGAACCCGGCGAGGCCGTACCCTTCCGCGCCGTACCGGTGGCGCAGCAGCGGCTGGAGGATCGAGGAGTCGCGCTCGGACGCCTCGATGCGCAGGACCTGTTTCTCCTTCTCGATCCGGTCGCCGGGAAGATTCCGCAGGCTCGCGCACAGCGCCTTGAAGAACCCCGCCACCTCGCCGGCGTCGCCGCGGGTCAGGAAGGTCGTGGTGAGCTGGCCGGTCTGCCCGTTGACGTGGCGGGCCGCGTCCACGTGCAGCGGATACAAGGCGAGGTGCTCCAGCAGGTGCGTGACGCCCCGCGTGGCCAGGGTCTCGTCGGCCATCCCGGTCCGGAACACCAGCCCCGCCGTGTACGTACCGGGCCGGGAGGCCCCGCCGGGCTCCGCCTGCCAGAACGCCGGAACTCCGTCGATATCCCCCGATGCGACTGTCACGAACCCCATTGTTTCACCAGATTCGCCGTAGAGGCGACAGATCCCTTCAGATCCCGATAGCCTCTCGGACGATCACGCTGCTTTCTGGTGAAATCCCGCGAATGACGGGAGCCCGCGGCGGATCAATCCTGGGGAGTGCATGAATCGCCGTTGCCTATTGTCGGCCACCGCCGGGGCGGCCCTCGCGCTAGCGGGCATTTTCGTTCCTTTCATGAAAGCCGCGGTGGACACGGGGCTGGCAGGCTCGGCCCGGACCGCGCTGGCGTCGAAGGACGTCGCGGGGGTCTCGGTCCATTCCGACTGGGCCAGCCTGACCCTGCGAGGCCGCTCATCGTCCCGGGCTCCGGCGCTGGCGGCCGTGCGGGCCATGCCGCACGCCGGCGCGGTCCACACCGTCACCTACGTCTGCGCCGGCGGCGCGCCCTGCTCCAGCGTTCCGGCGGCCTCCGTGCCGCCCGCGGCCCCGTCATCCCCGTCTCCGGCGGGCATCGAGGCGCGGATCCGCGGGGTCCTCGGGACCGGCGGCGTCACCTTCGCCACCGGCAGCACCAGCCTGACCCCGCGGTCGGCGGCCGCGCTGAGCCGCGTGGCCTCGATGCTGGCCCGGGAACCCGGTCTCCGGGTAAGGATCGCGGGCTACACCGACGATTCGGGTCCGGCTGCGGTGAACCAGGCTCTCAGCCTGGCCCGGGCCAGCGCGACCCGCGACTACCTGGCGGCGCACGGCGTCTCCGCCAGCCGCCTGGCCGCCGCCGGGTACGGCGCCGAAGATCCGGTCGCGACCAACGCGACCGCCGCGGGACGGGCCGCGAACCGCCGCATTGAATTCACCGTGCAAGGGAGCTGAGCTCAGTGGTCTATTTCCTCATGATGACCTGGCCGTGGTGGCTTCTGACGATCGGGCTCGCGGTGGCGATTATCTGGCTGATTTTCCGGGACTGGTTCCAGAAGAAGGAAGCCATGCGGACCCGGATCGCCGAACTCGAAAGCCAGGTGGCCGGGATCCCGGAACTGGAGGCCCTCGTCGCCCGGCTGGAAACGGCCGCCGCGCCGGCCGCGCCCTCCGGGCCCCCGGCGCCGGACATGAGCGAGGCCATCGCCGTTCTCGGTCACTCCGTCAAACCCGATGACATCGCGGTCGTCGAGGGCATCGGCCCGAAGATCCGGGGGCTGCTCCACGCCGAGAACATCCGCACGTGGCGCGAACTGGCCGGCACGGACGTGGCGACGCTGCACGACATCCTGCACGCCGCCGGGCCGCACTTCCAGATCCACGATCCCGCCACCTGGCCTCGTCAGGCTGAACTGCTCGCCGACGGCGAGTGGGAGCGTTTCAAGGAGTGGACCGACGTCCTCAAGGGCGGCCGCGAGGTCGTCCCGGTCTAAGCCTCCGTCGTCCGTCCTCCCGGTCTTCTCGGCGGGCATCCCGATGACGACTCCGGCGTGGGCCTTCGCGCCGGGGTCTCGCCGGGACTTGACCAGGCTCGCCACGATGGTGATGACGAGGACTCCCGCGATGACAGCCAGCGACCAGGCAGTGCTGATCTCGGGAATCGCGCGGGAGATACCGTGGGCCCACTCCAGGATCAGCTTGACGCCGATGAACGCGAGGATGACCGCGAGCCCGGCCGACAGGTACACCAGCCGGTCCAGCAGCCCGGTCACCAGGAAGAACAGCGCTCGCAGGCCAAGCAGGGAAAACGCGTTAGCCGCGAAAACGATGTATCCCTCATCGGTCACGCCGAACACCGCCGGAATCGAGTCCAGCGCGAACATCACGTCCGTGCCGCCGATGGCGATGAAGACGAGGAACAGCGGCGTGACGACCCGCCCGGCCCGGGACGCGTCGCGGGTGACCAGCCGCCCGCCGTCGAAGGTCTCGGTGACCGGCAGGACCCGCCGCGCGACGCGGACCAGCGGGCTGCCCGAGACATCGGGATCGGCGTTCCGGTTCCTGAACATCTGGACGGCGGCCCAGAGCAGGACGAGGCCGAAAATGACGAACATGAACGACAGCGCGGACAGCAGCACCGCGCCGATGGCGATGAAGACGGACCGAAGCGCCAGCGAGGTGATGATCCCGAAGATCAGCACCCGCTGCTGGTGCTCCCGGGGCACGGCGAACGCCGACATGATGATGACGAAGACGAAGAGGTTGTCGACCGACAGGCTCTTCTCGATAATGTAGCCAGTGAAGAACTGCCCGCCGGGCCCCCAGCCGTAGCGAGCCGCCAGGAGCAGGCCGAACCCGACCCCGGCCGCCACGAAGAACACCGACCAGGCCGCCGCCTCCCCGAACCCCACCGCGTGGGGCCGCACCGTCGCCAGGAGCAGGTCTACCCCGAACAGCGCCACCACGACGGCGAGCAGGATCCCCCAGTCAACCGCCGTCACTCCCGCCACTGCTGATCCTCCGATCACTCAGCAGCATGAGCCTTCCCGTCTCGCGCGCGCCTCAAGCCGCACGCATCTCACGTTATGAGATCGTCAGTCTGCGCTGAGTGACGAGGATGATCGCCGGGACCAGCACGACCCCGAGGACCGGCAGCAGCCAGGACAGGCGGCGTCCCAGCCGCCCGGCGGGGACGCCCAGCAGGACGATCACCGCGAGCAGGTAGACCTCGATGAACGAGCGCAGGTCGGCGTCCAGGCTGGACCAGGTACTGGGAGTCACGGCGCAGATCACGATGATGTACAGGACAAAGGCTAGCTTCTCGCAGACCGGGACCTCGCTCCGCCGCAGCAGGGCGAGTGCCGCGACGACGCAGAACACGAGGATGGCGAACTCGAGCATCCACACGTCGACCTGATCGGCGGGGTTGAGGCTCAGGTGGCCGAGGTTGGAGACCAGTGCCTGCACCGGGGCCAGGAACGGCATTCCGGCGTTCTGGTCCTTGTCGGCCATCAGCGGGAACACGCCCGTAATGGCGTAGGCCGCGGCTTCCCAGGCGGCGAACACCGCGGAGGGCAGCACCCACGCGAGGTCCTCGCGGCCGGGCCAGCGCCGGTCCCGGATCATCCCGGCGACCCGGACGATGGCGATCGCGGCCACGGCGGCCATGGTGGTCTCCCGGGTCAGCGCCCCGAAGGCGAGCAGCAGGCCGGCGACGACCGGGCGGCGGGCACGGAGGGCGAGCAGGCCCGCCAGCAGGCACGCGACGGCCAGCGGTTCCGCGGTGTCCCGGGAGACGCTCGTGAGCAGGCCGAAGTAGGCGGGCAGCAGCAGCCCCCACAGCGGGCTCCGGCCGTAGCGCCGGGCGAACAGGGCCCCGAAGTAGCCCAGCGCGCCGACGGCGAGGACGTTGACCGCCACCAGCGTGTAGGGAACGAGCGCGTGCCGCCCAGCCGACAGCAGCCAGGTGAGCGCCGGGTACCCGATCCGCATGTACCGGTAGCCGCGGTCGATCCGGATGCCGTAGGCGACCCGGGACAGGTTGGCGGGGTCCAGCGCGAGCCGGTAGTACCACTGCCCGTCGTAGCCGTACGTGGGCTGCACGGGGATGCCCGGGAGAACCTGGGAGGCGATCGAGAAGTGCCGGCCCACCAGGATGAAGTTGGCGATGTTGCCGCGGGCCCAGGTGGCCCAGCGCGCTCCCGCGAAGACCGCCGCCGCGGCGACCGCGATGAGGCCGGTCAGCAGCGGTCCGGGCGTCCGCCGGATCCGGCTGGATTCCGCGGCGGCCGCGGCTTTTTCATGTTCCCGCTGTGTCGTCATGCGGTCCTTTTCGCTATTACGGAGACAGCGGCCAGGCCCCTCGTCAGCTGAGCCTTGGAACTCAAACCGCGACGATCCTACAGGAACCGTTAAGAAGTCCGCAGGCGGGATGCACAGTGAAAAATCCTTCTCTCACGGGGATCGTCCGGCGCCCGGATCCCAGGGGACCCGCCTCCCCCTTCACAGGAGCGCCCGCAGAGGTGTTTGCTCGACAGTGAGGACCCTAACCCGGGGAGGATGCCAATGGCGGCGGTCGCTCTGGTCGGAACGCTGGACACCAAGGGCGCGGACTTCGCGTTTCTCTCGCAACGGCTCCGGGCCGGCGGGGCGGACGTCATCGTGGTGGACGCCGGGACCGGGGAGCCGGACGGGCTGAGGCCGGACATTGACGGCGACACGGTCGCCGCGGCCGCCGGGACCAGCCGGGCGCAGCTTCGCGCCACCGGAGACCGGGGCCACGCCGTGACCGCGATGGGGCGGGGCGCCGCCGGCGTCGTCAGGGATCTCGTCGCCCGGGGGCAGGCCGGCGGCGTGCTCGCGGCGGGCGGCTCCGGCGGGTCCTCCATCGCGGCCCAGGTGTTCGCGGCACTGCCGATAGGGCTGCCCAAGCTGCTCGTCTCCACCATGGGCTCCGGCGACGTGTCCCCGTACGTGGGCGCCAAGGACGTCTTCGTCCTGTACTCGGTGACCGACGTCGCGGGACTGAACCGGATCTCCCGGCTGGTGCTCGGCAACGCCGCCGCGGCGATGGCCGGCATGGTGACCGTCCAGACCCAGCCCGTGCCCGGCACCGACGACCGGCCGCTCATCGCCGCCAGCATGTTCGGCGTGACCACCCCGGCGGTCGAGACCGCGAAGGAACGCCTCACCGAACTCGGCTACGAGGTCCTCGTCTTCCACGCCACCGGGGCCGGCGGGCGCGCCCTCGAGGGACTCGCGGACGAGGGACTGGTCGACGGCGTCCTGGACCTGACCACGACCGAACTGGCCGACGACCTGGTCGGCGGCGTCCTGTCGGCCGGCCCTTCCCGCCTGACCGCCGCCGGGGCGGCCGGGCTGCCGCAGGTCATCGCGCCGGGTGCCCTCGACATGGTGAACTTCGGGCCGCCGGACACGGTGCCGGAACGGTTCTCCGGCCGGCTGTTCTTCGAGCACAACCCGACCGTCACCCTGATGCGGACCACCGCGGAGGAGATGGCCGAACTGGGCGCCCGGGTGGGCCGCAAGGCCGCCGGGGCGGCCGGGCCCACCGAGGTGTTCTGGCCCGACCGCGGGGTCAGCGCGCTGGACGCCGACGGGCAGCCGTTCCGGGACGCCGGTGCCGACGAGGCCTGCCGGGTCGCGGTAGAACGGGAACTGAAGGGGGCCGGGCGGGTACTGCACCGGATGGACGCCAACGTCAACGACCCGGTGTTCGCCACCGCGATGGCTGACCGCCTGCACCAGATGATCACCGAAGGGAGCTGAAGGTGGACCGCGACGAGGTGCTTCGGCGACTGCGCGCGAAGGTCAAGGACGGGAAGCCGGTCATCGGCGCGGGCGCCGGGACCGGGTTGTCGGCCAAGTGCGCCGAGGGCGGCGGCGCGGACCTGATCATCATCTACAACTCCGGTCGCTACCGGATGGCCGGGCGCGGCTCCCTCGCGGGGCTGATGCCCTACGGCGACGCGAACGCGATCGTCATGGACATGGCGGGCGAGGTGCTGCCCGTCGTGCGGGACGCTCCGGTCCTGGCGGGCGTGTGCGGCACGGACCCGTTCCGGCTCATGCCCCGGTTCCTGGACCAGCTGGCCGCCGCCGGCTTCTCCGGGGTGCAGAACTTCCCCACGGTCGGGCTCATCGACGGGGTGTTCCGCCAGAACCTGGAGGAGACCGGGATGTCGTACGACGCCGAGGCGGAGATGATCCGCCTCGCCGCCGAGCGGAACCTGGTGACCTGCCCGTACGTGTTCGACCCGGGGCAGGCCGAGCAGATGGCGGCGGCCGGGGCCGACGTGCTCGTCCCCCACATGGGGCTGACCACCTCCGGTTCCATCGGCGCCCGGACCGCCCTCACCCTCGACGAGGCGGTCGGCCGGGTCCAGGAGATGCGGGACGCGGCGGTCGCCGTCAACCCCGACATCCTGGTGCTCTGCCACGGCGGCCCGATCGCCGAACCCGGGGACGCCGCCTACGTCCTGTCCCGCACCAACGGCGTGTGCGGATTCTTCGGCGCGTCGTCGATGGAGCGGCTGCCCACCGAGCGCGCGCTCACCGCCCAGGTGCGGGCGTTCACCGAACTGTCCATCAGCTAAACGGGAGGATCCAGATCATGGCCGTCACGCGCATCACGCCCGCCGACGTCGAGACGTTCAGCTTCGAATGGGGAACCATGAAGTGGTTCGTCTCCCCGGTGACGATCCCGGGCGCGGCGAACTCCCAGGGCGAGGTCATCATCAACCCGGGGCAGGGGCACGCGGTACACCTGCACGAGAACGCCGATGAGCTGATCTACGTCATCTCCGGGACCGGCACCCAGACCGTCGCCGACGAGGAGTTCCCCATCGCCGAGGGCGACACCGTCTATATACCGATGGACACCCTGCACTCCACGATGAACACCGGCTGGCGGACGCTCCGCCTGATCGTGACCTACACGCCTGGCGGCGAGGAGCGGGCTCTCACCCAGCTGCCCGACTTCACCCGCCACCCGGCCGGCGACATCGTTGCCTGGGAACGCCCCGGCTGATGATATTTCTTGGAGTATGGACAGCCCGGAGCTGGAGATCGACGGCCTCCGCCGCCGCTACGACACCGTCACCGCGCTCGACGGACTGACATTCGGCGTCCGGGCCGGCGAGCTCTTCGGGTTCCTGGGTCCCAACGGCTCGGGCAAGACCACCACGATGCGGGCCATCTTCGGTGTCACCGCCCTGGACTCCGGGCAGATCCGCTGGCGCGGCAGGCCGGTCGACGCGGCCGCCCGCCGGACCTTCGGCTACATGCCCGAAGAGCGCGGACTGTACCCGACTATGGAACTGCTGGACCAGGTCACGTACTTCGCCGAACTGCACGGCCTGAGCGCCGCCTCGGCCGCCCGGGCCGCGCGGTACTGGATCGAGCGCCTCGGCCTGGCCAGCCGGGAGCGCACCCGGATCGACGCCCTGTCCCACGGCAACCAGCAGCGGGCCCAGCTCGCCGTCGCGCTGGTCCACGACCCGGAGCTGCTCGTCCTCGACGAGCCGTTCTCCGGACTCGATCCGGGCGGCATCGACGCCATGAGCGCAGTGCTCGCCGAGCGGGCCGCGGCGGGCGTCACGGTTCTTTTCTCCAGCCACCAGCTTGACCTCGTCGAGGACATCTGCCAGTCGGTGGCGATCATCCACCGGGGCCGCCTCGTCGCCTCCGGCCCGGTCGCGGACCTGCGCCGAGGTGACCGCCCCCGGCTCGTGGTCCGGGTGGCGGGCGACCGCGCCGCCGCCTGGGCAGCGGATCTCGGTTCGGCGGGAACACCGGACACGGTGCGTGCGGACGGTACCGCGGAGATCTCCGTCCCGTCCCCGGAGGGCTCCCAGCCGATCCTGGATCTCGCCCGGGCCGCCGGGCGAGTCGAGCATTTCGCTTTCGAGGACCGGTCGCTGTCGGAGGTGTTCCGCCTCGCGACGGGAGCGTCGGTCGGGCAGGCCGAGGCCGAGCACGCGGCGGGGCCCGCGGAGGCGACGCTGTGAGCCCGGGGCGGATGATCTGGCTGATCGCCCGCCGGGAGATCCGCGTCCGGGGCAAGTCCAGGGCCTTCGTGATCACGATCGCCATCCTGCTGGTCGCGGTCGCGCTGGCGGTGGTGCTGCCGGCCGTTCTGTCCGGACCCGGCAAGCCGACGAAGATCGGAGTGGTCGGCGGCAGCCGTTCCACACCCATCCTCATCGACAAGGCCGCGCTCGTGTCCCGGGGCAAGGCCACTCAGGTTCCCGAGCCCAGTCAGACGGCGGCCGAGGCGGCGCTGCGCGCCGGCCGGATCGACGCGGCGCTGGTCTCCGGCCGGGAGATCATCGTCAAGCAGGTGCCGTTCGGCGGGGAGTCGGGCGTCGTCGGCACGCTGGCGCAGCTCGGCGGGCTCAACCGGCTGATCCAGACCGTGCCCGGCGCGGCGGGCGCGGTCTCCCGCGGGATCGCGCTGCCGGTGCGCGGGCTCGAGCCGCCCTCGACGCCGCTGTCATCCCGGCTGACCGGCCTCGCCGTCGTGATCATCGTGTGGATCCTGATCAGCGTCTACGGTCAGCAGATCGCGCAGGGCATCGGCGAGGAGAAGGGCAGCCGCGTCATCGAGGTCCTGCTGTCCTCGGTCCGCCCCGTGCAGCTTCTCCTCGGCAAGGTGATCGGGATCGGCGCGCTCGCCCTGGCGCAGGCCGCGGCGATGGTGGCGGTATTCGTCATCGCCGGGTTCGCGGTCGGCTCGGATCTGGTGCATGGCGCCGAGCTGGGCGTGGTCATCGGCGGCGGCGTGTTCATGGTGCTGGGCTATAGCTTCTACTGCACCGCGTACGCGGCGGCCGGGTCGCTCGTGTCCCGGCAGTCGGACGTGGGCGCCACCGTCCTGCCGGTACAGCTCCCGCTCATCATCGCCTACGCCCTTTCCTACACGGTCCTGTACTCCCCGCACGCGAACGTTTTCTACCACGTCCTCGGCTTCCTGCCGCCGACCGCGCCGATCGCGATGACCGTGCTGTACGCGGCCGGGGACGTCCCGGCCTGGCAGCTCATCGTGTCCATGGTGATCTGCGCGGCGGGCACCGTCTGGATGGCCCGGCTGGCGGCACGGATCTACACCAGCTCGATCCTGAAGACCGGCCCGAAGATCGGCTTCCGCGAGGCCCTGCGCGCGGCCCGCGCCACTTCGGCCGACCGCTAACCGCCCGGCCGCGGGCCACGACATGATCACGTTCGACTGCCGTGACTAACGAACCGCCCGCGCAAGTACGCGGCGCGTTTCCGCAGAAACGCGCCAACGGCTTATCCGCGTGGCGGGCAGATCCCGCGGGTGCGGCCTTTCCTCCGGCCGGGCCGATACGCATACAAGTCTTTTCCCCGTGGCCCCGGTTCCGGAGAGACGTTCAGATAAGCCGCGCTCCGGCCGACTTCCTAGCCATGTCCGCCCAGTCACCCGCCTACGTACTTGCCAGGTCTTATCCGATAACAACCTGCTTTCGCCCGGAGGCGCGCCAGCGCCGAGGACGAAAGTAGGGCGT
>Ga0131853_10002339_pt1 | contig 33948 bp, 17 predicted proteins | sample TergutLab28metaG_FD_92764 | JGI IMG/M metagenome (GOLD analysis project Ga0131853, IMG submission 92764) | Labiotermes labralis P1 segment gut microbial communities from Petit-Saut dam, French Guiana - Lab288 P1 (version 2) (version 2) | ecosystem: Host-associated > Arthropoda: Insects >... | reverse complement strand
CAAGTGCTGGGAGTGAGAAGATGGAGAGAGTTGGTGGCAGATAGGAAAAAATGGAAGGATATTGTTCGACAGGCCAAAGCCCACAGTGGGCTGTAGTGCCAATGGAAGAAGAAGAAGAAGATTTCAGTAAAAGTAAAATAACCGAAAGCTTGTCGAAACACACACACACACAAAACGTCTCAGTCTCTGTTTCTACCAAAGATCAGTTATCTTCATCAGGTCTGCTTTCAGTAAACGCAAAACAAACCAAAGCTCTGTGTGTGGTCACGACCGACACAAAGGCTGTACACAACGTCTTGTATTTGGAGATGGTGTATGTGGTGTTGGGTAGAGCTATTCGTCTTTGAACAGAAATGCAATTACTGGAAATTGAATAAGAGGCATAGGCTAGTGAAATTGAACTGCACATATGCATGTGAGCTGTTATTACTACCTTTCCATTCTCTTCAATAAACAGAGGATAATGACACTGAACATTTCTTTGATCAGGAAATGTGCTTACTTTCTCATTTCATCTCGATAGATGTTGAAGTTCCTGAATATCCATTATAAGGATAATTTAACTCAGGATTTAATCATCATACCTCCACGATAGTATCAGGCTATCAATTAATCGTCAAATGACGCAATTGGTGAATTCTCATTGATGGCACTTTTTCTTCTTTCCATGACTAAAATTCAAGTGCAGCAGAATACAAATTCTCAGATTGTCCTGGACGGACCAAATTCTTCATACAGAGTGTAATTCTGTGTTTTATATGCGTTTCAGAAGGAACAGCGACTATTTTTTCCACACAACATTAATTGAGTGGTTTCTGAAACCGAAGAGGAGTATGTTGACTGCGCAGTATGAGCTGAATATTTAATTATAATTCAGGTTTATCTTAATCTTTAAAGATGTATTGTACTTGTATATGATTTAAAAATCACAGATTTCTCGATATTAATTAACTGAATTCCTGAGAATTCATTCTCATGGTCTTGTAGCATCATTCAAGCAGCCTGATAGACAGATTATAGAAAATTGCTGAAAGGTACCCTACAAGCCTGATATGGGAACGGTATTAGGAAGTTATATTTTGATAGACAATTGGTTATATTGGGTAGCATTAACTTTGACCGTAGCAAATTAGACTAAGAGAGCATATGTCGGTCCTATCAGAATGAAGTAAATTCTTGCGGTACATCGGGTGCAAGAGTCAGATTTCTTAATACTTTACATGTAAGATTTATTTGCAGAAACCGAAAGGAATAGATAAATAAATAAAAATATCCCGTTACAGACCCGGTGTGGCCCAGAGGTTGCGTAGAGGTGAAGCTCTACTCTTCCATGACTGCGGCACTAGGAGGGGGAGAGTGGTGAGCAGCACGCTCCGGCCGCACTTTACCTCCGGGAAAGACCCGGTACCCATTTTATAGGAGGCTGGGTGGGCCCCAGGGCCGGTCTAGTCGGGCGGAAATCTCGTCCCCAACGGGATTCGATCTCGGATCGTCCAGCCCGTAGTCATTCGCTATGCCGACTGAACTACCCGACCTATATATATATATATGTATGTATATATGGGCCGGGTAGTTTCGACTGAGTTCAGTCGGTATAGCGAATGAGCTATATATATATATATATATATATATATATACAACATAAATGTAGAAAATTCAGGAAGTTTAGAAGAAGTACTTAGCCGAACGTGACAACCGTTTTAGTCTACAATATTAATAGCAAAATGGTAAGCGTCACCCTATGACATGCTTTTGCAGGCACAGAGGTGTGGCGGTGATGTAGCGGCAACGCATTCGCAACCCGGCAGGAGTTGCTCCCTTCCGACAATGTACAGTACATCCATGTTAAAATGCTATAAATAAGTTATCTTCTCAGCAATTTTCTAACAGCACTGTGAGAGAATTACTAAGAAGTTAATATGTTTATGACAGAGTAATGTGGATTCTTATAATAAAACCAACCAGATGCACTAATTTCTCAAATTTATTTTTGGAATAAAACTCTACAATTTTCGGACAGTTCCTCTGTCCATCATCAGGAGTTTTTCACTGTACACACAGCAATGGTATATGTCATACAGGTTTGCTGACAGCTTGCGTGCAGGATCAGGACGTCCATCCTGATCCTGCTCGCAAGCTGTATGACATACACCATTGCTGTGCGTACAGTGAAAAACCCCTGATGATGGACAGAGGAACTGTCCGAAAATTGTAGAGTTTTATTCCAAAAATAAATTTGAGAAATTAGTGCATCTGGTTGGTTTTATTATAAGAATTTTTCACTATGCACAGCCACCTGAACGTCAGCGAGTAGCAGGGATGTAAAAGGTCCGAAGGAAACAATATTTTGTGTTATGATAGAAATATAAGGAGAAATTTGTATTTGTACTGAACTTGGAGTGTAGATGGATGGCAAACAAGGATCACTTTTTTATTTACTTGACCCTATTTTAATGCTGTTTAGGATTAGCCAGACTTTTATAGGAGATAAGGAAGGTAGCTTTGCGAGATATAGTTAATGTGAGTCTGAAGTGAATGTTATATGGCGTACTGGTGATAGACGAGTACGCATACAAGTGGCATTGTTGAGCGAAGTTCTGAGGACAAACGTAACGGTCCTTACGGGCTGAAAAATGTTGATATGAAGAGCTCGTTACCGTTAATTTTTCCGTTAATAAGTGTTATGTTCAAACATAAATACAAATTTATATTCCAGACGAGGCGAATTACGGTGATTAAAAGTGTTGAAACGGAGAGAAATTCTGAGAAAATGTGTGGGGTATGAATGAAACGCACGAGTAAGTGTAATGTATGGTAAGTGGTACCAACGTATCGTACAACTGTCAGAGAGAAAGGCTGTTCAAGACTCCGGTGTTTATGCGGGAGGATCTTCTTTAATTGATTTTGTTACACAGCAAAATATGCAACCGTAATTCGAAATAAACTTGTTTTAGAGACAGCTGTTATCTAGTTCTGGACACTCCGTTGATTAAATGTAACGCTACTTTGCGATGAAGAGGGAATCATTTAGTTGGACCACTAATACAAAACAGAATGCAAGTCAGTAAATTAGTCGAGTGCAAAGGTAAAGTAATCCCATTACAGACCTGGGCTGGCCTTGAGGGTTCCAGGAGACTGAAGCTCGCAGATTTAAAGAGAGTCGGCACATGAAGATGGTAAGTTTGTCGGTCCTACGTACTGGCCGCCTTTACCCCCCAGGAAATATTCCTGATACTCATTTCTGTTAGAGGCTGAGTCGACCTCAAGGCCATAGTGGGGCCGGAAGGAATATGTCAATGAATAATTCCAATGACACCATCAAGAATCGAACCCGCGACCTTTCGGCTTGTAGCGCAGCGCCTCAACCAACTGCTCCACTCCTAAATTTGTCAAGTGTAATGCTCCTTAAACACTAGTAAAATAATTTAAATTGAAACGTTAGATTAAAATCTCCTGTGGTGATTGGCATAATAGGTTCTCTTAAATGGATTTAATGGTTATCGTTTGGTTAGGTTGCTTTTTATGTCATGTACGAGTGAATAAGGGGCCTTGACTAGACGTTTATTTCGTTCTTCCGCAATCTTGGAAGGGGGTTCGCTATTAGTCTGTCACGACAACAGTTTTTTGGCCTGTCTGTTTTAATTAACTTTTTTTTTTTTTTTTTACGATTATGTTAGCTGGGTGAACTAGCATCAAGGACCTTAGTTGAAATACTCATGTCGTTTAGTATAATGAATAACAAATTTGCAAATTTAAAGTTCTTATTCTAGAAACTCTCTGGTTCAGTAGTTTTGCTATGTTTGATTACCGTGTAAGAAAAACGTAGTTCGGTTTCGGTGATTCGCAAACATGTTGTTTAGTTTTCCTACACTTTTAATGCGAATCTACATCATTGTCCTAATGATCCGTAAATATAGGTTTGTAAAAAGGTAAAAATTTTCCAGTCCACGTCCTGAAGGCGTGTAGGAAGGTAGAGGTTTAGCTCCACTCATTCTTAGCCTCGGCGTTAGACGTTGATGAGTATTTTTTTTAATCTTTTTCTGACCGTGCATATCAGTATATTTATCTCAGTAATTAACCAACTGGATGCACAAAATTTGTTTCACAATAAGTTTTATTTCGTGCCTCTACATGTTTCGAGCACATGTGCTCATCATCAGGGGTTAAAAATTGTATTATACAGCCTCTGGTATCATCACACCTGTAGGTGTGATGATATCTCCTGATGATGAGCACATGTGCTCGAAACATGTAGAGGCATGAAACAAAATTTTTTGCATCAAGTTTGTTAATTACTAAGATAAATAGTTGATGAGTATATTAAATGTCTGTTGGTCCATATACATATATATATATATATATATGTTTGTGTATTGTACGGTATTTGTCACATTTGACACCTTAAATCTGTGTGCAGAAGTACTCCTTACGTAGCTTGTATTCGCTGAACTAATCACTTCCCCGCCTTTTATGCAACCATGACATTTTTACCGTGTTCACGTCTGCAAACTTCCAGTCTCTGTCCTGATCCAGACGAGTCTAGTTAACATCTGTCATGCCGCAAAATAAATAGAACACACCTGCAAGTTTTGTTTGGGGCCCGAAGTGTTGAATATACCCGTTTTAGGAAGGGTGTCGGTAAATCCTGTGTCATACGAAGGTGACAGCTGTGTAGATTTCTATACCATGCTTAGTATATGGACGAAATGACCACAGCAAGGGTATCGATGTACATAACCTTCTGTTTTCCTGTCCTTTTTAAAATTAATGATCTGATAGCTTCAAACGGAAATGCACATTGTTTCTGTTAATGAATTTATCTTGGGCTAAACTCCTGATTTGTAGGCCTACTACCCTTGAATTATAGATCCTATTCGGTTAGTACCCATTATTTGATCAAATTTAGAAATTCCACAGTAAGCTTAAAACCTTCCTGGTAGAGAACATAAAGCCTGCATTCGCCTTGCAAAGACCTTATTCCTGTAAATGTAACGATAGTAATGTCACATTTAAATAATAAAAATTCAGAATTCAATAAAGGAATTCAGTTAATCACATGGCTAGCTGCTGGAATTGTACACTTTTGAATTCTAAGTAGTTGAACTCATATTGTTACAAGTGACAATACGGTACAGATTGTTGGCATTATTACTATATCTATTTCTTTATCGAAGAACCCAAGTACAGGGTTTTGTTGATGTAATACTTGTGGGCTCCGTCTCTAAGTTTCGCACTGTCGCCATGTTAGTAACTTCTGTGCCAAGAAAATTTTCATATATAATATACAGGTTACGAAGTTTAGGTCTACCTATAATGTGTCCTGAACCTGAAGACGCAAAGGGGGAATAGGGGTATAGCTCTACTCTTTCTTCAACCTCGACGCTAGATGTGTGCAGGTGAACGAATGTACAGGGAGACTTTATCCTGCTCATGTCCGTGCACTGATATCACCTTTTCACATAAAACCCCGATTAATGCACACATTTATCATTAACCTTGCTGTTGAAACGTATCTGTCCTACACCCTGAAGATGGCACTTTAGGGCTGAAACACGCCGGAATAACACAGTGTTAATATTAATAAATTGGTATTGATAATAAACGCGTGCATTCGTCTGTTTTTCATGTGAAATAATATGTAGGCAGTTTTAGGATTTATTTTCTTACCAAATTTGACTGGCTTATCTCCGATGGTTCTTCAGTTCCCGCCAACGTAATGACAGCAGACGTGGCTTCTTGTCGGTTATTTGAATCAGTCGTCAGCAATATTTGAGGGTTTCACAGCGGTGTGGCTGAGCTTTCGGCCCTTGTGGCGCATGCCGCTGCGTGATTGAGAAATCGGATTTCGACGTTTCGATTGAATGTGTGGCCTTCGTCTGCAAACGTCGATATGTCATCTCAGGATCCGATTAACCGTTGATGCAGCGTCATTATTCCGGAAGAAGGGAATCCTCAAGACGTCTGAAGTCTCACTTAATTTCAAACCGTACACAGTTTAGTCAAAACACTTCAAGTCTCAGTATGGTTTTTGTTTAAAAGAGAACAGGATGTCGTAGTTGTTTTTCATATTACGTAATACACTAATTTATAAATTTATTATATGCTTCAGGCTTATATTTTTTGTATTTCAAAGCTTGGGCTGTGTTGTTTTCCTTTCGGTTGTTGTTTCACCACATGTGGTGTTGTTTCTAATGTGTTGTTCATTTTACGACGCTGTCGGTATTTCAGACTTTATGAAGTCCATGATAGGATGATTTGTGATTGATGAAACGGAAGGTATGTGGAAGGAGTCGGTCTTGAAGTAATCGGGTTTATATCCCTACATTTGTCTGCGAGGCCTGACGAAAGCCGTAGAAGTCTCCGTCATGGTAACCTGTGATTCGGCCGACATTCGTAACAACCACCTTCCGGAAACAAGTCCAGAACATTACCGCGACACCGGACTGCTCGCAGTTTGCAGTTTTTTTTTTGCATGCATGTAGTGTTTCGTAGATCCACTTATGGTGGGTGATGGCTGCAGGGTCTTGTTACAGGGTTCCTGTAAAAACCTGACGAGTGGCCAGACAACATGACTGATGTTCCTCGGGAAAGTTCTCACTCTTTGCTGACGAATATTATAACAGTGACCTGTAGAACAAATGACTGTGTCCTCCCACACACTTTGCAGTTCACAATTCACAATCGTATAATTATTTTTATAGTGCCACTTGACGTTTTGATCTTGCGAACACTTCATACTGCAGAGGCTGAAATACCTTCCTTCAAGTCGGGTCGACACGTAATGCGTAAGTTCGCTTGAAAGTGACTATGTTACCCATTTAAGCATTTACGACAGCATTGTTAAATGAAATTGGGGGAAAAGAGAGCTACAACTTGGTAGGTGAGGGAAATCCTACTGCCATAATAGTGGCCAGCACGAGAGGAAGGTACAGACCTGCGCCGAATTATCATCTGTGATTACATACAGCTAAACACGTGACACGTTAGGAAGTGGTGCAGACGACACATGTGAGTGGCGCCCCTACATTGCTACCTGCGTCAGGATGCGGAACTGGCATTGACCTCCAAAAAAAGTGAGGTTTCAGATTCGACAGATCGAAACTTTCTAAAAGGCACACATTTTCTGACGGATAGCTACGGAAGATAGCAGTAGCGTGACGATTATCTGGGTGAAACGTAATTAGTTCTTATTTGCACTAAATGTGCCTTGAATTTAGTAACGGTAAAGTGCTTCCTCCGTATCATTGTGTCCTCACAAGGACTTCCGGGTTCACTAGAGATTAGGACGCGGTGTAATCAATTGTGTCTGAGAGAAGAAAATACAGGGCACGGAGATATTCCTGCGAATATTTTTATATTAAAAGCAAATATGTTTGCTGAACACAAAGATAAAGTATTTCTTGTGGTTGAACAGCCTGTAATCGCTCGTGAGGGATGGAAGCTAAAGTTGGACGAAGTGTTGGGTAGAGAAACACCTCTGGTACTGGGGGGCGTTAAACCGTATTGCTGAATCCGAGTTCGTTTTGTAGATTCATTGGAATCACATAATTTTGGGCCTGAAACTATTAACTGAATAGAAAACAAAATTGCCCAGATTCTGGAAATTATTTTGATTAGTAGTGAGTTTTTAAACAGTACCCGGTTCGATAATTCACTAATTTAGATTCTTTTAGTTTTCGATTTGGAGTAAACAATATATTATACTATTTATGGTGTTGATGGCGTCGCCGTATTTTTATAGTGCGAGTTTTTTTTTTTGCCTCTTTGCCTCCCAATGTTTTATCTTTTAGCCTACTGGGGCCGCGTGCACCAACGAGTTCGGCATAACTCTCTTGGAGCGACGGACCAAGTTTTACACCAACACAAGACGGTTTGTAGCTTTGTTTTAGAAAGGCACTTCAGTGTTTAGTTTTATATTTCTAGTGTAGGAGGCCTGTGCTCACCTCACTTGTACAAGGAACTTAATCCATTAGCATTGCCGCCTTGCGTTTATTTTAAAAGGAAATTTTCACGTCACAGAATGATGCTCCAGTAAAACTCACACTTTGTGAAACGGAATAACCCATACGTAAATAAGGTGACATCAGAGTACATTGCCAAGGTTTGTTTTCAGGCGGGAAAATATGCTTTGTGTGTTCATCATCATGTCTAAGTAAGCTCTGGAGCCTATTCATTCAATGTAATGTTGACAGTGTGCTCATATTAACTGAGGAGTTTGCAGTTGACATAGACAGTTGTTTGCGTTGCGGACAGCAGACCGCCACTTGTTTGTGACCAGTAACCGATGTATTTCGGTTAAAAATATATTAGGTTGAAATACAGCCCTCTTTAGTGCGTGTGGGACCATGCAGTTATTTTCTGTAGTGTTCTACGTTTGTGGTTAAAGCTGTACATAAATTTGACTTTAGACTTGTTATAAAGGAAACAAAATGGTGACTAGTGGAAGGAAGGTCATGTAGAGACACAGAGTCATGTTATTGACAGGATATCTATGTTGTCTCCCGACCCTCGTGGAGTGTTAAGGGACGTACGTACGTTGTGCAGGTCAACTGCATTCTCGTGAGTAATGGACAGTACAGGAAATTCTGTCCCTTGAGTAAAGCGGCTGTCATTCACTAACTTACCTTAGAATGTGTGGACGTCTATCTACGCGTTGATGCTAAAGCACAGGTGCCGCTTTTCTTTAGACATTTAAGCCCTTACCTCTTGTAACGCAGGTTACTGTCTTCGAAACTTGTTACATCCGTCCACAGCAGATGGCGAAATAGGAATTTTTTCCAAGAAGACATTTGGACCAATGCGAATGTAAGGTAGAAAGAATTCCTCTGACTTGTTTGCTTGTCAGTCATCCCTGCTATCTAACAAAGAAATGCCTTCACAACACCTGGATATAAACCGATGATTTTTGGAGAAACCTTAATTGCACATCGGAATGTCCTGAAAGTTTTGGAACCTGATGGCGTTGAACTCATCTTGCTAACTGATAAATTCAAGAGATAAAGCGTAGGAACTTGACTTTCAAATGCAAGGTAAGTTGGCTTCTCTCATGTAAAAAATACCGGTATTAGAATGCTGGAATTGTTCAAGCCTTATGGACAGTTTTGAGATATGTTGTCGTACATTACCTCATTATTTACGAAATGACCTCTCCGTTTTTTTGTGCGTACTTCTCTTAGTGTTCTTAATTTGTGGGCTATTTATTTAGAAGTCACATTCACAGGCTACTGTAGCTGCTAATATCTGGCTGAGTGTCCGACTGATTCACTGTAAAGAAATGTACAGACCAAAGATTATAGCGCAGTGGGTAATATTGCTGCCTGTTACTGGCGAGTAACCCTTCCGATTGTTCTTTGCGAAGTAACTACTGTCATTTTCGTCCCGTTGATTCCCTTCCCTTACTTTACCGTCCCTTACCTTCCATTCCTTGCTTTTCCTTTTTAATTCCCCTTTTTGTTTCTTTAACGCCACCTAATTTGTGTAAATTAAAACCAGAAAATAATTAGGCACTTATGTGCACGATTGTTTTTGTAGTTGTGTTTTTGTGTTCAGAACACTAAATATTCCTTGATAAAACTCTACGTAACTTTAGCTACTGGACTGCCAACAGATTCCCTTTTTGAAACCATTTAGGTAATATTTCCCTGTGATATTTCTGGGTTCTTCGCTGTGCGAGAATTCTGTGTATTAATACCAAAAGCCCTAAGACTTACGGAAAATTTTATTGGAAATGTGACATACTTGTTTCATTTCTGTTTACATCTTCTTTCAGATAAATACTTAGCGGGTTACGCTTAGGAAGTGCGCAAATGCGGATGCATGTATGTTTGTAAAATGCCCACCACATTTGTCGGAGTTTTAAAAAAAATTGTTATATAATGATAAACTGCTGTACAGTCGAGGTTTCAACTGTAGGTGTTATCCCATTTTGTAGTAGCAAACGCAGAGTTCAGTAAACCGCCACTGCGCACATCCGCATATTTTGCTAGTCTAACCATGGAAGGACTGCACTGTCAATGTAAATGTATTTGTGTACTGGTGTTTACTGAAATTAGTACTGGTCCTCAGTGACAAATTCCATGGAAATTTGCTGATTGGTTCTCGAATTACATTGGCCGGAAAAAATAAATCTCTTACTTTTAAAATTTGGGCTGATTCTTATAGTTTTGACTTTGCTGAATCCGAGTATGACAACGAAATTGCCTTATCACCTACCAGTGTTTAGGAGAAGGGATTAAATCCAGACACACGTTGGTAATAACATAGTAATATATTGGCTGCCAATTGCAATATACAGTGCCAAATACTAAACGTCGGTAGTATACACGGTATCCATACTACAAAAAATTCATCATTAACTAATCACCTCTTCTTCTTTTGCTTCTTACATTCTCCAGTTGGTGTCTCCCTTGTAAGACTCCAGCAGCAGTCAGCCAACGCATTTCGACTCCATTTTCCACTGTACCTCTTTTAGTTTTAGCTAATAACCTGGTGGAACCTTTCGCCATTTTCACAGTACAGGGCTGCCATATTTTTCGGGAAAATAATCAGCATGGTAATGAAGGAAATGAAGTTTCAATGACATGATGACGTGTTACACCCGTCGCGCTGTATAGTGAAATCAGCTCATGCACATTTTCACTGTAATTTTCTGCTTTTTTATTGCCTAGAGAGTTTCTGCAGACGGTTTCAAGTGCCTTCCAATGTCTTCTTTCCTTAGCATTGAATTTTGTACTAAAGTCGTGGTCTTCGAATAGTTGTTTAATTTTTGGACCAACGAAAATTCCTTCTTTCATCTAGGCCTCACTCTTTTGGGGATATTTTTGCCTTAAATAGGCAAATCCTTCACTTTTTTTTTATCCATCGCCTGCCACAGTCCTTGAACGTGAGTGGCAGAAAATTCTCGGCCCCCAAGTTTTATACTGATCTCCGACCCTACACTCAAAATACAGTTCATAAGCTTTTGTCACGGGTTTTGTGGGTGGCTTTCTTTGCGATTTTAATGCCACTTCGCCGAGAAAGCAGCAAAACTTATTCGGCCTATTTTGGTAAGAACGTATTATGTTGTACACAAGGAAATTACTTCTCAAACACACAGTGAATCTTGCTTCGATTCTGACAAAACACGCAGAGTGGAGGGTAGAATTAGACTGGGGTTTTGAGAGACTGGGCTGCGACGCATTATCGTGCGACCATTTAACACGGACACTTTATCATGTCGACAAATAATCGACATTTTAACACTGCCACAGTTTATCATACCGACATTTTATCAGAGCGACTAATTAAATTTTGTCGCTGTTATAAATTTTCGGTGTGTTTAGCGTCCCTTTTCTTTGCGGTGTGATATGCAAATGAAAGTGACACTAAACAGCTGGGAGCAAGCCTTTGTAGTTTGAGGTATATTTAGAGACAATATTATTCTGGGAATTTAAGTGACGTAAATAAGTAAAAATAAATGAACAGAATAACAAACCTTTGGCCCAGCTCCAAATTTCGGAGTTTGGCCGCTCAACTGAATTATCAGCAGAGGGAGATACAAACATTTCATTCATGCATTCGAGTTTGTGGAACTATTGTGAATGAAAATCCATCAAAACTATTTCGGGGAGGAAACTGATGACGACCAGTTCTGTGTTGTGAAGGTCGACAGACGACGAGCAGCGATACATTTTAATAAGCTTTCCGCAATGATACGAACGCGCATAAAACGTGGATTTTTACAGTTTCAATACAGTAGAAATTCTAGCAGCACGAAATACTTAATTGACTAGACACTCAGATGTAAGTCTCTAAATTCTGTATGGTTCGAATCTTCCTGTAATGATTATAGAGAAAACAAGGCTTCGACAATGTGCTGTTATATTCGCTGAGTGTTGTAAGTCTTGGAGTAAAGCCGCCTTCCCACAACCAGAGTATTCGACAAATGCGCTGGTGATTTGCTTTGTACAAGGATCCGGTGAATATATGTCGTACCGTTTGCACGAATGAATTACTTGAAAGGATTTGTACTTCGACACGTTTTTAAAATATTTTTGTGGTTTTGTAATCGCCTACTGAATGATACTAATAGTCCACACAAACACACACACACACACACACACACACCACACACACACACACACACACACACACACGTTATTTGTCTGCGTGTTTAGTGTATACGAGTCTTAAAGTGAGGTTCTGTCTTGTTTAGTTCTCACAACGAAGAGGGATTATTTCTCCATACAACATTAACGGATTAATTTTTGTAACAGAGACGAAGAATGTTTACTGTGCGATACGAGACAAATATTTAAATATAATTCAGGTTAATTTAGTCCTTTAGAAGGTTATCTTGAGAACTCCAGGACAATAAAACTTGTGAATTTTCAAATATTGGAAAATGGATATCGAAATATTTATATTTCTCAATGAAATGTCATCTGTTGCCCAACACACGTCACAGATCATGTTAGGTGCATAAAGCAAATGAGGCGAAATATTATTAAGGCGCCATATATAGAAATATTTGTTTTTTAATGTAAATTTCTGGGGTTTGTAGGCGGCATGTCCCTGAGGGGGTTGTGTTTCGAGATTCTTCAAAATTAACGTTAAATTTCACACGTCCATATTCTTCTTTATCCGGTAGCTACTCAGGTACATTAATATTAAGGCCTTGCAGGGTTCAACACGTTTTTTTACGTGGATTTCGTTGAAAACTCACACGCGACCGAACGCCATTTCCTGTGTGGGCGGAGGTTGCCGAATGTGTCGATTTGATCTCAGTAACAATATGTGGCAGTGTTTATGAATGAAACAAAGCGGCCTCTCATGCCGTTGATTAGTTATAGGAAAGTTAGCGTTAGACCACGACTTGGACCTGTGCAGTGTTCCCCGCTTAGAACTGGTTCTGCTAAACCTCCTTTCGTCCTATAATTGAAAACTTCTGGCCGGATTTCTCAGTCGCGCGAGCAGTTTGTACGTGGTTTTGTAAAACAGTTCCATAGCAAAGTCGTGCATTGATTGTATTTTTAATTTTTGTAACTTTGAAGTACGGTTTGGGGACTGCTCGTGCAGATGTTGGAACACATGATTACATAATCTCGTGCAGAAGGCGAGTAAACCAGATATTGTACCTGCAATCACATAAACTGGACGTTGTCTCGTACACAGTATTTCTTTTGTTTCGCTTTATAACGTTCAGCCGTCTATGATGATAGCTTAACCACTTACGGAAATCCTTCACGAACTCGGGTTTATATATCCGTTACACCTTACGAGAATAATTTTCAATGCTGCATGTCCGTCTCGCATTTCTTTAGTAGAATCTTAAGAGAAGGAAATATAGATTAATGTATTTGTTGACTGCAATTTAGACGCAAACAATACAAAGAACAACACAATGAAACAGAATACAAAGAATAAGAACATAAATAACCATAAGAAATCATAAATGTTACAATAAGAATAATTAAAAATAACAATAAAAATACATCATTTAAAAATTAAAAAGAAGCATGCAAAACATACAACCTCATATACAATGATAAGAAGTGGAATCAAAAGAATATGAAAGAATGTGATCAACGAAAAAGCCATATAAATAGCAAACTTCATATGATCTATATATCTTTTAATAACGTTAGACTAATTTCTCTTAATAAGCAATTAACTGTGGACCGTCTGCTACAGATTATGGAAAGGGCTAGAAATTTGTGTGAAAAATTGTCGGTAAGAATAGTCTTTTGTTGTTGTGTGGGTAATGGCACCCTACCAGACTACACGGCTTCATGACCCACAAGACAACAATATGTACCTGCATCTTCACGGAAACGTGAAGTTTTACGTAAACAATCTGTTTGCCCTATGACTCCTTTACTTAGTGCAGTTTCTGTTTGTTTTATAACAACATAATATTAAAGTCAGTAGTATTTTGATAGAGTGCAATATCGTTATGTCTCTCGTACATTCATAAATTTTGAAAAAAAAAATTGTGGAGTTTTATAAGCCTTTGTATACGAATTTCATGCCGCCGAAGATATACCAGCAACTTTCCTATCGCTTCTGTTGACTGTGAATTATTACGTATCAAAAGTTTACAGAACTTTCGACCCAAATCGAATGAACATATTTCTCCGAACTCACAGACTAGCACCCATTCATCAAGTCCTGAATAACTGCTGTGCTGTTCACTGACGTATAAATACATCGACTTGATTAGCCACTTAGTAAGTTTATCGTTCACTGTATTTTACGAAGTTTAACAGATTGTATAACTTTCTCTAAAATCTTCGAAGATTATCGCAAATTAATTATACAAATAACGTTAATTCTCTGACCTCCTATTTCTAGCTCTATAGTGCACCCACACACTGACAAACACACGACAACACATTTTAGCACCAATGCTTGTAATAAGACAGAGAAGCTACAGTATATTTACCCATCCATATTTGCCATAAGACGGACAAGTGACAACATATTGACAAATGTGTGTATCGTGTTTGTATAGAGAAGTAACATTGTACAGTGTGTCCCACTCACTACCGAACCCGGCATTTCTTTAATAATTCAAACACCAATGAAGATATTGCAACGAAATTTGAAAGGGAGTACGTTCGTTGTGTGAGAAATGAAGAGGAATGTGTCTGTAGTGCGCCTAATTGTTGCGACACGGTAAAATTATTAAAGAAATGCCGGGTTCGGTAGCGAGTGGGACACTCTGTATCTACTCGTCCATGAGGCAATAATATATACGAGGCAAGGTCAAAAAGTAAACTAAATTTATTAATCACTTCATGTACAACAACCTTTTGCAAATACAAAGTTTATCATTTCTCAACACACTCGCCTCTTTTTCTTAACGCATTTTTCACCCCTGTAGCGGTTCACAAGCCTTCCGATCCTGTCTGCGAAAAAAGTTTCGGATTGTGATCGAAACCGCGTGCACACCGCGTCCTTAGCTTCATCGTCACTGACAAATCTTCTTCAACGCAAAGCTCATTCAAGTGTTCCAAACATTTGATAATCCGAAGGAGCTAGGTCCAGACTATATGAGTGAGGAGGGGGGGGGATTTCAGATTTCAACTGCCCGCTGGCTTCAGGGTAGCTGCCGCGGAATGCGGACGCGCGTTATCGTGGAGCAAAGAACCCCAATGGACACTAAATCCGAGCACTAACATTCTTCTATAAATTTCAGACGTTTTAACGCTTTCTGACAACAAAAAGCGTGTCACAGCTCCCTCTTCTACAACGATGCAGTTTGAAAGCGGTGCCCCCCATATTTAAAGAATATTTGTGCACAAACACAACACTAACTGAACCTGACACAGACTTGTCGCAAGAGTGCCTAGTATGTAGTTATTAAGACAACCGCTAGGTTTCGCAGTGCGTAGATAGCAGCGTCAATAAAGGAAATTCCGCTTTATTTTTCATTCACGTTCGTGTATTATTTACGCATAAAGTGAAATATGCATTTCATTGACGGGTTTCATACATAGGCCTATATTAATTATGGTCCACCAAAGTTTGGGGTAGTCAGAAAAACTGCTGAGTTACCAGTTACGTAACTCCGTCGGGACATCGGTGACTGTGACACTGTGTGAAAGACACGTCATTCTCATGCACCCTCTTTGTGAGTTTATATGACGGGAAAATTGGACAGCAGTGCTAGTTAGTGCGATAATGAAGATGAAATATTATAGAGGAATATGCAAGAATATAATATGAGGTTCGTGGTTTTTAAAAACATAAGATTACAGAGTCACATGAAAAATTACAGGTTCTTTCGTTTTTGTCTTCCGCTTTATTTCGGTACACCAAGATATTTTAAAGCGTCACTCACGGAGATCGCCATATTAATTATCTTAATTAAGATTTACATAACTATATGTTAACTTGATACGGCGATGTGTCTCATTATATCGTTAAAATTACCTGCAGTCTCAGGTAATTAACTCAGCAGTGAGTTACCAAGCATATAAGAGCTGCAAGCTTCGGGAACCGTTTATCACAAGCGTCGTCAAATTTTTGTGAATTCTGTCATTCAAACCAAGTATCCTAATTCCACTTCAACGACAGCTTAAATAAACACGCTCAGTGAAGACTTATAACTAACCTACGCTATGGAGCAGAGTTCTTCTTGAGAAGCTAAGAGTTCCTCAGCTAATCCGAAAATTTTACTTATTTTACAGTACCCGAAGATTCATTACCGCATTCACAATTTCCAGCCATCCCTTCCTATCCGGATTAAGATAAATCCATTTCACGTTTTCTCATTCCACTTCTTGTAGACTCATTTTAATATTATCCCCATCTCACATAGGTATTCCAAGTGGTTTCTCTCCATCAGGTCTCCCCACCAAAACCCTATATACACCTCCCCTGCCCCCATACGTACCACATGTCCCGCCTATCTCATTCTTCTCAATTTGATCACACGAATAATATTTGATGAGGATACAGATAATAAAGCTTCTCGTTATGTAGTCTTCTCCACTCCTTTATTTCCTCTTCCCTCTTAGGCTGAAATATCTTGCATAACACCCTATTTTTCTCGAACACCCACGCCGTATGTTTCTCCCTCAGTGTGAGAGATCAAGTTTTACACCCATTCAAATCAACAGGCAAAATTATGGTTCTGTATATTGTTATCATTATACAGGATGTTTCAGGAGGAATAGTAAATATTTTAGGAGGTGGTAGTGTAGACTGTTCCGAGTAAATAAGTTCATATAAACGTGTGTCCAATTTTCAATGGGTGTGAAGATACAGCTGTTTGAAGTTGGCGCATATAGAACAGATTTTTGTCTGTGGGGATGGATGAAAAGCGAAATCTACAAAGAAAAAGTAAACACAAGAGGCGAATTGGTCGCTCGCATTATGTATAATGCTGCCTTCGTAAAGCAAGAACGCCAAGACGACCTCAGGAGAGCTATACGTACTATTGCCAAGAGGGTTGATAAGTGCATTGAAGTCGGCGGTGGGATTTTTGAACACTTACTTTGAACTGTTGCAATTTATTGAGATCATTTACATAACCAATAAATACAATCAATACGTCATTTGTCTTTCCTTCATACCTTTTGTAAGGCTTTTTGTGCGTAACATTCAAAAAGGTATATCTCCACACCCATTGAAAATTGGACGCATGTTTGTATGAACTTATTTACTCGGAATAGTCCATACTACCACCTCCTAAAATATTACTGTTCCTCTTGAATCATCCCGTATATTTGGATAGCAAACTACAAACAAAATATTCCCCACCGAGTGGTGGTAGGCATTGCCTGAGTTCAATCTGCTCTCAGAAATGCAAATCAGACGAAGAAGACTATAAGAATGCAAAACTTTCATTTGTCGACATATTTGAAAACCCGGTGTAACTATACAGATTAAGGTATGAGGGATTACAAAAGCGTATTAAAATAGTTTTATAAACTATTCCTGTTTCCTTAGTTGATTTATGATATGCCAAGTATGTTAGAGAAGTGAATAGATTCTGCTGGCTTAGGAGAGGGCCAGTAGCGAGCTTGTGCGAACATCTTAGTGAAGCCTAGCCTTTCGTTAACGATGGCAAATTTAGTTACGTCCTGAACGACTTGTAGCTTCATATTAGGAAGTCTGTTAAACGGATTCGTTTAGTCTGTCTTTATATTAGGCTACCTGAAAACGCTGTTTCATCCTCCGTGGGCAGACATCATAGAATGAAATGCGGGAATAGTGGAGGAAATGAGTCGTGGGTGGATAAAGTTTAAGAGAAAAAAGACTGCCGTCGACTACGAAACAAGCTAGACGACTTTGGCTTCCATGAGAAAGAAAAAGTAAGAAACCATTCGGATTTCTTCGCCCGAATTCCAACCAAATATTGGTCGCATGCTTATTTCATTGCCAGTTACCCTGTTTATGCAGCATGTGTCCTTCAGCTAATGTACTGTACATGAAGTGCCATAACAAGGCGTGCAATTGTGGGGGTCGTGACGCTTCTTGACCTCACACTGTAACGCCTAAGACTTCGCAACTTTGTCTGCACTATTATATAGATCCCTGTACGATGAAATTTAACACTAGACGGTATTTCTTGGACTGACAAGGAACTCGTATGCTACTGAATCCAAGGATCCGAATCCTTCGTGAGAATCTAATAGTAGTTCAGTTGCTCAAAATGTTTTATGTATTTTAGGGAATGTGAAGACTGGATAGTACTCTGAGTTGCGCACGTTTTTGGCAGTGTAATATATCCTAAGCAAAACGAATCCATTGCAGATCTCACCCAATTTTTTAATGCTTTAGGGCATCTGAACCTTTAATAGTTTTGTGTTTTTGATTTGGCGTCTAGGGACATATAGTTTGATTTGTATGCTCATTAAAATATACACAACTTTATTGAGAGTTCCTATTTATATATTCGTATGTATTGTTTCGTATATAAAATTATTTGCAGTGATAAATGATAATGATTTTCATTTGTCACGTGCCCGTTACACGTTTTGGTGTTATCTTCATATCTTCTTGAAACTACTTCGTCAGTTTGCGGCATTCAAGAAACATATCGCATAAATTACAGATTGCATTAAATTCTACAACGTACAGCCGTTATCAATTCTTGTCTTGAATAAAATATCCAAACTAATTTCTGAGCAATTTCATTTATATTTTTTGTATTGTAGACTCGCTTGTATATAATTAAAATATGACACCAAGCGTTGTGGCAACTGCGTGACAAATATATTATGGAACAAAGAAAGCCGTATTTGATGTTGATAAATTTCTTACAGTACTGTTTTTGAAAAGACGTTTTGAAATTAATGGAAATAAGAATGTCTACAGGTAACTAGTGTATTATTCGTTGCGGTGTTTAATGTTATGTCCGTAAATGGTGAGATAAAATAGCAACCAAAAGGTATGTACAGAAAATCGTAGAAGTAAAATATTTTAACTTATTTGGAGGGTCATCGCATATATTGTTAAAATCTATTGGCAGTACGTGTTTAATGACAAGATAGGGAAAGGAATTTTAATTGTCTCACTGCACGATTTGTATCAGCAGTAAATAAACATGAAGGCAAATGAGGTAGGTAGAATCGCACAAAAAGCGTTTGGAAAATACATGTACTGTAATTTGAAGTGCACTTTTACACACTTGTTCATTAAAAAAGAAACACTGAGAAAAATGGAACAGGATTTTAACAACTGGAAATAATGGCCGATAAGGGAATAAGAATTTAAATGAATAATATTTCATATGTACACCAACATGCGCGCGCAAACACACACAAAACACTCGCAAATAGACAAGTATTTATGACCTTTCTGTTATATGCCGTGTAGTTTAATTGGTGCAAAAGTGCGTGATAAGAATTACAGATTCTCAAAATACTCTCCATTCAGAAAATGAACTGCTTGATTATTCGTCCGAAGTCGTTTCCCTGATGTATCACGACGTCCTCTGCTGTGACAGCGCTGGTGACACCGCATGCATCAACTGCAGTGGACAGAAGAGTGTTGTATCCTGTGCTGTGTTCCAATTCTTATTTATAACGTAAAAGCATTTGTTTTGGTATAGTGAATATTTGATGAAATTGAACTGAAACTGTGCACAGGTTGTCACTATGACGCAGTATTTACAATGCGATTTCGACAAGGCCAGTAATGCTGTCACATAAAGTCACAAGTAGGCTTAATGCTTCCTCAGAATTGCAGTTGCTGTACATTTCCGCCGTATTGTTTCTTATTAATTACAGACTGTGTCTACAAAAGTAAGAAGATATTTGAAGGTCGAAATCGATTGACGGCCAAAAGAAGTCAGTATGTGTTTTTGTTTAAGGTGTATAACTGTCCGGCCATTTTGCATAAACAGAATGCTCGATTCTTCCTCTTACACATCTCCTACACACTTTCATGTCATAATGCTTCAGAACACGGACAATTTTTTATGTCACTTTCAATTAAAATAACTTCACTTTAATCTTGGCAGTTCCTGGTTAATTGTAAAAATTAAAGTCCACATTTCACGCCTGTAGTCATAAGAAAACGTAATCTCGTTTGGCGTATAATTGTCAATAATTTTCATTATGGTACGTCTGATGCAGCAAGGAGGGATGTTTTGTACATTATCATCAATGAATAAGGTGAACTATTTAAAATCACACAGGTTGAGTAAAATGTGTTTATAGCAAGGCTATGGGAAATTCTGTGCATTTGCAAGTTCGTATGTACAAGCGTTGTTTGATATGTTTTCTCTTCAGGATTGTTCGAAATCAGATGTTTTGTTATTATTGGTTTTCAATTGCGCTTTAGAATTTCGCATGATGGGGGGTCAGCGGAAGCCAGTAGGGACTGAAACTTAATAATGACACTTCATCTTCTACTCTAAACTGGCGGTGGTTGTTTATTGAGCACAAACGAAACTTGTGTAAAGAAGAACATAAAAACTTCCTTATCCGCTCGTACGACAGTCAATCTACAGTAACTGCTCAGATTAGTAAGTACTTATGTGTTTGTCTTGTCAACAGAGTCCAGAACAAAATTATACATAAAATTAGGTAGTAAATTGTTTGAAAAGTGACAAATTTCACATAATTTGGAACAACACGGATAATTAAGTGCATTCGTGAAGAAATTGAATTCGGAAAATGCTTGTTGCCTTCAAATTCAAAAACGTTTGTCTTCCATCTGATACCCAAAAACGTAAAGATTAGAATACGCATAACTGCAGTGTTGCCTCTTCTTTTTTTTTATATAGGGGGATGGGGTGTTTCTAAAATCTGGAGAAATTTTTACACTGTGGAACTTCAGTAGTTTAAATCTGCGCTAGATATGACTTCTCCCCCCCCCCCACGTGGGGCAACAGCCCCTAGTGGGTCATGGCCTCCTCATTATCGAGGCTTCACGATCACAGTAGGTCTCCTCTAGACGAGTGATCAGTCCGACGCAAAGAACTGTACCTGACAACGCACAACACTCACAAGAGACAGATATCCATCTCCCTGGCGGGATTCGAAACTTCAATCCCTACAAGCGACTAGCCGCAGTCCCACGCCGCTAGGTATGAACAAGCTGATCATATAGGGAAGAATACTTTAGGCTTGGCATGTTGCGCATATTGAACGGAAAAAAATGCTTACTAATTTTTGGTGTGAAAACTCGAAGGAAGCAAATCGCCTGGAAGACCTAGACGCGGGTGGTAAACTCAGGACTGGACTTTCGGTTCTGTGAAATTGAGGGAATATGTGGAGAAGCTGCGGAACTGCTATCTGCACAAGAAGGGGTCTGTTCCATGTAGCTAGTGAAGTCAACATTGAGTCCATTTATCGGGGTATGGTCCAAATGTATGAATGGGTGCTTCGATGTGTTCACATGTTGGGCTACACAATGAATGTAGTCAGGGTCATTCGTTTATTTATTTTAGCTAAGATTATGCACACTATCGGTTAGAAAAACTTAATAGGATTAAAGCAATTGAAAGCTCAGAATGACAATGACAATTAAAATGGAATTTTAAAAAATCAGGCATTTGGTTATAGACTGGCCTACATAAGATCAGGAAGGTAAATACGTCAGGAAAATTTGCCGTAACTACCAAGGAACATGGCCAAGTTTTATAATGACGTCGCGCAAATAAACCACAGTTTTTAAGTAACTAGGATTCGTAAAAAACAAAACAATTTCTCTTCAGAAATCGAGACGAAATGCCTAGAGAATGTGAGGTATTTTAGTAAGGCTGGTTTCACAGTTATGCTTTGAGGGAGCTGTAAACGCCTTTTCAATACCCCCGAAACACGCCATCCTTCTTTATTCCTTATAATAAAATATCAGAACCTTAGCTCAACGTTGAACTATTTGACTCTAACTGAAACTGTCAATAAATTATGCAGTTCAAAACAGTGTAGTGACATTTGTTGGTGTAGCACTGAATGGCTATTTTCATGTTTCATGTTGCATGTAAAAGGATTTCACCTGCCGGTAACTGTTACGGTTTAAAACTGAGTAGTGACGGATGTGTATATAGTACTGAATAGCTTGTCTGACGGTTTTTGTTGTGTGAGGAAGGGTTCAATAGCTTTTTCGGTAGCAACAAAAAAGCAGGAGAACAAGACGTAAGAGTATAATATACAACGAGGGTAACTTTACAAATAGCCAAGAAGTAAAATTGTAAGGTAGAATATCAGAATTTAAATTTATGGTGAAATGAAAGGACTTATTCCTCCCCCCCTTCCCCACCCTTACAAGTTCGTGAGGTATTGGAGACAGGACAGCGGGAGGTGGGCGATGTTCTTTGAATCCCCGATAAAGGACTTGTACTGTGTTTGTAACCATATTTCTACAGTGTGCGGTATTGTACAGGTTGGTCTACTGGTTCTGGATGCAATGAAAGAAGGCAGGCGGAAAGCTTCTGATTTTTTACCCGGATTCCGGAACGGGTTACAGCGACGGCTAAAGGAATTTTACGGCCAGAATATCTGACACAAGGAGACTTGAATGAAAATAAAAATGAAAATCTCACCAATGATTCAACAAAAATATGAATGATGGAGTCGGAAAGATAGTATCTGAATTGTGAGCACTTGTGCCTACAGTCTGTGTAAGAGGGGCAGGCAAGGCAGGAGCGGCATATGCCGTGCAGCAAACCGCATTGCTGTGTCTTGGTATTTCCACCTGTGTTGAGGTGCTCATGCGTTGCTCATTACATGTTGTGATTTCCGTTGGACCTACTATCCGCATACCTACCTACCTTTTATTTGCTAACTAAGAGGCGTTGGTCGTTTCGTTCTTGGTTTGCTGTAGGTTGGAGGTTAGGTGCGGTTAGGTTGGAGTAGTGGCCGACCAACGTGGTAATCAACATTATAGTCGCGAGCTCCTGATGATGGGCATAGTAGTGCCAGAAACATGTTGAGTCTATAAGAAGTACAATAAAATAATAAGTGGCATCTAGTTGGTTTTTATTCTGCAGTGAAATTTGATATTTTAGTGTTTTTCGAAAATATGTCGAGAAATTTGAAGTCTCATTAAAATCGGACAAGAATAAAGAGTTCTTTACATAAAGACCGATATACATTTTTGATCATATCTGGTTCAATTCTTATTACAATGAAAACTGTTTTAGAGAACAGTTGTAGAGAATCTCAAAACACACATTTTGTGGTCAGTAACGTCTTTTCGAAAATCATGCCGTTTGTGGGACATGTGGAAAAATACTGTAGAGCGGGGCAGACCACAGGTGACAATGGCGCATGCGCATTGCGTGATGGAAACCTAAGGCTACAAATATACACCCAGGCTGTGTAACACTCATTGCTCTTCCACTGCAACAGTGGTTGCACGAACGCGCAACAGTGTTACGTTAAACGTACATTGACTTTCCTGTGTATTTTTATTATATTTTACTAACACGATTGATGCCAACGTGACCCCAAAGTTGGAGTTGGCTTATAGCTGTAACTACAGCCTGCAAATTTTTTTTTCACAACAGCCCATTAAAATAAAAGTAGCGATAACATGAATTCTTTGTCTTAGACTCAAAATAATAACAACACACTAGTGTCCTCTATTATTAATATTTTTCAGTGAACCCCCTGGAATATTTCGCATACCAGCATGGTTTTCGCAAACCACTGTGTGGAAAAAATTCAGAAGGTCATACGATTCATTTTACACAATGTTTGATTAATTCGATTTAATTGATAAAACAATAGCCACTCCTGGCATTTCGTACAGTTTGTATTCGCATGTCCAGCCTCGTGGTCTAGTGGTCAGAGTCTGACTACTAATCATGAGGTCCCGGGTTCGATTCCCGGGTATACCGTGGAAATTTTCCCTGAAGGGGAAGATTCTCGCGGTGATTATGGTCTGGGTAGGTTAGTAGAATTTAGGTTTAAGGGCCCTCTTGGCACTACATCCTCCTATATCACCACTCACATCATCTGGACAACGTAACTACGTCTCATGGGCTTCCCAACTTCAGAAGTCGGTTGCACTCCTGCCATGCCCAGGAGAGAGGACCACGAAGTCCACAAGGACATGTGGCGGAAAAAAAACCCCGCATATCCTGGACCTTGGTTACACCTGTAACCATGCAGTTTAACGTCGTAGCAGAGCGTTGTATAGCTCTGTGCAGAAATGAAACCTCCACAACAGCCTTCGTGTTCGAAGATAAAGTACGTAGTAAGACGGAAACTGGCCTGTTTTGAACTACGGTGCCGGCATTGGCCTGCAACTGGTATTCTGAAATGCACGGCCACAAGAGTCGTTCGATGGATATTGAACTCCCAAAATAATGAAGGTTAACCTCTGACCTCAATTCTGTACCGATGATAAAAATTGCTTCCCCTCTATGCTTCCATTTCATACACTGGGACAAATTTATCTTTACATTTAACTTTACATGTTTGTATTCATTAATTTTGATTTTATTCAGGAAGATGTAAAATTGGAAGAAAGTGAAGAGTGTGTCACAATTTTACGCTGATTTCTTCTAAATTCTGCTGTTAATATGCACGGCTACTAACTATGTCATAAGACCAATGTGATTAACGATTTAGGATCATGGACAAAAGAAATCTGAGAACCATTTGTCTGGAGGAAATGAGGACAAACACGATAATATTCTGGACATCCGATCTGCAGGCCGGAGGACACAGTAGTTTTGCCAACTTTATTGCGACGTTCTGTTTTGTGTATGGGACTATATTACAGATATAGGTTTAGATATCACGCACGCACGCACGCACACACACACACACACAAATATTCATAGACATGCACACGTGTCTGTATCAGCTAGTATAAAATGGTTTTGTTATAACTTTTTCCCCCACGAATTGGTCGATTCTTAAGCTGAGTGTCACTGAGTGGAAGGACACAAGGGGCCGTCTTAGGAACACACATGGGAATAATTTGGGCTAAGTGAAAATGAATTTGGGACCAAAGTTAAATGCAGTAGGGTGTTGGATGGTCTAAAGATTTTTTAAATTTATTGTAATTGTAGAAATACTATTTTTACATGACGTATATCTCGACGTCGATAAAATATTACGTACCAAGTCGAAACTGAAGTGTTGTGTTGAACCAATAATAAAATATTCAAACTTCTACTGAAAGACTTGGTATATCTAGCCGTAGATGGAAGGATGTAACAACACAGGCAATTTGACGTTCAGTTGACCGTGCATCGTGAAAAATTCTTATAATGAAACCAACTAGATGCACTAATTTCTCAAATTTATTTTTGGAATAAAAATCTACATGTTTAGGACAGTTCCTCTGTCCATCATCAGGAGTTTTTCACTGTATACAGCAATGGTATATGTCATACAGGATCAGGACGGAACTGCAGTTCCGTCCTGATCCTGCTCGCAAGCTGTTAGCAAACCTGTATGACATATACCATTGCTGTGCGTACAGTAAAAACTGTTGATGATGGACAGAGGAACTGTCCGAAACATGTAGAATTTTATTCTAAAAATAAATTTGAGAAATTAATGCATCTAGTTAGTTTTATTATAAGAATTTATCACGATGCACGGTCACCTGAACGTCAAAAACAATAGAGGCCTACTGTCGAAACCGGTTTTAACGAAATCGGTTCATGCGACACCTCACCTATAAAATAAATTTGAGAAATTAGTGCATCTAGTTGGTTTTATTATAAGAGCACAAGCACTGTACGTAAAACATAACATTGAGGCGCGTTCGTGCAACCATTGTTGTAGTGGAAACGGAGTAAGCATTACATATTCTGAGTGTGTCTGTAACCTCTTAGGTATCCAGCATGCAATACGCCTGCGCCATATTTCCGTCTGTTGTCTGCCCGGCTCTGCAAAGTTTTTCCACATTATCTCACAAAAGATACGATTTTCGAAAAAAAAAATTTAAACATAAAATATATGTTGTGGTTTCTTCTGCGAGTTATTTCTGAAACATTTCTCATTATAAATAGAAATGTCTGTTGGTCTTCATCTTAATTACCCGTTGTTCTCGTCAGATTTTAATGAAACTTGAATTTTTTCCCGACAGATTTTAGAAAAATATTCAAATATCAAATTCCATGAAAATCCGTTCAGTGGGAAATAAGTTGCTCCATGCGAACAGACAGACATAAAGAAGCTAATAATTGCTCTTCGCAATTTTGCGAACGCGCCCAAAAATGAACGTTTTTGTGACTCGTGTGTCTGTGAACTATATTAGTTGGTGCAAGTCAGATATTATTTCCGGCGCTTGCTTTACCACTCAGACATTCAGTCATTAATCGCTAATGAAACCGTCCTTTCTCACATGCTGATGAATGCAGCGAACATCCGATGCCAGGTCTGCATCTAGACAGTCGTGCCTATTAGGCTGTAGATTGAAACGCAACGAGAAGCGCTTCGGAGCTGTGTTCTCATTTTTCGAGTTGGGAAGCAGTTCCGTATTCGTACAGTTTACAGTTAATTGAGACCGACTTTCATTAGTCCCGTTTCTGGTGCGTAAAATTGAGCTTGAGTAATAATAGTGAACTGTAAGTTCAGACTGTACTGTACACGTATAAGAATTATTTCCTTGCAAAAATCACTCTGTATTTCGGCATCCGATGTCAAAGCAAATGTGATACTTGCGAGTTGTCAGACTTTCGCGGCAGTGCAGTTCTGGTCTCCGTTGGTCTGGGGTGTGACGTGACGTCACTGGGTGTTTGTTCCCTGACAGCGTAGTGATCTGGCATCCTGGGTTCGAAAGTTCAGTGAATTTGACATTAGACGATATCTCGAAAATTCGGGCATGAACCAATCAGAGACGCGGCTAAAAATCGCAGAAGAACTGATACTTCACAAGATGAGACTTAACTGAATCCAGTTTTGTTGCACATAAGCATTAAAAAAAGAGGCACGCAATGTACTGTACGTAGAAGGTAACATCGTGCAGGTATTGCCGTGGAAAAGCGAAATGTATTACATATTCTGAATGTGTGTTTGTAGCTTTAAGCATCATTAAATGTGCATGCGCCATATTATATTATCTGTGGCCTGTCCGGCACTAATATATTTTTCCACATTATCTCATAAACGTCGCGATTTTGGTAAAGATTTATTGAACATAAAATGTGTGTTTTGATTTTTTTCTACAATATTTGTATGAAACATTTCTAGGAAGAATTTTGCGAGATATTATCGTAAATGTGCATTGGTATTCACGTAAATTACTTATTATTCTAGTTGGATTTTAATGAAAATTGAATTTTGCCGAAAAATACTCATATAAAATTTCATGAAAATCCATCCAGTGGGAGCCAAGTTGTTCCATACGGACGGACGGACGCACAGACAGACACTACGAAGCAAATAGTTACATTTCGCAATTTTGCGAACACGCCTAAAAATGAACTTACATTACGTAAATATTAATTTCAGAATTTCAGTGTCAGGCAAACGTACCCAACTTCATGATATGCCTTATTTCGTGTTACGAAATTCCAAATTGGAGATGATTCAGTAGGCTGTATGTTCCAGAACCAAACAGCTGTATGAATCATTCCATACTGGAACTGTCTTTGGAATACAGTTCATAATTCTCTTGGGGTTTAACGCTATGTAAGATCATATTTTGCTTCCAGCGTTTTGGAGAAAAATCCTGCCTCAATCTAATCAGTGACAGTTGGATACCTGAATGCAAACTTATCTTCATGGTGACTAAATTAGTTTCAGATATCCACCTGAGGGTAATTCAGTCACCGTGTATATAGACACAGTGCATTCTTCGAAACGTCGGAAAGAAATTACGATTCTACGTAGTGAAATAACCCAGAATATTTGTGCGAGACTTGCCGTGGGAACCTGAAGACCTTTGTCACTATAGAATACATATCTAATTTCACGGTTAATTTGGAGCGTCGTAGAAAGGAATAAGGTATGTCACGATATTTGGCACATGTGAAGGCTGCAGACAACAGCCGTTCTATTTCCTCTCCCATTTCCAAATAAATCGCAGCTCTAGAAGTATAACGGGAAGAACACATAACAGCGCAAAATAACGGAACTGACTACGTTTTTGTACCCTTCTTCAGCGGATTCCAGACATATTGGAAGTCAGAATTTCTCACGTACAAAAAATATCCCCACGTTATGTCCCATATGCCAAGGGTTTGTAAAGATTTACGAGATCGTTACTGGTCGTCCCCTTACGTAAAACGACGTCCGCAGTGGGTAAGATCGAAAGGATAAGATTTGTTTTCATCCAAGAGATCATCCAGAAAATGTAACATATATGTATGTCTTAATATGTGGGTCCACATAGCCACATATATGTCCCCTGCTCTTGTCACATAAAATATATTTCTTTTCTCTTTTTTAATTCTTTCTTTGTAGATGTATTATCTGCTTTCTTCGTTTTGTGTGGAAAATTTCATAATGAAGACCTAAATACGTGTATATACTGTTATGACACATAAACACAGTGGTTAAATGAAGAAAAATCTGATGGGCAGGATGTGTAGCACATACGCGACATACACAGAGGGATACAGAATACTGGCTAGGAACCGTGAAAAGGAGAATGTTTGAATAACCTGGGTTTAGAAAGGGGTAATATCGGAATAAATTTTTAAAACAAAGAATGGGAGGGCAGGGAATGTCTTAATCTGGCACAGAAAACAGGTGATTGGCGACGTCTTAATGACATGACAGTGAACCTTAATTTTCCGTAAAACATGGGAGTATTTATTGAGCAGCTGCAAGGCTTACTAGCTTCTCCAAATTGCCCTGCATTAAGTTGTCTTTCCGAAATAATCGGCGAGGGAGTCAGTGTCTGTCTGTCTGTCTGTCCAGCATTAGTTAGTTTAGGGAAGTTGCTGAGGCCTAAAGCATTCTAGACAGCACATGCATAAGTAAAGTGTGCGTAATACGAGTACTTAGAAAATACTGGACCTAATTTTTATTTCGCCTATCCGTATAGAATTATCACTTTTGATAACTCATAACATATACATCACTAGAACGCGTACTAACTCACAATTGGAATCACATGTAAGATTGGCTTTTGTGTGTTGCTGTACCGACACACAACCTTCAGTATCTACAATGGACATGCGACGGGTTGCACTACGTGGGAATCGGAGTTCGATTCCCGGAAAGTGCAGAGACTTTATATTTCTCCATACAACTACTACATAACGGGATGTTTTTACTGGGGGAGGGGGGGGTTAAAGCGACAGTGGCATGAATGTGGCGACATCCATCTGGTTAAGAGCTCGTGGAGCTATTCAGCCACACCCTGTAAAATTTCGTGGCATACTCTTCAGTTTATCACACGAACAACTTTTATTTTGTCATACGAGTTTATTTATCACCCCGTTTATTGATTAATTTTGTTATGTTTCTAAGCAACGTACTAATTTATGGTAGATGTTTGCAAATTGCGGCTGTCGAATTTTATCATAAACTTTACCGTAAAACAATTGCTACTAACAGACATATTGCCTATATTGCCTTTCAGTTGAGCCTGCACTGTGTTCAAGTCTTCTCTGAAAATGTGCACAGCAGTTTCCTCTAAAACACTGATAAATCTCTCCCTCTACTTGCCATCACATTGCGGAAAATAGTAATATTCAGAATCACGAATTATTGTCAGCTTGTTTTGTTGATATATTTGCCAAATATGTGCACTAGAATAATGTAGATCTTAATGAGATCTGTAAAAATATGTAAAGGTTACCGTATAACAGGGGGACCGCGGTAGCACAGTGGTTAAGATGCTGTGCTGCAAATCGGAATGTCGTTGGTTCGATCCCAGCTGGTGTTAGTGGATTTTTCATTGACATAAAATCCTTCCGATCGCACTATGGCCCTGGGGTCGACTCAGCCTCTAACAGAAATGAGTACCAGGAGTATTTCCTGGGGGTAAAGGCGGCCGGTGCGTTAGGCTGACAACCTACTACCATCCTGTGCCGTTGTCACGAAATCTGTGAACCTTAACTTCCTAGAACCCTCTGGGTCACTACAGGCTTGTAATGGGACTTCTTTACCCCTTTCACCCTATAGCAGGCCGTGAAGGTCCAGAGGGGGAGTAGAAGTATCCTATAGTTCCACACTATAACTTCGGCACTAGGTCGGGGTAGCTGATCAGCGCCATGCTTTATCCCGGGAAAGAGTCCCACCACTCTTTGTACATAAGGCTGGGTAGAACCCAGGGCCGGTATGGACGGGTGCGAAACATCTCTTCTCCTCCCCCACAGGGAATCGACCCCGGACTCTCTAGCCCGCAGCGAGTCACTATACCGACTGCACTATCCCGGCCCACCGTGAGTCCTGTATTATGTGTTATTTACCAACATTTCTGTAAACCAGTTATTTTTTGAAAACCAGTGGCTTTTTGTTTGAGATTCTTCAAAAACTGTATATACGTTGGAAAGATCATTCGTTCTTTCTCGACAATGTTCTATGTATTTAAAACCACTCAGTATCATACGCCGGTCCCAGTGGCCGCGCGGTCTAAGGCGTAGGTCTGCGGCCGCTTGCCTGCTGAGATTTTGAGTTCGAATCCCACCGGGAGTGTGGATGTTTGTCTGTTGTAAGTGTTGTGTGTTTCAGGTAGAGATCTCTGCGACGAGCTGTTCGCTCATCCAGAAGAGTCCTACTGACTGTGGTGCGTCGTTGTGTGTGATCTAGAAGCCTTGTGAATGAGGAGGCCATGGCCCTCTGGGGGTCTGTCGCGCCAAAAACAAACAGTAACACACGAAACACAAAGGTACAGTGTAAATACTGAGGTACCGTCGTGTCCTCTCAGCTTAGCGTTTATTTCAACTTAAGTCATGTTGAGAACTGAACTTACAACAGTAGAGTTAACCGTTGTTTTGAGAGCAATTTTTTTTATCACAATAGACGTACCCACGTTGTTTACCTACAACTCGTCTTACAGGTGCTGTAACGTGACACATTATCGTAAATACCAGAAAAAGTATTGGAAGAATATTTACATGTCTGTGTAGATGTAGTTTCTGGTGTTCTATTTTGTGACTCCGTTATGTTTGACACATGTTTACCAAATTTTCAGCGAAACATACGGCGTCCATCTTCATCGTGGAATACGGTGGAGTAAATGCCCCAAGACTCCTCTCTGTCTCTCTCTCTGCAACCCCGAGGGCAGAAATCTGTATCTCAAATGCAGATAGATATTAAGTTATGGGGGAACCTGGTGACTGCATCTACAACCCTGAAGGTTCTTCCGAAAATGGTGATAAGCATTTACCAATCTACACCGCGTCATACCCTACAAATTATTAATCTGAATGTTTATCGCCATTAGGACCTCAAATTTCGTTATTTATAACTGTTCGAGCTTAACAATTACATTCAATCACGAATATGTGTAGAAAGTCATTATCGTATAAAACAATGACTGGATGAATAATGTTTTAGAGCTGGGGTTACGTTTAAATCTGTTTATAATTGTCCGAAAGTAGGTTATGCTAGACGTGTTAAAAGAGAACCCTTTAAAAAGAAATGCTACGACGTGCACCGCAGCACTTTGCACTGACTTGCTGTGATGAGCAATACACACTTAAGGGTTGAAATAATTAAATAAAATTGAAATAACGGAATTAGCAATTATTTATAATATCGTACGGCCAGAATGGTAAAATAAACAGACAAATTATTTTGTAATTATCCTTAATTTATTTTACTGTGCCGCTGCAAGATAACTATCTTCATTTTGATCAGGTGAGGCTATATGCTGGACGGGCAGAAATTTGAGTAACTTGATTCGTCATTCAAGAAAATAACATTTATGAATTCTTGGTGAATTGGAAGGTGAAAGGTTCAGGGATACGGCAGTGATTAATCGTACATTCTCCTGTTTTGGATGGTTAACACCTGCTGTGTTCATAAATACACAAATTATATGCGTCCACCTCCAACAAACATTTACAAATATGATGCTGGATCGTGCCCTTTTTCCATGTGTAGCTATCTGGATCTGCTTCCTTCTACAGGGAATTTGTTGTAAATTTATAGATTAATTATTATTATTACTGTTATTGTTTTAGCTTTATGTTAATGGCGAAAGTCTAGCGATTCTCATATTAGACCGAGTTCCATGTTCGATCAGAGTATTTTACTTGTTATGAAATCTATAAGCTTATTACCGTTTCCAAAGCAGCATACCAGTGGCTTCTCTATTGAATCAGATGAGCCAATTTCCCACCCCCATTTAATATTCCATAAGATAAACCGTACTATTTTTTCATAGGTCCTCCAAATGATCTTTCCTTTAGGGGTTTACAACCAAAATATTTGTGCATTTATACTTTCTCCTGTGCGTGCTAAACATGTACGGCTTGTTCCCTTCACCTTTTATTCCTCCTTGATTTGTTCACCTGTTTTGGATCTGCTCATTTTTCAATTTTGTCTCGCATGACCAAATGTTACCGTCCTTACTGTTCCTTTACATCCTTACGGTGTACCCTTAGGCTGTCTTCCAAAACCATGTTTCACACCCAGACAAAAGTATACTTTTGTATGACTTTGAAATACAAAATATTATGACCTTGATATATGCGTCTTTTTTCAGTATTCAAAAATAATTAAAGTTCTTCAGTTGTGAGAAGTTAATTTGATTGCAAGGAAACAACCAGTGGTGAATTCATGGTCGATTATTTCAGGACATAATTTCGAACGCAACACAGGTAGCCCTATTTTGGATTGTACGAAAGTTGGTTTACTTGAACGTACCGTACGGTACAAGATAGATTAGAAGAAATTTGAAGTTATGAAGGCGTTGAACATTAAAACAGTTCTTGCTATTTGAAGATGGAGGCAGCAGGCTCCGCCGAATCATGATACCTATATCCTAGACTAAAGGACATCACTTCCAAAAAGGGCGTAATCCTAATTTTTGTATTTTATTTAGGACGGAATCTGTTCTGAGCAGAACTGGAGCCGACTGCCACGCGGAAGTTGCTAGTCATGCTACTGCTTTTTGTAGAATGAAGTTAAAGGAGAGCTTTGGGCAGGAGAGTGCTCATTTGCAATAAAGTGGAGGGCCGGGTGAATGTCAAACAATGTAGAGGAGATGGTGAGAAAGAAGGTAGAGGAAGCATTATAATGTACAGAAATCTAAAGTGCGCTTAATGCTAGTTGGTAGGTAAAGGTTTATAGAAAGATTTTTATGAAGATTGAGAATAATTGTGGAATTTAAGACCCAAGTGGTCGAGACACCTAAAAAATAACGTGTAGGTAGCAATTTATATAACAGAAGTGTAATACATATAAAAGTGATAGCGGGATTATTTCATAAGAATGACAAAACTTTCTTATTGATGGCTGCCTTCACTACAATAGTAACGACACGTAGAATCGTCTGGAAATTCTAATCGACTAATTAGTTTACAGTAAAAATCTTCTTTAAAGAACTGTTGAGTGTGGGCCGCCACTGACATTTGCTGCATGAAGTGGTCACTTTGTTGTGTCAGGGCGATAAAGAATAGGACTTCTTCGACGGAGTGTTTAGTTATAATTAGACTTCCTGTTCTCAAACTTTCGCCTTGTTCTGAACGTTATATTCTTTCTTTTGAGTGATTCCCCGGCTTCTGAATGTTATGTGCCGAAGTTTCGGAACTCTCTGTTCCATCTCACCACCTATGAAGATGGAACAGAGTGTTCCGAAACGTCGGCATATAAATTTCAGACGCCGGGGAATCACCCAAAAAAACGAATACGTAAATAGACATATTTACGTTGACACCACACGCAGCATTGACATATTTGGAGCAAGCATTGCCCAGAATATCTTCAGCATATTTCGGCTACCAAGTAGCTATCTTTAGAGGAATAAATCCACAGAGTTTGAACAGATATTCAGACTATATATAGGGTGTCCCATGAGGAATGTGCCAGACTTCGGGAGGGTGTTCCTTATGTTAAAGTATACCGATATAACCCAAAACACCTATATCCAAAGTTGAACGGTTACGGAGATAATGGCCAGAGAAAAGTGGGGGCTTCT
>Ga0131853_10002338_pt1 | contig 33963 bp, 25 predicted proteins | sample TergutLab28metaG_FD_92764 | JGI IMG/M metagenome (GOLD analysis project Ga0131853, IMG submission 92764) | Labiotermes labralis P1 segment gut microbial communities from Petit-Saut dam, French Guiana - Lab288 P1 (version 2) (version 2) | ecosystem: Host-associated > Arthropoda: Insects >... | reverse complement strand
TTCTGGAGGCAGCTTTAATTTGGTACAAGAAATTTCATTTCATATAGTAAAATTTTCTTAATTTTTGGTACTTTAAGACTATTTATGATGACAACCAATTTATTTGTCATTGCTAATGTAAAACAGTTGCGAACCTAGGTAGTATTAGAATTTTACTGCCTTTTTTCCGAACATCTTGGGGTATTGACATCCAAAATTCGGCCATTTTTAACAGTTTTCAAAATCGGGTTGAGTTCGGCACGATTTTGGAGGGCATTCGGAATTCCAGGGGGGGGGGTTGAACACCCCAAACCCCCCTCGGTACGCCACTGGGTGTACGTGTTTTCGAAACTGTCATGTATCTTCCTATTCGCTCGATATGTGAGACAGTTACATGTTTTTATCGATAGTCTACGATGACATTCTGTAAAGCAAGTCTTAGTCCCTGGCCCGGAACCATTTCGAACCGGAGTTTGAAGGAATTTGATAAAAAAAAAAGCTTTGTTTAAATTCTTAATTAGCATGAAAATAACAGTCATGTGGATTTACCGGTTATGACTATGGCAGTCAACAAATAGGGGTCACGTTTGGTTGGCAACATCATTCGAGCCAACCAATGTATATTTCTTTATAGTATCACCACTGTCGACTGCTATTTGTAGGTGTACTGCTGTAGGTGAGAAATATAGTTGTCACAGAATTTGAATATACCTTCATATTTCCCAGCAAATTTTATTTTGTTGACAGCAGGGCTTTTTAATAAATTTATATGCCATAAACCTACAAATTTTGGAACCCTACTTACCCGAAGCCCAGAATTGACAATTCAGGCAGGGCTGTGTAAGAATTTACACATAAATGCACATATATTTGGCACTGAATCTGAAATACAACCAGATTTTGGCCTCACCCTTGAAGAACGGTGGGGACCCAAACCGCCGCTCAGATTGTGATGACCTTAGAATGGCCTTCAAAGGCAGGTTAGGTCTGGTTTATTGAGATTTTGAATAACTTAAATTCTGTTCTGTGTAATGTACTTTCATGGGAACACTATTTGTATCTAACAGCGATAAAATGACTAGACGATGGAGAAAATGCATGGAAAGGATCGTCATAATCTGTAATAAAAAATACATAATATTTTGTCAGGGTAGTCCCACCAAGGAAGACAAATATTAGGGGCATAAATAGCGCATAGGGGACTATAAATTGAATACATTTTAATCTACAGTCCGGAGAAAATAAATGACTACGGAGACGTAGGAGTAATGGGAGGATAATATTAAAACGATTCTAAAAGAAGCAGTGTGTAATGTATGGAATGGATTCGACGGGCTAGTGTTAAGCTTCAGTGGCGCCTTTTTGTGAAGAACATTGAAACCTCGTGTGTCAGAAGAAGAAGTCAATATTTTGATCCTTATTATCAGCCTCTTAGAAGGACTCTTTTCCTAGAGGTAGCAACAAACACGTACTGTTTATGGTCATTCCCCATCCAGCGACAGTGAGATTGAGACCGACTAGAGCTCCATTCTTCGTGGACTGCCAGCCTGGAACCGGTAGACACACTGTTTTGACGTAGTCTGTAACACAGCGAGGTAAACCGAGGAGAAACGTAAGCTATAGTAATCATGATCACTAAAGTTTTGCCACAGTTCCTAGATGCATGATCTCCCCACACCCAAAGAACAGGGAAATTGGAAAGTGTACCTGAGGACTGGGCTCTGGTCTGCAGGCGGACAAGTGCGATGTCGTTCCTGTACCCCGTCCTGTCCCGCGGATCGAACCCAGAGTGTATCAGGATTTGCGCAATGGCGTAGTCTCTAGTAGAGCCAGGACATCGAACAGTAACGTTGTTCAGGGAACAGTCTGCTTCGCTAGCCAAGTCGTATTCTCCCAGCCGCAAACCAACCCTCATCAATCCGAACATTGATGTTATTAACTCTGAAATAATATTCTAACAAACTTCTTCAGCAGTGTTTGTAAATCAAGGAGAATAAGATGGGCGGTGCATGTTACACCTATGGACGAGAATATAAATGTATACAGATTTTTGATAGGTAAACCTTAATGATAGAGACCACTTCGCAACCTAAGCTTAGATTCGAATGTCATATTAAACAGATATTAGAAAACAAGGTGAAAGAGCATGCGGTGGATTTCTTTGGCTTAGGACAGGGACAAGTAGCGGGCTGCTGTTAACACCCTTCGGCAACGGGGCACAAATTATTTAAAAATCTAAGAACCAAATCAAAATTCCAGATGCGAGAATGCTGACATGACATTCATTTCGCACTGAGAACTCACAAATATTAGGCGTCACCTTACAAACTTTTGTCGCCTGTGACAACGTGACGTCAGAGCTGAGTACACACCTGCTCTTCGGGTGCCATAAACACGGAGAATGACTTGATTAGCGGATGAAATATTTGTACCTCAAAAAAGACTCAGCTCCATCGAATTAGTTATTTGGGTGTTTATCTGTTGCATTAGTAAACGGATATGCAGTATTTTCATTGTTACACCGTGCATGTTGTCGAGTCACTAAATTATTATACCAACTAATGCACTTATATAAAATTTACACATTAAAACACTAAAACTGCTCCGACATGTTTCGGTCCTAAGACCATCATCAGGGAGCTGTATTTCTTTGCCTTGCTAAATTCACATTAAAAGCCACATTAAAACCAGTCATAAATTAACCTCGTTGCACTAGTAGGGTATTGTGGCAGCCTGCCTGTAATATAAATTATACCAAGTAAGTATAGTCAATTAAATACTAGAATAAACTTTGTACACAAATTATCAGACAAATAGCTCTTTGTTTCGAAAAATAATCTGGTTGTGGGTTCAGCACTTATGGTATTAAAAATTGTTACATTTTTGTTGTGTATTTTCCCACTGCCTGTTTCTTACCACTTTCAGACGTAAGTTATCATTATAAGGAATATTCCAGTATATGTTGGGTTTCTGAAGAAGAAAAGATGGTGATGGTATGAGAAACAATTATATTATTTGCGATAAAATCTTTCGAGCGATTGGAACCAGCAATTCGAGGAGGAATCCAAAGTCTTGGGCACCGTCATTGCCTTCGTCATCAGGGAATAATATGACGTTTAACTTTTTCTGGTCATTCCATTTCCTGTCGGTGGAAATGGTGACATTTCCCAAAATTTTGGCTTCGTTTCTGGTTCTCGAGGCTGCTACCCCAAGATTTTGTCACTTCTGATTTTCGCGATATATTGTAGCATTTATAAGTACTCTTATATCTTTGCTTTCCTTTCCCAACTTGTGATGGACTAATATGACACAAAATGGTTCCAAATTTGCTGACAGAGAGAGGGAGACCTGTACTTTACGGAATAACGTTACCTGGGTTTTATAATTTGGATAGAAACAGCCCGCTGCCTTTGCAGCTTCTGAAAACGTTAAAGTGACGTTTATATATTGAAAATGCGTTAAAATGTGGTTTCCTTTAAAAGTCTGTGGTATTCTCTTCGACGAATAAAAATCTCGTGTTCAAATTGTCATGTCTCATATAGCAGGTCAGGACGTTAATCACCAGGAAATGCAATTTCGAGATTTTCCAACGTGTCACCATCAGGGTGCTCGTATTTTAATCATAGCTGGATTTACACAACTGTGGGAAAACAGAAGGAAGCCTACACCACAAACTTTCACGTCATTTCGAGGCAGCTGACTTCTCTTAAAACGTTTAAATTTCTACAACTAGAGACCAGTTATTCTGGGGCCCATACTTCGAACGCCCATCTTATATAAAGAATGCTGAAATGTAGCTTGGGAAAAATTAAACAAAGATATATCGGTCATGGATATGCTATATTCGGCGGCTAGGCTACTCTATAGGAAAATAGAATAATACGTAATTAACACAAATACGGCCAAATGTTGAAGCTTAATTAATGTGGAACTACTCTACAAGTAAAGAAGACCACGTGACTAAGTCATGGGCATCCAACCTTTTTTGACAAAGGATCACAGCCGCTATTGTCTTCTGGTTCGCTGGGTCCACGTTTAAAAATAACAATTAGTTGTAAAATTTTTTTTTCTTGTGGCCCTGCGGCCCAACGCGGGTCATGGAGTCCTTATTCTTGACGTTTCTAGATCACACACAGTGACACACCACAGTCCGTAGGACTCGTCTGGACGAGTAATCAGCCCGTCGCAAAGTCTTCTATCTGGTAACACACAAATCACAACAAACAAAACATCCATTCCCCCGGCGGGATTCGAACCCACAATCTCAGCAGGCGAGCGGCCTAAATTATTATGTAATGACTATAGTGTACACATAATTTGCAATTGTGGCTGCAGGCCGCATAATACAAACTGGTGTGCCGCGGGTTTTAGTTCCATATGTCATGGGGCGGCGGAGGTAATGCTCTAATTATTTTGTAACAGATAAAAGTAAGTATTGAAGTTTCATTGTCGGACTATTCACTGCCAGGAAAAGAGCTTATGTAAACATTTAAATAGGAAGCTGAGTGGTTCCCAGAACCAGTGAGAGCATGCTGGCGGGGACGTAAATCCCTGTTCTTTCCCGAAATCGAATCAGTGGGTGCAAACTGCAGCCAGTCACTATACCAGCGCTGGCGAACCTTTTTGAGGACGCGTGCCAAATTGTCAATAAATTTCGAAGAAATCCTTTCTCATATCCATGGTAATTTTGAAGAGTAAAACAAGGACTTGGAGTCTTCCATATTAATTATTAATTATCGTATTATTATTATTATTATTATTAATGCATAGAATAATTATATTATATAATTAATGCATAGTGTAATTATAGTACTATATTTCTAATAAAGGGCTCCTCGAGGAATATGATAAGGATGAAAATGTGGAAGTAACTACCTGTTTAAAAAAGGAGATAGTAAATTTTTTTGTCCGATCTCACATATTCACCCATTCACCTCCAGGCCGGCACCCCCATGATAAATATCCAGTAAGCACTTCGCGCCGCACGTGATTTGTGTAAAAATATTTCATTCGCATTGTTATTTGGTAAAAATAGTAATTCGCATATAGTCTCTATACAGTAAGATATGTGTACATATACACATATTCTTCACAATACGGAGACGCTGGTCGGGCAAGAGAAATAAAGCAATGAGACAGCAGTGAGGATCGCGTGCCAAGGATATTTTCCGCGTGCCATAGATCCACCAGCCCTGCACTGTATCAAGTGATCTAACACAACACGCTATTCATGTATTTGTGCGCATTGTGAAGTGATGCCTTTTCATTTTTGCACTTCTTTTAGCCTAACAAGTCCACAAGCAAGTTTATAACTTCCAGAGTGTTACTCTATCAGATTTAAGAGAATATTTCATCGTCTACACACATATATCAACGAAAGTATTTGTATACATGTAAGTAAACACGTGTGTATGCCTATAACTCTAAGAGAATACTGACTAAAAGCGTATTTATTATTGGAAGTTCTTTATCTTTATTTAACTGTTAGGTGCGTGATTTGGAGTTATAACATTTGTGCTGAAGGATATTCCATTCTTCTGGAATATATGCCATTCTACATTCAGCCATAACCCAGAGGAGTGCAATATTCTTTTTCTGTTATTTTCTCCTGCTTTTAGAAAGGGTTTCTAATTTTACGTGCTTACAGTTTCACTGCAGAATTGTTGAAGGTGTATGCGATGCAGTGAGCTGCCGTTAGGACGTACATATCTGTGATGAGGCTGCCGCTACATAGGTACTTCAGCTCTCCGGACACTGCAACAACAGTGATGTAACTGGAAGGTTAAAATTCCAGAGGTCTACAACCTGCGATCGCTTAAGCTGGCGCACTGTACTTCTACACTTTAATCTTTATCTTTATATCCAAGTTCCTGTGGGAAAAAAATCAGAATTATTGCTTAAGGGTTACTCAAAAAACTAAATTCCAGACTGAGGCAGAGAAAACATTGTACATCACCGCAGTCTGTACCTTGGCGCTGAGGTACATCAAGCCCTTTATCTAACGTTAATTGAGAGCAAAACGTCCGGAGCGTGAGGCTGAAAACTTTTCCATCGAAGACTAAAATATATAGGACTTAACCTCCGTTCCCCAACAGACCGAAATTGCCAGATAATTGGTTAATAATTTTTATCCATATGTAGGAAATACAGGATTCTAATCTGTAATCGGAGACTGGCTGAAGTTTGTGAGAATTTTTCTCAGTCCCTCCTGACAAATGGAGGTTGTACGTACCGTGTGATAGGCCCCAAACACTTCCTTTTACATAATTCCCAATTCTTCACTGACTCTAAATTTTATCTTTCGACACAACGTAATCGATGCAACTGATAAAGAACAACTTTTTTACGTTTTGTTGACCTGCAGTCTTTTTTTTTTACCAACTTGATGCTTAAGTTCTTTATTTTAATACATTTATTACATTCCTCTACATGTTTCGAGCACTATTTTGCTCATCTTCAGGAGGACAATTGTATTAACACAGTTTCTGTTATCGTCACTCTCTTTAGGTGACTGTTTAGTACGCAGGTTACGAGAGGACTCTCGTAACCTGTGTACTGAACAATCACCCAAAGAGAGTGACGGTACCAGATGCTGTTTTAATAAAATTGTCCTCTTGAAGATGAGCAAAATAGTGCTCGAAACATGTAGAGGAATGTAATAAATGTATTAAAATAAAGAACTTGAGCATCAAGTTGGTAAAAAAAAAAGACTATCGTGATAAAGAACAGTTAATTAACTAAAGTCTCAGTTGTTTTCAGAGCAAATTTGTCTGATTGTTAGTCAAACAGGTCAGTTTTGCGGTAGGAGTTTTTATTAGGATTTCGGCCGAAATACTCGTTAAACTGTTTTTTTATTGTTTTTTACACATTTTTTCTGAAAAACTGTAGATGAATCTCTGAAATAAGCCACGACTGCTTGTTTTCAAATTCCAAACTACTGTCAACTTCTTACCAATCCATATTTCAGTTGACGCTGCACGTTCTCTGCAGAAGAGACAGTTATAAAATAGATAACCAAAGAATTGACCAGACTTTCATAATAAAAGTAATAATAATAAATTTAACTGCAAGTGGGCTCTCGCCCAGTGGCAGTGGTTATTATGCATGCACATAGATATGAAATAAGGATCTAAGAGATTTAAGTCGGAAGGGCTACATGAGAAGCATTCAGTAGCAACTTGAAGTCTTGGGAACCAACTCAGCATTCGCTTTTAGACACAGGGAAACCAAGAAAAGCCTGTGCCGAGGTGGCCGGTCGCAGGATCTTCCGGATACTGGTTAAATTATTCCGTCAGAGGGAGACGTGGGGCATATGGAGAAACTACATTATTTCGTATCAAACGCTTATTGTACATTTACAAATAAACGTAGGCTTGTGCTGCTGAAATCACGAATTTTACAAACTGTAATTTTATCAGGTGCTTTAATAGCACTAAGTCTGTCATACTTTGACGCCAATTTTACCTTATAAAGCAGGCTGTAATGGACCTGTTATGGCTTCATCAGTATTATGTCTGATATTACTGTGAAAACCTACTTTAATTCGTTCAATTAGTCGGTTGTGTTTCCGTTTCGTGAATAGGTTGGCCGTTGTGAATAAATAAATAATCAGCTGATGGAACTTTTACCTCAGTCCTCGCAAATGCATTTTCAGCACAAAATAACTTTACCCATATTCCCTACCTGCCTATCAGTAAATATATTTTTGTCAATAAACCTGTTTCTGGAGATGTAAATATCTGCACTTACCATTGTACTGAAGGATTGCCAACCAAGGGAACTCTCCGGGAATTGCGTTCTCTCCACCTGCTATGCGGTTCTCGATTTGTCGGCTACATTGCCTGTTGATCAGTCTGAAGTTTCTGTGGCTGACAATCGAAGAGTCCGGACGAGTTAGTGGGACTTTTGGTATGGGCGCGGGGTGAATCACTGAGTCTATCGGACAGCACACTTGAAAATGGCCGTGTTTTAATCCACACCTGTACGCGCTGATTTGTTTTAGATAGAGGAGACGGCTTGGTGAGCGGTAATATTCTCGGGCAATTGGAGAACACTGTGGCAAATCCACACACTGTAGTCCTTCCAGGTAGCAGCGTCCGTAACTGGTGGCTAACACCAATGTAATATAAATTACAGAAAAACAAAATCTTAAAGCTGGTATGTTAGAAGGGCCAAAAAGGGCCTGAGATTTGTGGTTTCCTTACAATGTCCGAATGAAGGACGGGGCTAAAATGTAGTTAACCATAACCGTAAATCTTGTTGTGTAGAGGTGGTAAATGTAGCTCCTCTTCTGAATGTAAGAATATAGTCTGAAGGTGTTTAGGGACCAAATGCTGGAAAGATTACTTAAAATTAAAAGTGAGCAAGGAAGAGGCGGACGTAGAAATTTATATAAAGAGGAACTTCATACCTGTGCCCTTCAAGAAATGTTTTTGTGTGTTTTATTGAAAAAGGATTAGATTGGCGGGATATGAAGCACGTTTGGGGGAGATGAGACGTTATGTTAATATGCAGAATTTTAGTCGGAAAGTCTGAAGAGAAAATACTTGGGTGGCGTACGCGAATATAAATGTAAGTATTAAAAACTGGTGTCCAATCAAAAGCATATTTGAGCATGACGATGGGCCTAAAGTAAATAAGAACGTGGAATATCTTGGTCAGCTGAATAAATATGTTTTAAAAAATACCATGTACCATTCATTTGGTAAATCAGCCATTTAATCTCTGAGGCATTCAGTCAGTCACTCAGTTAGTCAGTCAGTAATTCAATTAGATGTTTCAACAGCGTTACAAAATGGCTACTGTTCAAGAGAAAGATGTATGATTGTGTGCTCATACCATTGACAGGGCATCGCTCTTTTCACTGTAAGAGTCGCGAATAGAAAGTAATTGAAAAACGACAAATACAGTGCTGGACGTACAAATTTACGTTTGTTGCTATTAATTTAGTTATTCACATTTTAGTTTGTATAGCAGCTAGGCTACTGTTTAGACGACCAATGCATCACTTTTCGATACCAAACAAGAGAAATGCGTTTTTTGTCTTCTTAAGTTCGGGTCTGAGTTTCCAGCATAGAGGGAACTCTTTACAATGGAATAAAGCGGCTGGGGTGTGAATTTTGCAAATATCCTTCATATACTCAAATACTCCTACGGTTAAGAAAGGGTGGAGATGTGATGTCTATTCTCCCAATATCTGCAGGGTGTAATGCTTAATTAAGCATATCCGAAAATTTTCAAACAAAAATTGTGGATGGCAATGATTTAGCTCTTCAAACACGCAACGGTATGTCACACAAAGAGGTTTACGAATTTTTTTAGAAAAATGTCCGTTGTTATTGTAGAGCAAGTATTTTTGTTACATTGCACAGGTAAAAACTAAAGTTAAATTCTTTGACGGCTTTCAGGCTAGACTTGCAATATCTAATTTCATCGATATAGGTTAGTCTCGGAGAAAAAATCCTAAAATTAGATGCAACTTCCTCACTATTTTTTGTGATAACCTACAACATAGGACATACGGACGTAGTATATGGTTTTCACTGAGACATCTCCGGAATTAAAGTTGCTTACTGGTCGTGGCCATATGAATACAACTGTGCGGCCTGTAAATTATAAATAAGCTGTACTAGCCTATGTTTCAATACTGACACTCCAAGAAAGATCTGCTGTGAATAATATTCGTAAAACAACAAAGGATGTACGTGAAGCTGCGACCGAACTGATAGTAGTCATTTCTTGACCGAGGTAATGGCTAAGTAAGCCGTGTAATGGCACGACTTCATGTAATTCCTACTCACAGTATGTTTCCTCAAAGTGACGATGGTATCCATAGACTGTAGAAATCAGCAGACACAATAGATACCGTACAGTACTTCTCGGCAACATCATTTTCGCCACAGCGCTGCTTTGCTCTGAATTCCAAAGAACCAAAACACGCATTGCCACATCCTTCATCAGGTTTTTTCCGCTTGAGCAAGTTCCGTAGTGTCATTTTGACGTTACATCCTGACTCTTCTTTCGGGGACCTTGTATGACTATTGTGAAGTCAAGTGGTTTTTTAAATCTCTTTCTCTCCCTCTTTGTGTCTGTTTCCCTCTACCTTCTTACAGTCGTAGCAAAGTTAATGTCACTTCTGCACCATACACTGAAGTTCCTGGATTAGAATCTGTGCTGTATACTGGAAATTTTGGTCTATGTGGCATTTACTTACTCCTAGCAATTGCTGTGGTCTTACATTAAAACCTTCTTGCCTTCCAATAATATATGAAGATGTTGCGATGCTGTTGAATGAGCCGAGAAAGAAGGCACGAAGAATCAAACCATCCCCGAATTTCGGATGTCACAATGTACCAGAATAACACGAAAATTGTCCATATCGATAAAGTGTCTGTATATAAATATAAGTACATGTTGCACAGTGAGCCGTGATAAGTCCATAGTTAGCCAGTTTGTAAAGAAATTCCAAGCTTGGGGTAATAACCAAAAGTTGTTGCCGTGTTTACAAGAGCCCACAAATGGACCTTCTCCAGAACCAGAAGAATCAAGCATACAGTCTCATATTCTATTTCTTTATTTGTAAAATATCTATTGTTACATCCTGAAAGAAAGTTTTTCGTGGTTTTATTTAGGTTCTTCACGCAAATCCCAGAACACTTTATTGCCAGAATTCACGGGCTGTTCTTTCCATTCACTTCCGACACACCACGCAAAAAATCTCGTAAATTAGAGGAATAAACAGTCAGATTATCAGACATGAAAAACGAAATGGACTTCATACTTTCCAACCAAATGTACATTCTGATATACGCCTCATTTTAGCAAGCAAGGTTAACACCTACACCTGGATTATTTTAACATTCTGGATAAGGCCACGCGCAGTATAAACTGCTCGCTCTTATGGTTTTGAAGAATGGACAAGTCCCCCCCCCCTCCCTCCTTCCAAGACCAAGTACAGATTGCTTTATATTTACTATTACAGTTCTGTAAGATTAAGATATATAGAACTATAATTTTGCCTGTTGTTTTGTATGGATGTGAAACTTGGTCGCTGACATTGAGGGAGGAAAGAAAGCTGAGGGTGTTTGAGAACATGGCGTTGAGGAGAATATTTGGACATAGGAGGGACGAGGTGAAGGGGGAATGGAGGAGAATGCATAACGAGAAGCTAAATGATTTGTACTTGTATCTCCCAAGCTACTGCTTTCTATTTCCACATGACTGAGAGATCCCTGCAAGACGGTTGGTCCTGAGAAAACTGGGAGATACCTTGAGGCTTCCCCTCTCAGCCCCGCCCCCAAGAAAATCTTCCTGAAACAAAAAAATAAAAACAAATGTTAATAACATGGCCAGTTCGTTCTCGTCGTAACTCAATTAATACCTAACAGCCTAAATTAAAAACCATGTATGTATATACAAATTTGAGGAACAATACTTAACATTCGTGCTGCAATCATTTGGATTCTTGATTTATGAAATAGCCACGGTAATACTATAGCTCCTACATGCAATGTTAGACTTTTTAAAGGATCTCCGTGTAGGATTTCGGTAAATTTTAAGTTTAATTTTACGTGAACTAAGTCTGTGTACATACCAGACTTCCTGTTAACAAGGTCAGAAGCGAAAGAACTCCCTACCATTTAACCCCAAACAAGTATTCAAACCTTGTCCTGAAATCAACGTATTTGGATAGACCCTGTAAAGTTCCTCTAGTGAACTGTCGTGAATAGTAAGATGAGCAACAGTCAGCTGCTCTTGAGAGACTTTGTACCATGCAGTTACTTAGTCGTGTGTATCAACGAGCAACGATATTGTACTGTGATAACATTCTTAGCCTAAATTGTAACTATTTAACTGTAATTTATTTTAGCTCTCATCTTCCCTCACGGTAGCTACGCATCTGCAGTTGCTGAGAGCGTCACCACTTTGCAGGTGCGAAAACGATTTTAAAGATTCAGTCTGGCAGACAGACTTTCGTTTTGACAGCTGCATTCGTATATTTGGTTTGAAGTGTAAATTAGGCTATTAACCCTTTAAACGCCGAATTAAATCCCATCTGCCACCTGCTGGCATTATTAGGAGCTCACCATATTTTCCACGTTAGCAGGATAAGGGTTAATAAAGTTAAATAACTAAAGGCTTGTTAACTACTCCACACTAAACATTACAAGGATAACCAAATGAAGGAGGAGATGGCCGGGATCTGAAACACCTGCGGGAAAGTGGAATATGGGCATGGTAAATGACAACTCCAGTATATTTGTTACTAGATATTCAGTAACAATAAATTCGAGTTGTGATTAACGCTTGTTACAGTACCTTCTTTATCAGTGTCGAAACGGGATGTGCAGACTGAAGATTATATTAAAGCGGTTCCTACAGGAATAGGATACAAGAGCCCACCCTGCACTACATTTATCGGGTTCACGACAGAGTCTATTCTACCTGAGTATTTCTTAAATGTTCTAGAATGTGTACTGTCAACTCAAAACTCTCTCAACTTCATGGATTTAGTATTAGTTTACGGAAAGAAGTCAGATATATCGTGAGATGCAGGGGTTCGAATTGGATAAGGAAGTCATAAACCACTTGCTTATCCTGTCTGAGGAATTCCTGATTACAAGATGTTTGTTGTAGCCTTGATACAGGAAACCACAAAGCCTTTTTCTACTTCCGGTGTAGGGGCACAAATGTTACAACTTTAACTTTATCAGACTGTACAGTATTGTGTAAATTTAGTACAATTCCAGCATTTAACGTGCACAAATAATGAAACTACAAAAAGTATGAGTATGTCGGCTACGTATGTTACGATGAGATCTACATTAGCCTACAAGGAAAAAAGTCTCGAAAATATTCAGTCGTAACTACAAGTGGATGTAAGAAGCAGGCTTTGTGAAGGCACTGGTCATTCACACTCAAGAAATTACCCCCTTGTGTAGTTGAACAAAGCTTCATTACCATGTTCACAAGAGCACGCTTCTAGACAACATCTAAAGCCGGCTGGGTCCAATCCACATCATCACATTTATCATATCTCACCGAAGTTCTTACAGTGCACGCCATGACGGAATATGACGGATGGGGCGGGTGGGGGGTGGAGTGGTTTACTCCGTTTGAAAGTGCTTCCATTACCCACTGAATCGGAGTCTGGGTGGGCATCAGAGCCGGTCTGGACGTTTTAGAGAAATGAAATACATCTCCTCCCTGCCAGGAATCAAACCACGATTCCTCGGTTGTCCAGGCCATAGGCTATTCTTTATACCGTTTACCACTTGTGTAAGGTCCAATTTTGTATTATCGCCATAATTACGCCTAAGTCTCACACTTCAAAATTTCGACTAAAATTTTATGCTCATGTCTTGTCCTTTCCATTCCTTACAAATCACATCATTCTCTTTATTAATCATCATCCTTATAATATTTGGTGCAGAGTGCACACAATTCATATTGCAAATTTCTGTTTTTTTTTCTGAGGGTCTGATGTTTTTTTCCTGTATCGTATTCGTAAACATCGTCCATATTTTTCCCGTCGGGTGAGAAGCTAACTTTTCACATGCATTAATTTAAATAGCAATATAGTTAGCAGCGGCCCTTGTTATTCTGATACTTGCGGTGGGTGCACCGTGCTGTGTTGTATAACAGGCGGGCATAATATGAGACAAGGTATTTCATAAATTTGGGACAGTTAAAATTTATGGCAGTGTGTTAATGTCATCACAAAACTGAAGGCCAGTTTAGCGAAGGTCAAGCTAGTTCCATCTTTGGACGAACATCTGCAGACAACGCACAATTCACATTCATTTCCGAACGCACGTAGGAAAAACCAGTTACCAACGATGTAGTTTCCAAGTATTCTGTCTGTGATTATTGCATTTCAAAACGAGTTTTGCATTGGATGTGTGCAGCAAATGTTCTATGAACTCTTAACGGCATCAAAACCAGTAACAGGTAATATATCTTCAGACATACACGTTATTGGTTTATACAGTACATTTGGCTGGAATTTGAACTGTACTATGTGCCGTACATACATTGTTTTTATGATAGTAATTTCCATTAACGTAACTTTATGTAACGTATTGTACGTACGCAACATGTTTTATTGCTTTGCTCTTTTGTTTTGTTAAGTTGAGAACTAGACATGAGCATTCATTATGTTGTATTGGCTTTGTTTTGCATAACCTATGAAAATGGACATGGATTTGAAGGATGTGGTAAACGTAAAGGTGTTCCGGGGTGCAAATTTTGCTTAATCTCGGTACGTATGATATGAGCGGGACATATAAACTGCACAGGGGCAATGGGGAAATACATGTAACACTTCCGTTTCAAAAACTAAAGCGATGAGGCTGATTGGGAAACCAAGGCAAGAGCGGTATTGTGGTACAAAAATAAATCTTATTGAGATAAGGTTCGTCGGTGTGGGCTGGATTCAGCGACCCTTGAGGCCACAGTAATGAATTTTCAGATCCAGTGCCCATGCACCTTGTTTCTTTAATGTCCATCTTAATAATATCTTCACACCTACACAGGTCTGTCAACACTATTATGTCATAGTTTGGTCATCTGTTCTAGGTGTGACACATGCCCTACACATCTATTATTATTTCATTGGAACATTGTGATGATATTTGTTGAATGGTATGGATTAAGGAAAGGACTGTGCAAAATGAAGACAAAAACACATAGTATAAAAGCAAAAGGGATAAAAAAGATGCAGAGAAAGGAAACAAACTTTGTGCTGCTACAAGTGCTTGAAAGTCATGATATACTGTGAAACATTTTGAGATTAAATGAAAATTCTGTCAGTATGTCATACAGTGAATAAAATAATTCAAACATTAACACCTGTTTTGTGTGTGTGTGTGTGTGTGTGTTGTTATGTGGTTTGTTATAGCATAAATTTTGTGTATTCCATTACTGAAAAAGGATATTGTTTTTTCAGCTGCTTTAATTTGAGAACTTAATAATTGAAGTCATTAAATTCAGAAATTGTACAGTTATAATTTCTGTAAAACTACGTGCATTTTATTGTTTTCAGGCTTTATGACTGAAAATGCTTGCCTCTAACTTTCTGCAGTTATTTCTTATATTCTTCAAATTAGGTAATGTATGCGCTTGCCTTCAATCCACCAGTATACATTATAATAAGGAGTTTCTGAATCTGAAAATTTGAAATGACAGTTGTTACACTGTGCTGTATTTACAGTCTGTCTCTCCTTAAATTCAGTTATGCAGGCAAACTGTGCTAATGAAGAAGACTCAGCATGTACTTCTGGATTGTCATGCATGTCCCTAGCAGAATGTACAGCCCAGCTGAGAGATCAACAGAAGACTGAGAGTAATATTCTCTTCACTTGCAACTTTAAGAAGCATAAAGTGTGCTGTCCGTTCTCTCCGCCATTGCAGGAACATCCAACCGTGCGCCTGCTACCTAATGTAAATTGTGGCTCTGCAACTGTACCAAAAATAACCAATGGAGATAATGCATCGTTCGGGGAGTTTCCGTGGATGGCTCTCCTGGGTTCTAGATGTAATGTTCATCAGAATGTACTATGTAGTCTATAGGTAATCAAGCTTGTAACCCAGATGGTAGCTAATTACTGTAACTCATTCATGCTGCCAAAATTACATGTATAATATAACTGCTATTTGTGACTCATAAATTATTCTGAATTTTTCTACATTCTTACAGAAGATCTGTGAATACCAAAGGTGGTTTGTATTATGTGCATGAGAAAGTACTTATTTACGTAAAATCCGTATTGGAATGTAACATACACCATCTTTATCATTGCACCATGCATTTTGTAGAGTCATTTAATTAGCACACCAACGAATGCACATACATAAAATTTTTACACTAAAACACTTAAAATCGCTCCAACATGTTTCAATCCTAAGATCATCTTCAGCGAGCTACACTGTTCCTTGCTAAAGCCACATTTTTAAAAGCACTCACTGATTAATTTTCTTATATTAACTTGGTGCTGTGGCAGCATGTCGTATTGTGTCATACACTGCTGGGAATGCACCTGACTATGGGTGTGTGTTGTGTGTTATGTCTCACACAACATAACTGAAGAACTAAAACATATACAGAAAGTGTAATGGATATCAACTTATCTCTCATTTCTCTGTAACTCTTGTTTAAGATAATTTCCACTGTGATAAATATTTAGAAAGTTAAGCTTCAGATTCATGCATGTTGTATGTTAATTTTTTTACTTTCCTTTGCAAACACACCAGAAAGATAATTATCTATGAGAGTGCACTTATAGCAAGGCATATGATTTGTAATCACTAATTCATGGTTGGTCTTCCCTACTTCATTGCTGTTTGCAGTTAATTTGTTTACCATTGTTTATTTGCCTTTTCTTTATCCTTTTCTATAGCCTGATAATATAATATAACATAGACTGTACAAAGTTCAATATCTGTTAATTTGTCTTTGTATTCAGACTGTGTAACTGTAACTGAGTTGTTTTTCTATTATATTCGGAATAATTAAATAAGTAACCAAAAATGGCACAAGAGTAGGTAGGTAATTATACTGGGTTTCAATACATAACATATGAATCTGTAGTAGATTATCATATGAATAATTGCTAATTGCATTGTCCCATGTCACAAACTTTCTTCTTAGCCTCCCATATCCAATGGCATGTAAGAGCATCAAGTAATACTGTCTGTTTTGAAACGTTTTGAAACAGTATTTCACCAGTCACTAGTGTCATGAAAGATTTAAGTTACGGGCAGAAACATGTCTTACAACACTTTCAGCAGTGTTTCAAAACTAAGTATCTAGGTCTGAACGTTTTTTAAGCAATAAACTTTGACTGTAATATGTGTAACCAAATGTCCATTTTATTTTCTGAAAGGTGAATGCTGTACAACTAAGAGACATGTTTGCACATAGAAATGGCATCTTTGACCACTTTCCTATTTTTTTTACTTACCTTATTTTAAACAACATTATTTAGTCCCACTTTTCTACTTCTAGAGACACTTTGTATTTTGTTACTAGTTTCATGCACCAGACAGACTTGTTGTCTTGACTTCGCGACTGTGGGATTGTAGTTTTTAAGGGTTCATGAATGTTTTTTAGACTGAGTTGACTTTCTGATACACAGCTTTGGAGAGCCAAATCACATAGTTGATTCTTTGGAGACTTCTAAAGCATTACTAATGTCATTCGTTTTCTCTTAATTAAATTTCTATGACTACGATAACTTTTTTTGGTTCAGCATAATGCCTCTTGTATAATCAGCAGCTGTAGTATTCATAGGTGAAAGAAGAAATATATGTAAAATGTTGTTTAGAGGATTCAAAGAAAAGAGATAACCTTGGAGGACATAGACATACATGAGAGGGCTGAAAGAGGTAGGATATGCAGGTGTGGTCTGGAATCAACCAGTATAACATAGGACCCAGTAGTGGGCCCTTGTATGTATACACATCCACATTGTGATTTCAGGCTTCTGCCAAGGTGTAAATGAGATTTTGCTCCTCTGGAATTTTATGCAGCGTAGATTGGTGTTTGTTATCGACGTTTTGGGACAAACCATCATTCCCATCTTCAAGTGTGAAGCAGTCCACTTGTACTGCTTGAGTGGACTGCTTGACCTTGAAGATGGGACTGAGAGGTTGTCCCGAAATGTTGATAATGAATTACAAATCATTGTTGCCTAAAATTCCAGAAAAACGCAGATATTGCACATCAACATCCTTTATTAAACACGATACTTTATTATGTTACTGCATTCAGACCATCTTCAATAAAACTGAATAGTTTTTTTTTGTGTATGAATGGTAATGATTATCAAAAGATGAAAGATTTTTGTTATTATTAAAGCAGATAATAGCTTTTTTGCAAGTAAATAAATTAAGATCTACATACACTACCATTTTAGAGAAATGTGACTATATTACAACCCCTTGTCTGAGAACAACAATGGAAAACATTCACTTTGCATGGATGGTGCCATTACAGGTAAAAGCCCATTCAGGTAACAGTCTGTTCTTAATGATATATGCACTATAATATTTACCTTGCTAGTGGCTGATGTCATCTGATTCGGTTTCTTTGTGTTTCAGCAAGTAATGGAAGCCTGTCATATATCTGTGGAGGAACTCTCATAAATGATCAGTACATATTGACAGCTGCACATTGTCTGCACCAAGTGAATGCAACTCTGTAAGACACCAACTATTCAAGTATTGTTTTCAGAAAGTCAGCTATATGTACTAAAGTTGGAACCAATCCAGGTGGTGTTGAGTAGCAAATAGTCATGCTTTGACAGACTTATGAGTTTGCTTGCAAATACTGTAAATTGTTAATAGCATTGTGATTATTGTTATCATGTTATTAGTTATGATGTAATACTTCTGTTTAGAATTTCATCACTAGCAATAATATTCACTGTGTCATTTCCATCATACATACTACAGTAACTTGACTTGGCAGTTTTCTGGACTCTAAAATGCAGTTCACAATACAGATAGCAAAATCTGATTGATCCTTACTGGCTTAACTAACTCTCTGTATGTGAAATTTTTGCCCAGCTATCCTTTTCCAACTTAGTCTGGTTTGTAGATGACTAACATTTTGTGTGTGTGCGTCAGGTAATGGCTGTGAAACTATTCTTTACACAGAGAGTTCAGTTGAAAAGCTAAACTCAGAGACATGGCAAATATAAGTCTTACATTTCTGCATAATTATGTATCTAATATAACTTGTCATGTGCTAGAGTAGATGTTGGAAGTGGCTGCCTCAACTCCCTTATGTGCTTGATTTTGAATGAGCTGAAACACCAGAAAACTGTATTCTAAATTTTCTACAACACTTTAATATAATTTCCCCCTTATGTACATATACAGTGGGAAAATCTTCTGTATGAAAACATACTGCATACTCGTGAAGAAAACAAATTTATGGTACAAAGTGCAATGGTGGATAATTTTACAAAGCCTGTGTTATACTTATGGATAGCCAGAAAACCATAATATTTCTAGATTTTTAGGCTTAGTCAATTCTGTCAAGTAATAAAAATTAATACCTAGTTTCTCTTCCATATATTATATAGTTACATGTATCCCATATTTACATAGATGTTGTATGCATAGGTTTATTGTACTTCATACAGTATGTAGTAAGTCTGGCCATGAGCTAGATATCTGGGGTTCATTTCCCCCTAGGGGCAAGGTTTTTTTCTTTCTGTCACCTTGTCTGTACAAATGTTGGAGTCAGTCCTGTTTTCTATCCAGTTTGTACTTTACGGTTGTGTCTGCCAGTGAAACATGTATGAAGCATAAAGCCGACCACATCTCAATGTAATGGCATTTAATAACACTTCCTCACCATTTGCATGCATGTGTTGCTGATGTTCAGGTGACACTACTATTACACTTCTTCATTAGACATATGTACACAGTTTTGATGGGTCTCTTAAAGATTCCATTGTAAGCAGGTTTCACTGTATGAGCTTTGTGATAACTATGTGAAATACAGAATACTGCATGTGTGGTAGAAGGCAGAATATTTATGTGCAGTGAAAGAAATGAACCTGAGACGGTGAGTTTTATATAATGAAGAAAGGAAGGCAGACACTCAAAACATTCATTCTGGAATGTAAATCAGAATGTACTGATTGTCTGGTTTCAGAGAGAGTGTTCGACTTGGTGAACATAATTTAGATACTGTGGAAGATTGTGATGAGTACTGCACAGACCCTGTGCAAGATTATGAAATAGCAGTGACTATTTCCCATGAAGAATTTGATAGTCATCAATTGAAGAATGATATTGGATTAGTTCGACTTAAGACTAAAGTTCCTCAATATACAGGTATGCCAGCATTGTGACCATAACCTCAGACCAGAGATTCTCAGACTTCTGTTGTTCTCAAATCAATAAACTAGCAGTGGCTGTTTAGAGGACCAGTACCCTATCTGTGTTGTACAGCACAAGTAATAGCAATAAAGTGTAATTTTTAGTAGCATGTGTGAATGTTTATTTTCTTCACAAACTTGACACATTCATGTGGTAATACTATCAGAGACACTGATCTCTAATCAGAATTAGAAATTATGTGAAATAATTTAAAATATCAAATGTGTCTATATTTCTAGTTTATAGGGTTTGTGTGGGCTGGGATAGCATAGCCAGTATGGCAACTTGCTAAGGGCTAGATGGTCCAGGGATTGAAACCTGGTGGGGGCGAGATTTTTCACGCCCCTCCAGATTGGCCCCAGGCCCCACCCAGCCTCCTATGCGATGGGTACTGTGTCTTTTCCAGGGTAAAGTGGCTGGAGTGTGCCATTACCGCCCACACCCACTTAGCACCGAGGTGAGAGAAAGAGTAGGTCTATACATCTACTTCCCCTCTGGGCCTTTGTGGCCTGTTCTAGGGTGAAGTACACCTTTCACTGTATGGGATTTGTAGCATGGCTTAACCTCACCATTTGTTAGGGGCACAGAGACTGACACAAACTTCCCATATTTCTTACTTCACTGCGCTCTCAGTCGCTCCTTTATTCCCACAAAGATAAGGGGAGTCAGAGCAATAATCTTTAACACAAACTCATCAACTGCTAGCAGATGAGAAGAGAAATGAAGAGATAATTTTGTCAGTTGTGGCAAAATAAATATAATGCTGACAGGAAATTCCAAACTGGCATGCATTAGCCTTAGATATGTAAGTTCTTTAAATGCATAATTATTTATGTTGTACAGCTTGACATGAATTAATAGAAGACATTTAACTTTCCAGCATTAAACTGTTTATTTTTTAATAATTCTGAAGAAGTTTGTTTGTATTCAGTAGGCTCCTCTTTCCCTCACTCTCTAGTATAAGCTTTGTTCACATGGTTAAAAATATGAAACTATCACAAACAACATGTGCCAAAAGTTTCTGAGTTTGAGTAAGGTAGATAATTTGAATACCCACATGAATCATATTGTCATTGGTAAAACTGAGAAAAAGACAGTAGTTCAGCTTGCACAACATAAATTAAATTTTGAAGATATGCATAGAGTACTGAAAAGGCATGAGTAGGTCCATACAGGCAGCATGTTACGAAGTATAAATTGATTATTCTACAATTTCTTGATTTAGTGAGACCTGGGTTTCCAGAAAGATTTTCATCTTCTGAGGTGTGAGTTTCTATAGACTGATACAGAGGTACCAACATTTTGCAGCTTGCTGCTTCCATCTGTAGGGTAATCTAATATGTTGTTCAACATTTCTATTTTAGTCAAGAGTCAGACCACATTGTAATGTGATACACAGTATATATATATTTTTTACTGATGAGTGTTTATTTGTTTCACAGGTTATATAAAACCAATATGTTTACCATTTGAAATAAAAGTAACAGGTGAAGAAGAGAAGAATTATGTAATAGCAGGATGGGGAAAAACAAATTACTGTAAGTTGTTTAAAAATTATCAGTTGCAGCTGAAATATGAAATTATAATATACCATGCCAATAGAAATGTGCTCCTCCCTTATGTATTTTTATTTGATAAACAAAACTACTTTCCCTAACTAGAACTTATAACACTTATTTTGCTTCAAGTGTTATAGTCCATGTATTGAGAACTGCAGAAATTTTTAATTAATGATTATAATATTTAATTATGTGTGCTTATGCATAATTTTTTTTTTTTAGTATGTGTTTCAACTGTGTCACGTGTATCTTAACTTTGTCCTAAGGCTGACCAGAGTTCACACCAATTTCTCATAAAACACATTGTTTACAATTATTGATTCACTAACACTGTGATATATGTTCAATTCTTTATCAAAACCAGTGTTTATAATTTCACATGCTAATAGATCATAAAACTTCCCTTAGCATAGTTAGTAATGTGAATAACTACAGACTGGACACTCCAGGGATTGAATCATGGTGGGGGTGAGATTTTCTGTACCTGTACAGACTGGTCCAGGGGCCCATCCAGCCTCTTATACATTGGGTACCTGATCATTCCAGGGGGTAAAGTGGCCGTGGCATGATATTAATCACCCATCCCCATCCAGCGCCAAGGTTAAATAAGGAATACAGCTGTACATGTACACCCAGTTTGCCTTCATAGCATGTTATAAGGTGAACTTTACCTCTCCTTTTTCCTCTTGCCATTGTGCCATCTTTCTTTCTTGAGTGTCATGGTTGCCGACATACATGCAAAACACAACTTAGGCTTGGGGGTTTCATTTTAGTTTCCTAGCAGACCATGATCTACTATGTCTGAAAACAGAACACAGGTGACAAATCCAGTCAGAGTGTACCTATGGGATTTAGAAAACAGTGTATGGTTAAATCTGTATTCTGTATTAAATCGTATACACCAGTATATCTGTGTATAAGATTTTAGTCTCTGATTTTTGACAATTTGGTGAACAGTTTCCTGAATGTAAGGAGGCCTACTTGTCATTAGGAAGATTAAAGGAGTTTTTTTTTTTTAATTTCATGTAGGAGGGTGATTGGTAAGATTATTCTTTTTATATTTCAGATGAGTCTAAAGGTAGTTCTATTCTGCAGTTTGCCACAGTGAACAGTGTTCCCCTAAAGGAATGTGACTCTCGGCAGGCACAAGAGTATCGTCCTTTGACAGCTGGACAGTTGTGTGCTGGAGGGAACAGTGGTGAAGATGCATGTAAGGGAGACAGTGGAGGTCCCCTCATGGATGTTGTACAGCTGCCAACACGTCGTACAGCCCAGACCTTTCAAATTGGCATTGTTTCATTTGGAACTATCCCTTGTGGGGGCCAGACCGCACCTAGCGTTTACACAAGAGTGTCTGCCTATTTAGGGTGGATACTGGATCATATGACCGAGTAATTTATGTATTTCTTAAACTGAAGTTAGGATAATTGCTCTTGTTAACTCATCAGCCTATTTGTCAGACATATTACCCAAGTGCCCACATGTTTTTAGTTTTTCCAAAGTAAGTATCCTAAATTGGGTTGTGATGAAGGTGTCTGTACTGATGCAGAATATATACATAAATTTTGAAGTCCAGAAGCAGGATTATTTTTATTCCTTGCAAATTAATTCTGAAAGCAGTTTCAAGGGCACTAGACCCGTGGAGTAGCATCAGACTTTATTTTGAAAGCTCCTCTTTTGCGAGGTCACATACACATTAGAGGTTCCCTGCCATGCAAATATTGATACACTGTGGCACATAAATAGTTCAGATCCTATAGCATGGTTCCTTTAGTAGTCAGACTATAACATCACTGAGTTTTATCTTGCAAGTATTATTTATGTTGCAGAGGTAGATATTAGTGAGGAGGATTCACCATTTATTCATGAAATAGCTACTGTTGCCCTTGCAACTACAGGCATCAATTAAAATTGTTGCTGTTATCTTCAACTGCTTCTGTGGATATTTAGATGGCTAAATGCTGAACAGTGAATGGGCTTTTACATCTGCACCATGCTTAATTTTGTCAAACCAGGTTCTTGGACATTCAAGGATAAAAACAAAAAGCTGCGTGTAAATACATAGTAAATGAATGCCACAGGCTAGCTAGTGATTACAGCCTTACCATTGGTGAATGACAAATGGAAAACATGCCAGGGGTATGTGAAAACTGTTATGAGCAAGACACATTGCTGCCAAGTACAGACCTTCATAACCTGTTAAAAGTGTCACCCAACATTCAGTTCCCCAGAGTGGACTAATGTACACTATCCCTAAATTAACTGCACACTATATAGGAACAATATGTAATGAGCACCATTCCACCAAACCAGAAGTAAAGTTGTCCACAAAATTTTGCAAGACCATGCCCACATTTTTCAACTATATATTTGCTATTAGGAAATCTGATAATGACAAACAGTAAGTGAATTCTCTTGCTGAATGTTGCTTGCTTTTTTTTTTTTTTGACCAGAATCACTACAGATAATCTGAACTGAAGAACCAAAACTGCCACTTTGTATCCATCCCAAAGGATGTACTATTTCTACATTTTTTCTGTGAAAATGTGCACTTTCACCTGCTAATTATCGAACCTTTCTGTTTTTATTATGTTACAAAAGTAAGAGTAGGATGTTTGTACGTTATAACACACTTGCTTTAAACCATAAGAACATGCATTATAAATAGTAACTGACAAAAATTGTATGAGGGGGGGGAATCACCTTATGCAGTAGAATACAAATAACACAGTAAGAGGGACCAAACATGCTAAATATAATAATTTATCCAAATGACTGCAAGGAAGCCAAATTCTTCATTCCAATCAGAGGCTGCTGGCTATGCTCAGTGGCATAAAGTGCAATGGTACTGGGGGCACTAGGAGTGGACTTTTGTCTGTGTACTCATACATAACTGTTTTAAAGCCATCAGAATCCACTTGAAGTGATAGCTCAAATTGTAGATGTAGGGATTCCACCTCGTCAGATGTACTACACATGGCAGGAGTAGGAACTAATGACACTGCTGCTGTAAGCGACAATTATTTCAAGCCATTGACCCTTGGTATATGAATTGAGAAGGGCATGCCAAAGGAAGAGGCACAATGGTCAAATCTTTCTAAGGTGGAACTGAATGTAGTCACTTTCCCAATATCAAACTGACATATTCTCAGTAAGCCTGAGGAATAAGATAAAAAAAACCTGTTTTAAATATGGAAGATTCTACAAAACCATAGGTAAAGTGTATGATAAAAACTATTTTGTATTAGATTGTTAATAATCATAGAGTACTATGACTACATTTTCTTACATTGCTGTGAAATAGACAGGATGATACAAAACTACCACAATTACATTCATATTTATCACAGTCACATAATTAAATAATAAGTCACCAACATTAACACTCATTCTGCAAACATACTGTGTAGTGATGATTCATGGTAATATTTTGTCTCTATCATTCCACTTGTTTCTAGAAAGAGTCCTGCTTTTACATACTGTATCAGTTTTATGACAAAACAATATGGCAACAACATCTGTTAACCAGTACTACTATTAATGGACCAATGGGTTGTGCAGGTGCGGCAATGGAAAGTGATGATTTCCAGATACCTGTTCTGATGGATCAGGTTGAATATAAGACACAAATAAATTTGGATTATCTGTAGTAAAATACCATTTTATATATGTTTTTTATTTTTTAAAAGTTATAACTCCTACATAGTCATCCTGGCATGCAGTACATTCCTGTAAGTGTGATCAGAAATTAACCATAATTTTGCAGCAGACATTTGTCATTGGCTCTAATTTTGACCCTGATGTGCCCTTCATCCCTTAATATGCCAGAAAAGAATGTGATGATATTCACAACTGAACTGTAATTAATGTACAACAATGTCAGAGGCAAGTTGTATGCCTTTGTGCTGTTACAGTTAATTTCTGATCACGATTGCAGGAATGCATTGCATGCCAGGGAGACCAATTAAGAGAAGTAAGAGGTGAATATGAAATGGCGTTTTACTACTAACACTATGTAATTTTTGTGTTTCTTATATTCAACACAATGATCTGAAGATTGTCACATTATTTTTCAACAGTAAATTGCTGCTGAGTGTGTACTCAAGCTCAGAGATATTGATATAAATTTTTAATACCTGTATTTTGTTTTTGTTATAATGTACAAAAGTTAGTCTTTGGTCATTGTTTGACAAAATATGTCATAATTCTATTGTGTTACATTATTCACATTCTGGTGGTTGGTTTGTTATTCCTGCTATTGTTATTCATCAACTGTGTATGTATTTGCATCTTCATCAGTGCTTCCACCCGCTGAAATGTCTTCTTGGCTATTTATGCTTGTTGCAGATTCATCTTCTTCTTTATCATCTTCAGTTTTACTTTTTCCAGTTCCTTCCATGTGTTTCTTTTCACCTTCTTCCTCATTCAGCACTTGATGTTGACCATTCTCATCCTGCTTCCTGACTTCACTTTTTTCAACAACTTCAGTCTCAGTTGAACACTGAACTGTCTTAGGACTTTCCATGACAGACACATTTAATTGAAATTTTGTATTTTTTTCATCTGCAATTTCATTTTGCTGTGCATCAGTATTTTGCCTTTCATCATCTTCATACAAATCTGGAGTGGCTGGAATAGAGCTAATCTTCATCTGATGTTCTGATTTCCTGTGAGCCTTCCTGTGATTCCTGTGTACTTCCTTCAGTGTTGACTGGAAAATAAAAAAGATAAAATATGATATAAAATAAAATAAAAAATATATGTAAATTTTGGATGCAACATCAAGATAATGTATGGAGCAGAATGACATAGTATGAAGCTGAAGCCTACAATGCATAATGGGAAAGATGAATGGTGAACACCCTCAGTAGCAATGCTGTGTATTTCTGTGACCTGTTGTGTAGTTCAGATGTAAACAATTATTTAAAATTTTTTGTAGAAGACATTTATTATACTTCATCCACTGTAACATTGGATATCTCAAATGTTACTGTTTTACTTTGTCTTTACAAGATTTATTCATGGGAAAAATGTGTTCAAGTAAAAATGTCCGGGAGAGACAGTTTTGCAAGTCTTGTGGTAAAGTTAAATAATTATAACATGCAACATGTACTCTAGTTTGGAATACACTTATCTTCCAGATGTGTTCTTTCCATTTTTGCATAAGGCATTGATAATAATGTTTATTTATCACTTATGCAAACTGTATAGTGAATGTACCTCTATGTCACTCAATGTCAAACCTCTTTGATATAAATCTTATATACAGTGTGTGAAGTATCTTCAATGCATATTTTATTTATATATACCATATACAAATTCATTGTCATTCAGTATCATTCCAGTAAAATCATTAATCACTATCAATTAACTTGTATTTCCATCTGGTACCTTATATGTCACGTTGTTATTGTAGTCCCTGTTCTGTGTTGTCACTACTACTTACTTTCTTCAGCTATCAAGCGAACAACAAATGAATGCCAGTGGTTTCTTTAGCTTTGCTGCAGGCACAGATACATTGCTATACATTACTTAGAGCCAGAAATGATTGATTTGTTGAAATCTATGAGTTGTTCTGTAGAGGAAATGTGACTGGATAGGTGGATGGATATTATAACCTTTGCATTATGCCTTCATTTTATGCATTTTGTGAAAAGAATATATAAAATCATGCACTTAGTTTGATAGATCTCAAATATCTGTTGTTTCTTGCTTTATTTTATAAAACGTCTGTCAACTGCAAATGTTATATAGTGTTTGGCAAGAAACAACAAGTTGATTATACATAATGAATTGATGGAATGTGGCAGGATGTTATAGTGAACTATCCCACAATTTATATAGGAAGGACTGAGGAAATCAGTTGATGGATCTAATCACAGTTACAGGACAGGATTCATATTAGATGAATTTCCCAGTAAGAATTTGGAACATTAACCACTATAGCATGACAACTGCTACTAACTTAGAATGCTAGTCTATAAGTTGTGTCAATATCATGTGATCACGTGAAGTGCAGCTCTTCATACTACCTGATGTTTAGACTAGGCTCACAACATTAGCATGAAACCCTTCAAGATCTGTTACAATTCATCATTTTCATCTTCATTTAGTCTTACTGGACTGTGTCAAAGCTTATTTCAGCTGCTTCAATTTATCTTTCTCATTCACTTACAGTCCAAATTTCTGTTCCATAAAATATGGTGGGTACACAGATTAGTTAGTAATTGTTAAAAAGTCTGTTCTTGCCTCTCCCTACAGTGTTATTTTAATTCCAGTCCACATTTAATGATAATTAGTTTCACATTAAAATTTTAAAATAGTTGGAATTTTTATAACAAATATTCTTGCTGATACTAAATGAGAATAGGATTGATATTTTCATGTACATATAAAGTGTCTCTTAAAACATGCTGGTACACGTTAGTAAATGTACATATAATGTAATAATTCTGCTCTGTTACTGCCTATGCCAGTCTTCCAAAACAAGGCACTAGTCATACAACAATGGCTGACATAAACAAAGCTGGTTATGGGAGAGTGTGCTAAAATAAATACTGCAATATGTACGTCAGGTATCATGAATGTAATCTATAGCCATGAGTCTATTACTCAACCTGTGACTGCCTCTCAAACAATGTTGGTATTTTCTCTACTCGACTGAGCATGAGATGCATGTCTTGTTCGTATTCTTCTCTACGAATTCTTTCTTCCTCACGCCGAGTTTGAATTCGCATGGCCAAATCCTCCTCTGTGCTGTAGTTAAGAGCTTGCCACACTGGTTTACGGCGTGTAATACGTGCTTTAAATCTCACCTCTTCCTTCTTTCTATTTTCTTCCTGTTTAATGGCCAGTTCTTGTTCCATGCGCTGCCTAAACTCCACAAACAAGAGACAGATTTAATGATTTCTACGTATAAACTATCTGTTGCAGCAGTTGATTCATCAGGCCTTATGATATTCCAATACCTATTCCAATTAAATTTGACCAGTAGTTCAAGACCAAGTAAGTATTTCTTGTAATGATAATGCTTTATGCATCCTATGAGTCCATCTTTTCCCTGCCCAACAGTTTTTGAACTTGTAGGCAAATTTTCATGAAATATGGTACTGCCATCATGATGTTAGAGAACAATCAACATTTTTGCTACTAAATTTTCTAACCAACTTGACAAACTTCATTTAGTAAAACTCTTCCTGAGATTCTAATTGTCACTTAATTAGCCAAGTCTCACATATTTTGGAACAAATTCATTCATTTCCAAATGCAAAAGAAGTCACTTTAATTTCCTACAGTAATGTACCCTGTACTAACCATGTGATAAATGTGAGTGGGAAAGAAGTAAAGTATAGGCTCTGGAAATGTTTTGTGGTTACAGATTTTCAAAGGGACTTTCATAATGACTCTTATTTTGTAGAAGGTGCAATAACAAGATGATCATACAAAAGTCTATATTTGGTTTTTAGTTTGATGGATATAACTACTAAAATATTGCAGCTATTCAAGTGAAAATTTGTATATAGGTAATCAAAGCATGCATACAAATTATGTAAGAAAAACTTCTGTTATATAATAACACTTATTCCTATGGCAATGGTGTCACCTTGTCTGGTGACATCTGATAAGTTTAAGTACAGTGTATATACTAGAGTAGATGATGCATAGAAATGGATCACTAAATTGTTTATTAGAATAATATTACATCATCGTACCTGAACTGGTGAAAATGCAGTGTGACAGTAGTAACCTTTAATTACACATAAGTTATTACTGTGTAATACCTTGAGGACTGAATCCTTAGAATTGAAGCGAGGTTGTTTCTATTGAGTGGGATACCCAAGGTTGACTGAGGCCGGACATGATTCCAAGAAGCTGAAGGAGGATACGCTTTATATGGAGACAGACTACAGCCATCATCCAGAGAGGTATATTTTGCTGACTGAATTAAGTAAACAAAAATTGTATCACCAAAGAGGAACAACATGAAATGTGCCAGAAACAAACACAAATTTACAACCACCTATTTTCCCTTCACATCCTACCCTACTTAATCATTACAGTAGTATCTGACAACAAGCAGAAATGATGAAATTCCTCACTATGGAATTGCCTACATTCTGCCATTACTTCCTGCTTAGATTCAGATATTCTCCTTTGTGTCTTGTTTTTAAACACCCTCAATCTACCTACGTTTTTTGAGAAAGGGAATACCCAGTAGAGAGAAGCTGCTCATGGTGCAGTGGTTGCTTAATATCTATCCTTTAGTCTATATCCCTTTCTCTCAAAAAATGCCATAAAAAATGAAGTGTCACAGGTTGATCTACCTTTCTTTTGTGTAACTCTGCAGTTCTCAGTTTAAATGGTTGTGGACTAGTTGTAATATTATTACTACATCTCTCTTCCAACTCTTTTTGTATCTGTTCATGTCTTTTCTTATAGTTCAGAAATTTATGTTTTCTTCTCTTTGGTCGTTGTGAATTTGTATTAAGAACTTCAGCAGACAATGCTTTAGCTTTTGACAGCCTCTCCCTAGTGGCCATAGATGGGGGTAAGGAAGCAGATTTCAATAATTCTTCAGCTCTTATCTTCTTTTTGAGAGACCTGAAACACATAATCATTCCAAATATGAAAACATTTTTTCAGGAACCATGATTTTTTTTAAAGAGTATGTAACTTCAGATTTCAGGGCCTTCCTTGGGAAGTGTATAGGAGCTGATAGTTTCTTAGCTGTCAAGAAATTCCTTATGTTTGTAGGACCCTAAGGGTCATTATTGTTTTAGAAAGGCACAAAAGTTGATCCTCTCACAAACCATCGAAATTCAGTCCTTCTGAATAAGGTCTTTTTGTTACAATTCTGCATGCATTTATCTCATCACGTATGTTGCATGTCCTAATATTATTCTATTTGATATAATAATAATAATAATAATGTGAAGCTTGAAGCCTTAGCGGTGGGGATCACCGCTGGTTCAAGAGAAGTACCAGGAAGAAATGCCTGTGACAGAGACATCCATATTGTATAATAATAATAATAAATGAAGGGTGCTAGGTATGAAGTTTCTGAATGTGCAATTTCTCCGTCCTAATTCTTCCTCTCTTGCAGCTCCATACATTATTTTCGGCAGCCTGTTCTCCGACGCCTTCAGTATGTTTAGGTTTACCTAGTTTTTTGGCTTCTCTAACATTAAAAAATAGTATAATATGCCACTCCCTGACCCATTTATACCTGTTCCCAATCTCTGTTCTTCCTATGGAGTGAAAGGCAAAATTTTACAGCAGCAGTGACTTTTCCCATAATGTATTTTTAATACAACACATAAAGTAACAAACTTCTTTTGGTTTAATTTGATATAAATTTATTAAAACAAATCAGTATAAATGGAACCCAGTGTAAATAGACACTGATATTCAAAGTATGCCATTGAGTTCATGGAAATAACAAACACCACTTTCTATCTACATTTGAAACTTAAAAGTTTTCGTGGTTCATATTCAATATAAACGCCTTCTTGGTATGGCAGAGTGTTACAGTGCACAGAAAATTCTCTAATCAATACAGATGTATTTAATAATGTACTCAGTCACATAATGAATCATGATTTGTCACAAAACTTTCCCACTCGTGAGTTACACAATGTCAATTATTATAGGCTTATGTGAATGCCTGTCTTAATGCTTCTTTGTGACTGTGAGGGTTACCATAGATGCTGATTCCAAGTGTCTGTGTCATGAAAATTGGCAATGCTACTACTCAAAGTTTAACAGGAGCATGAAACACAGGATACATCCACTAAAAGTGTCTTTTACATTAAAGCTGACCTCACCTTTATGGGGAGCACACTTTTCTTGTAAATTAAGGTTAATTGATCATATCATAGCAGTGTAACAACTGTGTCTGGTGTAGAGGAATTCCTCCAACCAAAATTTAGTTTGGTCTTATGTTTGTTCTGACATTTATACATGTTATTAATTACATAAAACTTAGTGGACTTAAAACCCTAGGAACCAATCAGTTGTTCCATCAATCGCTTGGATTTAACCTATGCTAAGATAATATTATTTACCTGTAGTATTCATCTTCTCGCATCCTTTGATAGACATAATTACTGAATAAATTCTTGGGCACTGGTTTGGCCTTGAAAGGCTTTGGTTTTTGGGATGTATTTCCAAAATCTCTTAGATCTGGTGATGAATGACAAATCCTTAACAGTTTACTTTCTTCATCACGTTTTGTAAATTTGAATGGCTTCATCTGAGCTCTCAGTTCATTCATGCATTGCCTCCGCACTTGTTGCCTCCTACACAGACACACAGCAGGTGTTTATACTGCACAGTGCTTATATCTACAATTGTATGTCATAGTGCATGTGTATTATGTGCACTGTGAATATTGCATTTGCAATAAGGTTACACAGTGATGGTGAATGTGCAAATTACATTGTTTACAGTGCAATAAAATGACAAAAAGATGCTACATATATAAACTTATTCCTTCTTCTGAAATAATCTGTGTTCATACATTTACAGAAATGACCATAGTTTTCAAAAGACAAAATCTGTGAAGTAAAAGTGAAGTTTTTTCATGTGTAGTCTTATTGTAGGTTATTTATTTTCTGTATGTGTTACACAACTTTCTTAAAACTGTCAACAAGCTTTAACCACCAATGACAAACTCATCAGTAAGAGCACACTAGTGCCCAATTTGAGCCCAAACTGTCCAGAATACAGCTGTCATTCCTATTTGTGGTATTCCAATTCATTATCTACATAAGGAAAGTGGAACTGGACTTCTGCATTTTGTCAATAAAAAATATTTTCTGTTTACGTGCAGGGAGAGTCATTAATTATCATGTTACTTTCAGATTTATGTTACTGATTGATGTAATAATAATAATAATATGACAATAGTGGTGGTGGTGGTTGTGGTGGTGGCAGCAGTGATGATGATGATGATAATGTATAATGAGAATGTATAACAAAAGCAGTTGACGCAGTTCAGTACAATCTAGTCTCCATATTTGGGAGTTAAGACAGACTTAATCATACCATGCAAGAAACCTCACTTTGAGATGAAAAAGGAACATGACTGCTGGTTAATGTTTCCATACCATCCCACAGGACTGTACTGAAGATGAAATATTGATAATATTGAGATAATAAGATGTTGTGCTTGAAGTACATTGCCTTTGGAATTTGAAATTGAAGGCAATACCTATTATCATTGGTGTAACTAGAAGCCTGTTAAGATCATTTCAGACATATGTAGAAAACATCTCCAACAAACACTCAAGCATGCATCTTGAGGGAGATACCAATAAAACATTTAATTTCCTTCAAAATATATTTTTTCATGAAGATATTTTATGATGAGGCCTAAGATCAAAATTCAATGCTGGTTGATGGCCAGGGCTGATACTACTACTGCTACTAATATTACTACTAATACTACTACCATCACCATCACCATCACCACCACCACTACTGCTAGGTCCCTAGTAGTCTTGAATAGGGAGGGCAGTTATGGAATGTATTTGTCTTGTTCAGGATATTGACTGATGGTGGGGTAAACACAGCAGTGCTGGGCAAGAGGCCAGAAGTTAGGAAATAACTTCTAAGTGAGTTTCAACATATTGTGATATGGCACTGCATGGAATTCAGTCATATTGTATCTAGAGCACATTATGACAGGTCATCCCAAGTGGTCGAAGCCATAGAAGCACAATTTGTTCAAGGTACTTTATATGTTTTGAACATAAGAAATTAAATTGGTTTAGTGAATGAATACCTCTAATCCAGCAATGACACACGTACTAATACACATACAAATTGGCAATTCCCATAAATTGCACTGATTTACATGGAACACCAAAGAGCTCTTGAAGATGTCAAAATTGTCAAAATGTGTTGAGATGCAGTAAACAGATAGCAATGGATTATGAGACCCAGTCCCAAAAATAATACAAAAATTAAAACTACAAAAAAAAATTCAGTTCAGATATCCATGTCCTCACATTAAAGCAGCTTCCAGGTAACAATACAAATATAACTATATTTAACCCATTTGTTAGTGCTTATTCCTACAGTTCCTCCTCCTCCTACCCTCATAATCCAATGATTAGTTTTACCTTCCACTTCTTCTTTTAGTACAAATATTGAGCATACAAAAAAAGGTGATAAGGATGATGACTGGTCTGAAAAAGGGGGAATCATGTAGACAGAAGTTCAAAGAACTGAAAATTCTTACAGTGACATTCTTGTATGTGTTGGAAGTGTTGTGCTATATGAAGAAATATGGGGGAGGTATTTCGGAAAACTCGGTAATACATGAACACAACACGAGAAGAAAAATAGATCTTCATATCCAGTTGTGTAGAACGTCATCATTTAAAAAAAGTGTGATTAATACTGATATCAAATTATTTAATCATCTCCCCTCAAACCTGAAACAACTACATGATTTTAAACAGTTTAGAAGAAAATTAAAGTTTCTCCTATTGAACAAATCATTGTACACACTCAATGAATATTTTGA
>Ga0131853_10002337_pt1 | contig 33970 bp, 37 predicted proteins | sample TergutLab28metaG_FD_92764 | JGI IMG/M metagenome (GOLD analysis project Ga0131853, IMG submission 92764) | Labiotermes labralis P1 segment gut microbial communities from Petit-Saut dam, French Guiana - Lab288 P1 (version 2) (version 2) | ecosystem: Host-associated > Arthropoda: Insects >... | reverse complement strand
GCAGGGCGTCGGCCAGCAGTTTGGGGTAGGGCAGTCGTCTCCCGTCGGCCTCGTAGGCGGTGCGGCGGGGTTGCGCGAAGGATTCCAGGCAGACCCGTAGCCGGTGGGCGACCGCGTCGGGGACCAGGGCCTCGATCCGGGTCATGCCGTCCCCGCGGGGCCGCATCCACAACCGGGACCGCTTCTCGGCTGACTTCTCGGCCGCGGCGAGCAGGGCGGCGTCGGCGGCGGTGCCGTCCTCGGCGTCGACCAGCGCCAGCAGCCGCTTCCCCAGGATGCGCAGGCGTCCGGCATCGAGGGCCTTGGCCTCGGTGATCATCAGCGCCTCGGCATCGGCGGCCTGGTCGGTGGTCATCATCGGAGCGGCCGCATCGAGCGCCGTGATGATGACGCGGGCCTGATCCAGAGTCAGCCGCCCCTCGGCCAGGGCTTCGGCGACCTGTGGCCACGACTCCACGGCCGCGGCGAGGCGGGTGACCGCGCGGGCGGTGCGGGACTCCACCGGCAGCACCGCGCTCAGCCAGGCGCCGATGTCGCGGGCACCGGCCACAGCCGCGGCGTCCCCGCAGGTGGCCAGCACCCGCAGCTCGAGCTCCTCCAACTGGGCCTTGGCCGCGGCCAGCTCGGCGAGCAGATCGCCCTTGACCTCGACCGGCAGGAAGAGCGGCTGCACCGTGCGGACCTCGGCCAGCGCCGTACGCACCACCCCGACCGCTGCGAGCAGCGGATGCACCACCGGGTCGCCGGCATCGCCGGTGCCCGGTGCGGATGCGGGAGTCGAGGTCATGTCCGCAACGCTAGATCGAATATACGACCGAAAACAGGGCCCAAGGAAGATCTGTGGACAACGGCGTTCTCAACCGGCTGTTGCAACCAGCCTCTGGTTGAGGGGCCTGGTGCTGCCACGGTTCCTCAGCTCCGGCCCCTCCCGCTCGCCCGTGGCTAGCCTGACTCCATGCCGTGGGAGCCGTCGCCGTCGCCGTGGGTCTTCCCCGACCTGCGCGACCCACGCGCTGACGCCCTCGACGACCTGGTCGCGATGGGGGCCGACCTCGAACCCGGAACGCTGCTGGCGGCGTACCGCTCGGGGATGTTCCCGATGCCGGGCGAGCGCCGGCGCGACCCGATGCTGTGGTTCGCTCCCGAGGAGCGGGGGATCCTGCCGCTGGAGGCGCTCAAGGTCTCCAAGTCGTTGCGGCGCAGCATGCGCGACTTCGACGTCCGCATCGACACGGCGTTCGCGCAGGTGGTGGCCGGATGCGCAGACCCGAGTCGCGACGGCGCCTGGATCGACCAGCGGATCGCGGCGGCGTACCGGCGCCTCTTCGATCTCGGCTGGGCGCACTCGGTCGAGGCGTGGCAGGACGGACGGCTCGTCGGCGGCCTGTACGGCGTGGCGATCGGCGGCCTCTTCGCCGGCGAGTCGATGTTCCACCGCGTGCGCGACGCCTCGAAGGTCGCACTGGTCGCCCTGGTGGAGTTGCTCCGCGACGAGCACGCCGCGACGCGCCTGCTCGACGTGCAGTGGAGTACGCCGCACCTCGCCTCGCTCGGGGTGGCGACGGTGCCCCGCCCGCGCTACCTCGATCTGCTGGACGAGGCCCTGTTGCTTCCGCTTCCGTGTGGGTGGGACCAGCAGGATCGGCAGGATTAGGGTGAGGGCACCCGGGCACACTGGGGACGACCTGAAAGGCAGCCGATGTCGCAGACCCCAGCGGGGTGGTATCCCGATGCCCACGGCACCATCCGGTGGTGGGACGGAGCGCAGTGGACCGAGCATGTCCACCCACCGGCAGCTCCGCCTTCGGCCGTGCCGCAGGGGCCGACGGGACCGCCGCCTTCCGTGTCTGCGACGCAGGAGTTCCCTGCGCAGGGCTATTCGACCCCGGGCCATTCGACCCAGAACTATTCGACCCAGGCCTATCCGGCGGCGTACCCCCAGGGGCCGGGCGCAGTGCCGGGCGCATCGCCCGGCGAGTGGCCCGGCACTGCGCCGTCCCGGCGCGGGATCAGGCCGTGGATGGTCATCGCCGCCGGCCTGGTCGTGCTCCTGGTCGTCGTCGGGGTGGTACTCGGCGTGACCCTGGGCGGCACCGGTGGCACCAGCGGCACCTCGACCCAGGAGTTCTGTCACGCGCTCGACAGCCTGCCCGGCAGCGCCTCGCTCGGCGAGGCCATCGCAGCGGTCCAGGCCAAGGGGCTGCCCGGCGGTATCCCCTCGGATGCGCGACACGGCTTCGAGCTCTACGCGCAGTACGCGGCGCAGCTCGACCAGGCCGGCTCGCTGTCCGACTCGCAGCTCGCCGCGCTGGTTGGCGGCACCTCGAACGTCAACGACATGAGGGCGTTCAACGACTACGTCCAGACCACCTGTGGCGGCGCGCCGCAGTCGCCCGTGCAGTGACGGGGACCGGGGTTCCGCCGGGCTGGTACGTCGACCCGGCGGGTGTCACGAGATGGTGGGACGGCCACCAGTGGACGCCGTACACGGCACCGCCGCCGATGCCGCCGCCGATGCTGCGACCGGCACCGCCGCCGCAGCCACGGCCGATCGAACCGATGCTGATCGCCCCGGGGACGCTCGACCGAGGGCTCCCGGACCGGGTGCGGACCTGGCAGGTCGTGCTCGTCGCGCTCGGTGCCCTCACGGTGATCGCCGTCGTGACGTGGCTGCTGGCGGCGTACGCGAGCGACGTCGGCCTCGGGTGAGTCTCGGCCGGATGAGCCTCAGGCGACGTACGGCGGCTGACCGCTCTCGCTGACCATCGGACGCCCCGCGGCCTGCCAGTCGAGCATGCCGCCGGCCAGGTTGATCACGACGTGGCCCTGCTGGCCGAGGTACATGCATGCCTGCGCCGAACGGCCGCCGCCCTTGCAGACCACCAGGATCTCTCCGTCGGGCACCTCGCTCACCCGGACGGGCAGCAGCGAGAGGGGAATGTGCAGCGCGCCCTCGATGTGGCCGGCCTGCCACTCCTCGGGCTCGCGGACGTCGAGGACGGTCACGGTCTCCGGCAGCGGCTGGGGCACGTTGTCGAGCTCGATCGTGGGGATGCTCATGCGGCCAGCCTACGGGGCGTCGTGCGTGCGCCTCACTTGAGCAGCCGGCTCATCCGCCGGTCGGCAAGCGGCTTGCCGCCGGTCTGACAGGTGGCGCAGTACTGCAGGGAGGAGTCGGCGAAGCTCACCTCACGTACGGTGTCGCCACAGACCGGGCACGGCAGGCCGGCGCGGCCGTGCACCGCCATGTTCGACTTCTTCTCGCCCTTCAGCTCGCTGGCCGCCAGGCCGCGGGAGCGCTCGACCGCCGCCGAGAGGGTGCTGCGCAGCGCGGAATAGAGGGTGTGCAGGTCCTCGCCGGTGACCGTGTCGGCCGGCTTGAACGGCGACATTCTCGCCGCGTGCAGGATCTCGTCGGAGTAGGCGTTGCCGATGCCCGCGATCGTGCCCTGGTGGCGCAGGACGCCCTTGAGCTGCTTGCGCCCGGCCTCGGCCAGAATCGCGCCGAGGGCCTCCTCGGTGAACTCCTCGGTCATCGGATCGGGGCCGAGCGTCGCGATCCCGGGCACGTCCAGCGGATCGCGCACCACGTAGAGGGCCAACGACTTCTTCGTGCCGGCCTCGGTGACGTCGAGTGCGGCCTCGGGTTCGAGCACGACCCGGGCGGCCAGCGTCGACTTCGGGGACGGGCGCGGCGGGGCGGCCGGGGCGTCGTCGCGCCAGCGCACCCAGCCGGCGCGGGCCAGATGGAGTACGACGTGTACGCCGGAGGCCTCGATGTCGAGGAACTTGCCATGCCGGGTGACGTCGTCGACCAGGGTGCCTTCGAGTGCGGCGAGAGGCGGATCGAAGGTCTTGAGCGCACTGAACTGGGCGAGGTGGATCTTCGCGATCGCACGGCCATCGAGCCGCCCTCGCAGATCGAGAGCGAGCGCTTCGACCTCGGGCAGCTCGGGCACGCCGACAGTCTAGGTGCTGCCTACGGCTCCTCCGAGCGTCTGCGATGAGGTCCGCGCTCAGCCGACGACCTACGATGCGGGCCATGCCCTCCGTGCCCCCAGCGCCACCTGAGGAGACCGACGAGGTCCGCGTGACCTGGATGCCGGCCTTCCCCGCCGCCGGTGTCACGCTGATCCTGCTCGCGGTCTTCCTCCCGATCGGCGCGCTGCTGACGCTCGCAGGTCTGCTCGCCGTCGTCGTTCGGCTGCGGCAGCGGCGATGGGACGTCTGGGCGTGGGTCGGCACCGGCGCGCTGATCGGCGCCGCGGTCTACACGGTGTTGCTGATCCTTCACACTGCGTTCTGAAACGGTTCTGACACGACACGGGCCCTGGTGCCGACCCCGTCGCCGGTTCGCGCCACAATCGGAGACATGTTGCCCCAGGTCGTCGCCCACCGCGGCGCCAGCCATGAGATCGCCGAGCACACCCTCGATGCCTACGTCGCCGCGCTCGATGCCGGGGCCGAGGCGCTCGAGTGCGACGTGCGGTTGACCGCCGACGGACACCTCGTCTGCGTCCACGACCGCACGCTGCGGCGTACGGCGAACCATCCCGGGGTGGTCTCGGAGATGGAGCTCGCCGAGCTCGAGGAGCTCGACTTCACGTCCTGGAAGAACGGCTGGTCGGTCGAGCCCGACCTCGCCTCGCCGACCGGTGGCGTGCTGACCTTGCACAAGCTGCTGGAGACGGCCCGCGACTACGGACGCCGGATCGAGATCGCGGTCGAGACCAAGCACCCGACCCGTTACGGCGGCATGGTCGAGCGGCGACTGGCCGAGGTGCTGGAGGAGTTCGACTGGCACCGGGCGGGCTCGCCGGTGCGGGTGATGAGCTTCAACTACACCGCGCTGCAGCGGATGGACCGGTACACCCCGGACCTGCCCAAGGTGCTCCTGATCGACAAGGCTCAGTACTGGCCACTCCTGCGTGGCGTGATCGTGGGCACGGAGTGGTCGGTGGGCCCCGGGGTCAAGGAGCTGCTCGACCACCCGAAGTTCGCGCAGCGGCTGCTCCGCACCGGCCGGCCGATCCACGCCTGGACCGTCAACACCGATGCGGAGCTGGAGATCTGCCTGCGCCTCGGCGTACGCGCGGTCATCACCGACCGCCCCGCCTGGGCGCTGGGTGAGGTGGCTAAGGTTGCCGCTCGTGGCCAAGAAGTCCCGAGTCAAGACCTCCTCCGCACCCGCAGCTGACGGGATCAACCCGCGCGCGGCCTGCCCCTGCGGCAGCGGCAAGCGTTACAAGGCGTGCCATGGCGCCCCCGGTGGTGGCGGCGTCTACGTCGCCCGTCCCTTCGAGGGCCTACCCGGCGAGTGCGACCTGATCGCGATGCGCGAGCTCGTTCCCTCCGCCACCGCCTCGCTCACCATCAAGGGGTACGCCGACGTGCCGGTGCAGCTGGGCAGCGTGCTGCCGGTCGCCGCTCCCGCGATGTCGCGCGACAGCGGCCAGGTGTGGCTCGGGCTGCAGGTGCAGCACAACTACGGCGACGTCTCCCGAGACCTCGCCGCGGCACTCGTCTCCGCGCTGGAGATGCGCGCCGCCGGTGAGTCCGGGATCGTCGGGCTCACCTCGGCGCCGGAGCCCGGGCCTCGGCTGCAGGACCTCGTCGAGAACAGCACGCTGGACGTCACCGTCCACGAGGGCTTCGACTGGTGGCTCGCCGACGTCGAGGACACCACCGGCCTCGAAGGTGCCCTGGAGCAGGCCAACGCCGCCGCCCACCCCTCCGCCCGGCTCTCGTCGGTCACCGCGGCGTACTGGACCAACGTGGGCACCAAGGAGCACCTGCGCTGGGTGATGCCCGAGCCGGAGGACGACCTCCTCACCGCCCTCGCGCGGCTGCACGTCTCCGGCGCGGACGTGATCGTGCCGGACTCGCGATTCGTCGGGATGTTCCGCGCCCACGGGCTGCTCTGCCCCGTCTGGGACGTGCCGATCGGCACCGGCGCCGAGGCGCTGGAGGAGCCGGCGGCAGCGTTCAAGGTCGCGCTCGATGCCGCGCTCGCCGACGACTCCGAGCCATCCGCGGAGGTGCGTGCGGCCCGGGCCGGGCTGGCTAACCGGCAGGTGACCATCCGCTGAGCCGAGTTGTGAGTGTCAGCGAGGCCCATGCCCCTCGCTGGCACTCACAACCGGCGCTTCGGGCGCCTCGGAGTGCGCGGTTCGCCGGACGGCGTACGGCTGGAGCCGCGAGTAGCCCTTGACCGACACCCGGCGCAGCTTGCGGAGGTCGACCCCGGCGCCGTCGAGCGACGCCGCGGCGCCCTCGTCGACGAGCACGGTGCCAGGGCGCGCGATCGAGGTGAGACGCGAGGCGACGTTCACCGTGGCGCCGAAGACGTCGCCGAGTCGCAGCACCACGTCGCCGTACGCCACGCCGGCCCTGACCTGGGGGAACCCGTCGTCGTCGGCCTCGCCCCGGGCCACCGCGGTCAGCGCCACCTCGACGGCCTCCTCCGGAGTGTCGCAGACCCACAGGACGGCGTCGCCGAGGCTCTTGATGACCCTGCCGCGGGCATCGGCGACCAGTTCGGTCATGGCGTCCTCGAAGCCCTCGATCCAGTCGACGAGCTCGGCCTCGTCGAGTCGCTTGGACCGGGCCGTGTAGCCCACGATGTCGCAGAACCCCACGGCCATCGGAACCGCTACGTGGCCGCTCGCGCCGACGGTCAGCAGCCGTGCCGCAGCCGAGACCAGATGGCGGCGCCATATGTAGCTCTGGAGCGCCTCCACCCGCGGCAGCACCTCGCCGGCCAGGTGGATGACGCCCTCCTCGGGGTCACCACCGCGTTCGAGCGCCACGTCGGTGAGCAGTGAGGTCTGCCATTCGGCCAGGCGTGCGAAGGAGCGTCCCCAGGTGCGGACCAGGGCAGCCTGTCGGTCGCCGCTCAGGACGCCGAGCTCCATCAGGTCGTGGGCCAGCCGCAGGGCGCTGACGTCCGCCTTCGTGAAGGCGACCTCGTCCTCCTCCGCATGCGGAAAGCCGGACAGGCGCCACAGCTGCATCGCGTCGGCCAGGGGGACGCCCGCCTCGGCGGCCACCTGCTCGCGGGTGTAGACCGGGGGCTCGTCGAGCAGGAAGGCCTCGATCAGCTCCAGTACGCCGGCCAGCGGGCCCTCCTCGCCAGGCTCGGTCACTGGCCCGCGAGTCGCTCCGCCGCCACCCGGTCCAGCGCGGCACCGAAGGACGGCATCTCGACCGCGAGCCTGGTCAGGGCGTCGGCTGAGAGGTGGATGAGCTCGAGAGGCGACAGCGCGACGATCGAGGCGGTCCGCAGCGAACCGCCCATGATCGCGGCCTCACCGATGATGTCGCCGGGGCCGCACTGGGCGATCTCCTTGCCGTCGCGCCGCACCGAGACGTCGCCGCTGAGGATGATGTAGGCCTTGTCGGCCGGGGTGTCCTCCCAGATCGGCGACCAGCCCTGGGGAAGGTTCACGCGGGTGCCGGAGGCGGCGATCTGGGCGATCTCGCGAGGCGTGAACATCGAGAAGAATGAGTCGGTCACCGGGGCTTGGCCTCTCTGTGGCGGTGGTCTCGGCGGGACGCCGCATGCTGTGATACCGGTTACACCGATAACGAGCCTACGGCTGCGGGGTTACCAGAGGTTCCCGCGACACCGGGCAGCTCATGCACCGGGGGCCGCCGCGTCCCGATCCGAGTTCGGAGCCGGCGATGGCGACGACCTCGATCCCGGCGGCCTCCAGGGCGGAGTTCGTCTGGTGGTTGCGCTCGTAGGTGACCGCGACGCCCGGCGCGAGGGCGAGGGTGTTGTTGCCGTCGTCCCACTGCTCGCGCTCCGCGCCGACCGGGTCCAGGCCGGTGTCGACGTGATGGAGCTTCTCGATGCCCATCGCCTTGGCGGCCGCCTGCAGGAACGGCTCGGGCGAGGCCACCGAGAGACCGCCGCCGTTCGGCGCATCCTCGGTCGAGACCACCGCGTAGGCGACCAGCGAGTCGACGACGTTGGGGTAGATCACCATCTTGTCGACGTCGACCAGCGTGCAGATCGTGTCCAGATGCATGGTCGCGCGCTCCTGGGCGATCGGCACCGCGAGCACGGTGTGGGCGAGGCCGGCGTCGAAGACCTGGCGGGCGAGACGCTCGGCACCGGCCGGGGTGGTGCGCTCGCCGACGCCGACCGCGATGACGCCGGGCGCCAGCAGGAGGACGTCGCCGCCTTCGACGTACTCGAGGTGGGCGCCGTGCATGCGGGGGGTGCCGGCGAACCGCGGGTGGAGCGCGTAGATCAGCTCGGTCAGCTCCGTCTCGCGCTTGCGGGCCGGCATCGCGAGGCTGGTGACGATGACCCGGTCCGGGAGCCAGACGGAGCTGTCGCGGGTGAAGAGCAGGTTGGGCAACGGGTCGATCAGGAAGTCGTCGTGTGCCAGCAGGCTGGTCACCAGCCCGAAGCCGCCGCGCACCTCGTCGTTGCGGATGCCCGCGGTGAGGTGATCGGTGAGCTCGGCCGGGGCGGCGTCGTGCAGGAACCCGCGCAGGTAGGCGCGCAGCGTCTCGCCCAGGTCCAGGGCGCGCAGGACGGCGTCGATCGCCTGCTCGCGGGCCTCGGGGAGCGCCAGGGTCTCGGTCAGCAGCTCGGTCAGGTAGAGCACCTCGGCGCCACGCTCGCGCAGCGCCTGGGCGAAGGCGTCGTGCTCCTCCTGGGCCCGGGCCACCCACGGGATCCCGTCGAAGAGCAGCTTGTCGTTGTTGCGCGGCGTCAGCCGGGTCAGCTCGCGCCCGGGACGGTGCAGCATCACCGTGCGAAGGCGTCCGATCTCGCTGTCGGCGCCAGGGCGCGCCGCGGCAGGGGTGGTCATGGTCGGTGAGCCTACCGAGTCGGTTGGCCGCCACCGACAGCGGATTGTCCGACAATCCGTGGTGGCTGTCTCAGTCGCGCAGGTGCTGGGCGGCGGCCACCGCGGCGGCGAGTACGTCGCCGGGAGTGCGCCCGAGCGCGGTCGCCGCGAGGACGACGTCCTCCCACTCGGGCTGCACGTTGACCACGCGGCCGTCGAGACGCGCCAGCTTGACCGAGATCCGCTCGCCGTCGACCGAGACGCCTGCGTGCTCGCGTGGCAGGGCGCGCTTGGTGACGGCGTACTCGCGCAGGCCGATCGTCGAGGTCTGGGCGAAGACGGCGGCGCGCACCTGGGCGAGATGCGACGGCGGCACCAGGGCGTGCAGCGTGTGGGCCGGGCGCCCCTTCTTCATCTGGATCGGTGTGAGCCAGGCGTCGACGGCGCCGGCCGCGAGCAGAGCGTCGAGAGCGTGCGGCCAGACCCGGGGATCGAGGTCGTCGACGTTGGCCTCGATCACGACCTGGGTCTCGACGGAGGCGGCCGCGTCGGACGTCGCCGTGCCGACGTGGAGCCGCACCACGTTGGCGTGCGTGTCGGGGTCCTTGCCGCCGGCGCCCACCCCGACCGCGGAGCGCGTCATCTCCGGCTGCGGGCCGTACGACGTCGCGAAGGTCGTCAGCAGGGCCGCGCCGGTCGGCGTACAGGACTCGAAGGTGGCCGGTCCGGCCAGGGACGGCACGCCGATCAGCAACTGGGCCACCGCGGGCGGCGGCACGGGCAGGGGGCCGTGGGCGCCGCGCACCATGCCCGAACCGACGCCGACCGGTGAGACCACCACGGATGAGGGGGCGAGGTGGACCAGGCCGGCGCAGACGCCGACGACGTCGGCGATCGCGTCCAGGGCGCCGACCTCATGGAACGAGACGTCGAGCGGGTCGTGCCCATGCACCGTCGCCTCGGCGACCGCGAGCCGCTCGAAGACGGCCAGCGCCAGCTCCTGCACCTCCACCTCGAGCGGCGCGAGCAGGAGCAGTTGCCGCAGGTCACGCCAGCTGCGGTGGTGCACCGAGTCGGCGATCTCCACGCGGCACCGGGTGGCCGCGAAGCCACCGCGCCGGACGCTCTCGGCCGCCAGCCCGACGGGCTCGGGTGCGACCGCGTCGACCGACGTCTGGATCACCGACAGCGGTACGCCGGCGCCGAGCAGCGCTCCGAGGAGCATGTCGCCGGAGGCTCCCGCCGACGCGTCGATCCACAGCGTGGTCATCGCGCCGCTCGGCGTGCGATCCGGGCGGCGGCGACCCCGGCGCCGTACCCGTTGTCGATGTTGACCACGGTGACGCCCGGCGCGCAGGAGTTGAGCATGGCCAGGAGCGCCGCCAGGCCGCCGAACGACGCGCCGTAGCCGACGCTGGTCGGCACCGCGATCATGGGGACTCCGACGAGGCCGCCGACCACCGAGGGCAGCGCGCCCTCCATGCCGGCGACCACGACGAGGCAGTCGGCGGCGGCAAGCTGATCCTGGACGGCGAGCAACCGGTGCAGACCCGCGACACCGACGTCGGTCACCACCTCGGCGCCCGCGCCGTGCACCCGCACCGTGAGCGCGGCCTCGGCGGCGACCGGTAGGTCGGAGGTGCCCGCGGCGACCACCACCACGCGGCCCCTCGGCGTCGGCAGCGGGCCCCACGTGAGGGCGCCGGCGATCTCGTCGTGGACGATCCCCGGCAGCGACTCGAGCGCGGCCAGGGCCGCCTCGGGGCTCACCCGTGTGGCGAGGACGGCGCGGTCGGGGTGCGCCTCGTGCAGCGCGGTGAGGATCGCCACCACCTGCGCGGCGGTCTTGCCGGCGCCGTACACGACCTCCGGGTCGCCGGTGCGGGCCGCGCGGTCGAGGTCGACGCGCGCGAACCCGAGGTCGTGGATGGGCTGCTCGGGCACGGGAGAAACGGTAGCCGCGGGCCGCATCCAGATGAACTTTGCCCCATCTCCGTCGACATCGCCGAGGCGCGGGTGTGGACTGGCCGAGAGGGTCGAGCCATCACCATCAAGGGAGAGCACGATGACCACGATCGAGTCCTACGCCCAGGGAGCACCCTGCTATGTCGAGCTGATCACGCCCGACCCGAACGCCGCGAAGACCTTCTACGGCGGACTCTTCAACTGGAACCTCAGCGACATGCCGGTCGCCGAAGGCGCCACCTACACGACCGCCGCCCTCGGCGAGAGGTCGATCGCAGGCATCTCGCCCCAGATGCCCGAACTGGCGGGTCACCCGGCCTTCTGGGGCGTCTACCTCGCCGCCGACGACGTCGACAAGACCTGCGCGCAGGTCGAGGCCGCCGGTGGCACCATCGAGGCCGCCCCGTTCGAGGTGATGGACCTGGGGCGGATGGCCTCGATCCAGGACCCGACCGGAGCACGGTTCAACCTCTGGCAGGCCCGCAGCCACCACGGCACCGCGGTCCGGGGCGAGGTAGGCACGCCGATCTGGAACGAGCTGGTCACCCCCGACCTGGCGAAGGACAAGGCCTTCTACTCCGACGTCCTGGGCGTGACGTGGCAGGACCAGTCGATGGAGGGCATGGAATACACCGTGATGTGCGGCTCCGACGGCAACCAGTGCGCGGGCGCCTACGCACCGGGTGGCGACATGCCCCAGATGCCACCGCACTGGAACGTCTACTTCACCGTCGAGGACACCGACGCCAGCCTCAGCCGGGCCGAGGAGCTGGGCGGCCGGACCGTGGCGCCGGCGTTCGACGTACCGACCGTCGGCCGGATGGGGATGGTGGCCGACCCGCAGGGCGGGATGTTCTGGGTGATGGCTCCCGACCCCGCGATGATGGGCTGAGCGCCGCCGCAGACCGGCCCGCCGCAGACCGGCCCGCCGCAGACCGGCGCTGAGCCTGCTTCAGCGCCGGTCGGGAGCCGCGGGGTAGACCCCGAGGATCTTCACGTCGGTGGTGAAGAACGTCAGCTCCTCGAGCGCGCGCGCCAGGCCCGGCTCGCTGGGGTGGCCGTCGACCTCGGCGAGGAACTGGGTCGCGGTGAACTCCCCGCCGACCATGTAGGACTCCAGCTTGCTCATGTTCACGCCGTTCGTCGCGAAGCCGCCCAGCGCCTTGTAGAGCGCGGCGGGCAGGTTGCGCACGTTGAAGACGAACGACGTCACGCACGGCACCGACCCTGACGCCGGCGCCACGAAGTCGCGGGAGAGGACCACGAAGCGGGTGGTGTTGTGGTCCTCGTCCTCGATGTCCTTGGCGAGGACCTCGAGGCCGTAGATGTCCGCGGCGAGCGGCGGGCTGATCGCGGCCATGGTCACCTCCCGCGCCTCGGACACCTCGCGTGCGGCGCCGGCGGTATCACCGGAGACCACCGGGGTCAGCCCGTGCTCGCGGATGATCCGGCGGCACTGGCCGAGAGCGTGCACGTGGCTGTGCACGGTGCGGATGTCGGCCAGGCTCGCGCCGGGCACGCCCAGCAGGTCGTAGCGGATCCGCAGGAAGTGCTCCGCGACGATGTGCAGGCTCGAGGACGGCAGCAGATGGTGGATGTCGGCGACGCGGCCGGCGAGGGTGTTCTCGATCGGGATCATCGCCAGGTCGGCCGTCGGCTCAACCCCGTCTGTGCCCTCGACGGCGGCGAAGACGTCCTCGAACGACGCGCACGGGACCGACTCCAGGCCGGGGAAGTACTCCTGGCAGACGATGTGTGAGTTGGAGCCCGGCTCGCCCTGGTAGGCGATGCGTCGCAGATCGGTCACCAGAGAAGTCTACGGTTGGCCTCGTGGTCGTCCTGGTCCTTCTCACGCTCCTGATCGCCCTCGCGGCCCTCTCGGTCGCCGCCCTGCTGTGGCGGCGCCTGCGGTCGTACGACGAGGGGCCCGGCGCTCCGCTACCGGCCGACGTGGCGGGGCTGCGCGCCGAGGTGGCCGCCCTGCGCACGGAGGCCGCAACCTCGCTCAAACACCTGGCCGTCGTGCGCTACGACGCGTTCGGCGACATGGGCGGCCAGCTGTCGTGGTCGATGGCGGTCGTGGACGATGGGGGCGACGGCGTCCTGCTGACCTCGATCCACGGTCGTAGCGATGCCCGCTCGTACGCCAAGTCGCTCGCCGGATGGAGCTGCGCCCAGCAGCTCTCGCCGGAGGAGGAGAAGGCGGTCGAGCAGGCTCGCGGCTCGCGCTGAGCTCAGGCGGCGCGCGTCCTCGGAACCCGCACCAGGAGGCGCCCGTGGATGCAGCGCATGCGCAGCTCGCGGCCCGCGCCGAGGGTGTCGCCGTCGAGCTCGCGTGGGGTGTCTCGGTCGGCGCGGATCGCGACGGTGTGCCCGCGCATCCGGTTCACGAGCGCGTCGGTACGGGGGTGCCGGGTGAGGATCCGCCAGGCCAGCGGCAGCCATGACCAGAACCGCTGCGGGTGCAGCATCACGACGTCGAGCAGGCCGTCGTCGATCCGGGCGTCGGGCAGCAGCGGCATCCCCGCGGTCAGTGTGCCCACGTTCCCGACGACCACGGTGCGGGCGCGATGGCGCGAGTACGGGCCGTCGTCGAGGGACACCTCGAGCCGCACGGGGGGGAACATCAGGCCTCTGAAGCCGCTCACGACGTAGGCCATCCAGCCGATCCGGTTCTTCAGCCGCTCGTCGACGCCCTCCATGATCGCGGCGTCGAACCCCATCCCGGCCATCACGAGGAAGTGCGTGTCGTCGATGCCGTCGCCACTGACCTCGACGAGGTCGATGGCGCGGTCCTGACCGTTGAGGGCGACGTCGATCGCGGCGCGTAGGTAGAGCGGGATGGAGAGGTTCCGGGCGAGCAGGTTGCCCGTGCCGGCCGGGATGATGCCGACCGCGATGCCGGTGCCGGCCAGCTCCGCGCAGACCTCTCGGACCGTCCCGTCACCGCCGCAGACGAGAACCAGATCGGCGCCGGCGGCCGAGGCTGCCGCGGCCATGCCCGTGCCCGAGTCGCTGATCGTCGTGTAGTACCAATCCGGTGGGTCCCATCCGGACTCGCCGGCCAACTGGGTCACCACGCTGCGGAACTGGCGCACCGACTCGACCTTGACAGGGTTGAGTACGACGGCGAGCCGTCGCCCGCGGGGCGCGGAGTCGAGCGGCGGCAGCGGCCTGGAGGCGGCGGTGCTGCGGGGCAACGGGCTGTACGTCGCCAACCCCAGCAGCACGATGCCCCCACCGAGCAGGGCGCCGCCGACGACGTCGGCCACGTAGTGGCGGCCGAGGAGGAGCCGGTCCAGGGCGATGGCCACCACGACCAGGCCGAGCAGGAGCTGGTCGAGACGACGGAGGCTCCGGCGCCGTACGAGCATCTGGACGACGACGGCGAGGACGCCCGCCAGCGCGGTCGCGGCCGTCACGTGTCCGCTGGGGTACGACGTATGGGCCGTGATCTCGCCGGCCGAGACCTGCCACGGGGGCCGGGGCACGGCGAGCAGCCACGCGAAGAGGTGGTGGAGCACGATGGCCACCACCACGGTCGCCGCCACGAAGATCGCGGCCCGGCGGTGACGGTGCAGCAGTGCCAGCGAGATGACGGCAGTGGCGGCGAGCACGGGCAGCGTGCTGAAGGCCCGCTCGATCCCGCGGAGCAACTGGAGCCGGGTGCCGTGGGTGACCGCGGAGGCGTGCCACGCGGGCTCGCCCCCCGCCTTGACCGCGAGACCGAGGGCGAGGCAGGCCACCAGGCACGCGACCCCACTCCACAGCAGGCGGCGTCGTACGGCGGCGGGCACGGCCAGAAGCCTACGAGACGATCGGCTGGCGGCTCGGCGCCTGCCCGATCGGAGGGTGTCGTTCCTCTAGGGTGGAGGCATGGCCAGCACCTCTGGAGACGTCGCCGCGCCTGCTGTCGGCCCGGGTGTCGAGACGGCGCACGCGGTGATGCAGGCGATGGCCCGGTTGCGCGCGCGGCTCCGGCTGGAATCGCTCGCCGACGAGTTGCCGCTGTCGTGGTCGCAGCTGGCCACGCTGGTCCGGATCGTCGACGAGGGTCGCACGACGACCTCCGAGCTCGCTCAGGCCGAGCACGTCCGCCGCCAATCGATGGCCGAGACCGTCGCCGCGCTCAAGAACGCCGGCCTCGTGGTCACCGCGCCCGACCCGAGTGACGGCCGCAAGGCCCTGATCTCCGCCACCGCCGAGGGACGCGAGCTGCGCGTCTCGATCCCCGCGGCGAGGGGCGCCTGGCTGGGCGCGGCGATCGACGCCGGGCTCAGCGTCCCCGAGCGCGAGCTGCTCGCGGCGGCCGCCAGGCTCATGGAGCGGCTGGCGGATGCCCAGCCCGCCGGCCGCCAGCCGTAGCGTTCAATCGGTGTGAGTCCGGTCGGCGTCGGCGGATAGGCTCACCTCCATGATCGACCCGAGGATCCTCCGCGAAGACCCCGACCGCGTCCGCGCCTCGCAGCGCAAGCGCGGAGCGAGTGAGTCCGTGGTCGATGACGCCCTCGATGCGGACAAGGCGCGACGGGAGGCGATCGTCGCGTTCGAGGCGGTCCGGGCCGAGCAGAAGAGCATCGGCAAGGAGGTCGCCCGGGCGAAGGGCGAGGAGAAGGCCGCCCTGCTCGAGAAGACCAGGGCGCTCGCGGCGCAGGTCAAGCAGCTCGAGGCCGCCCAAGGCGTCGCGGAGGTGGCGTGGACCACGGCGCTCAAGGCGATCGCCAACATCACCGCCGAGGAGACGCCGGCCGGCGGGGAGGAGGACTTCGTCGTGCTCGAGACCGTCGGCACGCCGCGCGATTTCGCCGCCGAGGGGTTCGAGCCGCGTGACCACGTCGAGCTCGGCCGGATGCTGGGCGCGATCGACCTCGACCGGGGCGCGAAGGTCAGCGGCAGCCGGTTCTACTTCCTCACCGGCGTCGGCGCCGAGCTGGAGCTCGCGCTGGTCAACCTCGCGATGGAGCAGGCCCGCGAGGCGGGCTTCACCCAGGTGATCGCCCCAGCGCTGGTGCGCCCCGAGGCCATGGACGGCACCGGCTTCCTCGATCAGGCGGCCGACGACGTCTACAAGATCGACGGCGAGGACCTCTACCTCGTCGGCACCTCGGAGGTGCCGATGGCGGCGTACCACTCCGAGGAGATCCTCGACGGCAGGTCGCTGCCGCGGCGCTATGCCGCTTTCAGCTCGTGCTTCCGCAAGGAGGCCGGCAGCCACGGCAAGGACACCAAGGGCATCATCCGGGTGCACTGGTTCGACAAGGTCGAGATGTTCGTCTACACCACCGTCGAGGAGTCGTACGCCGAGCACGAGCGCCTGCTCGCGTGGGAGCGGGCGTTCCTCGACAAGCTGGAGCTCGCCTATCAGGTGGTCGACATCGCCGCGGGCGACCTCGGGCCCTCCGCGATCCGCAAGTTCGACTGCGAGGCGTGGATCCCCACCCAGGGCAAGTACCGCGAGCTCACCTCGACCTCGAACTGCACCGAGTTCCAGGCCCGGCGGCTCAACATCCGCGGTCGCTTCGACGGCGACGTGCGGCCGGTCGCGACGCTCAACGGCACGCTGACCGCCATCACGCGGGCGATCGTCGCCATACTCGAGACGCACCAGCAGGCCGACGGATCGGTCAGGGTCCCCAAGGCACTGCAGAAGTGGCTCGGCCGCGAGGTCCTGGAGCCCCTCGAGAGCGGACGCTGAGCCTTGCCGACACGCGCGCTGGGGCCGGGGCACGTCGACGGCGCCGAGTATGTCCACGGCTGGCGCCCGAAGGTCATCGCGCTCGACATCGACGGCACCCTGGTCAAGTGGGCCGACGGCACCGGGGTGAGCACCGAGGTGATCGCGCCTGCCGTGTACGACGCGATCAATCGCGCGCACGACTGCGGAGCCCACATCGTGCTCGCCTCCGGCCGCTCCCCGCACGGCATGACCCGCGTCGCCGACATGCTGGACCTGCCGCGCGACGGCGAGGACAGGCTCTGGATCGTGGCCTCCAACGGCGCCGTGATCCTGCGGTACCCGCCGATGGACGTCGTCCACGAGGAGACCTTCGACGCCGCCCCGGCCGTGCGGGCGATCATGCGCGAGCAGCCCTCCGCGCTGGTCGCGGTGGAGGAGCGCGGCGTCGGCTACCGGCTCAACGACCACTTCCCGCCCGGGGAGCTCTCCGGTGAGATGATCGTGACCCCGCTGGAGGAGCTGATCTCCAACCCCGTCTCCCGGGTCATCATCCGCAACCCGTCGGCGCGGGCCGAGGACTTCATCGAGCTGGGCCGGCGACTCGGGCTCCAGGGCATCTCGTACGTCGTCGGGTGGACCGCGTGGCTCGACCTGGCGCCCGTCGGGGTGTCCAAGGCGTCGGGTCTCTCCTATGTCGTCAACCAGCTCGGGCTCGAGCCGGGCGACGTGCTGGCCATCGGCGACGGTCGCAACGACATCGAGATGCTCACCTGGGCGGGTCGTGGCGTCGCAATGGGGCAAGCGATCCCCGAGGTGCACGAGGTGGCCGACGCGATCACCGCATCCGTGGACGACGACGGCGCGGCCGTGGAGATCGGGCAGTGGTTCTGAGCCTCGAGCCGGTCCGCTCGCTGCGGCTGGTGCTGCCGCTGTGGACGGCCACCGACGTCGCGGCTATTCGGGGCCGCGCCGAGGCCGTCGTCAACGGCGGGGAGCGCGCGCCCTACCGCAGTCCGTCCGGCCTGGAGTGGCACCGCGACTTCCCGCGGACCGACGACGTCGACGCGGCGTGGCTGTGGCGGGAGGACGATCCCTGGGGGCCGCGCTCCATCGTCCGTGGGAGTACCGTGCTCGGCTCGATCGGCTTCTTCGGGCCGCCGGAGGGCGACCCGAAGGACGACGCGGAGGTCCCGGAGGTCGAGGTCGGCTACGGCCTGGTGCGGGAGGCCTGGGGCTGGGGCTTCGCCACCGAGGCATTGCGCGCGCTGCTCGCCGAGACCGACGCGATGGGGGTACGCGTGCGGGCCGCCGTACGCCCCGAGAACAAGGCCTCGCTCCGCGTACTCGCCAAGTGCGGCTTCACCCAGCTGCGCGGCAGCACCGAGGACGGCGAACTGGTGATGGCCCGCGCGCTCCCGCTCCCGCGACCCGTCTCCCCGTGATCCGCGAGAAGTCACTTCGTTACAGCCGAGACGTCAGTTCGTGACAGCCGAGAAGTCGCCCGGTGACACCCGAGAGGTCAGTTTGTGACTCCACCGCTGTCACGGGGCGACCTCTCGCATGTCACAGAGCGACCTCTCGGCTGTCACGGGGCGACTTCTCGCATGTCACAGAGCGACCTCTCGGCTGTCACGGGGCGACCTCTCGCATGTCACGGAGTGACTCCTCGGCTGTCACGGGGCGACCTCTCGGCGGAGAAAGGGGGTGAGGAGAGAATGTCTGGCGTGCAGCGACTCCCCCGCCTGGTGGCCACCGACCTCGACGGCACGCTGGTGCGTAGCGACCGCACGCTGTCGCCGTACACGATCGAGGTGTTGCGGCAGCTCGACGCGCGCGACGTCCCGGTCGTCTTCGTGACCGGCAGGCCGCTGCGCTGGACCGAGGAGGTCTTCGACCACGTCGGCAGTCACGGGATCGCGGTGGTCTCCAACGGCGCGCTGGTCTGGGACGTGACGGCGAGCGCGCCGCGCCTGCAGCGCCCGATCGAGGGGTCGGTCGCCGTCGAGGTCGCCGAGATCCTGCGTACGGCGATCCCCGGGTCCGCGTTCGGCGTGGAGACCATGCGCGGGTTCGGGATCGAGCCCGGGTTCGTGCAGACCTTCGTGGCCGACGTCCCACGACGAGGTCCGCTAGCCGACCTGGTCGACGGACCGGTCCTCAAGCTGCTGGCCAAGCATGAGGAGCTCGGCGCGGACGCCTTCGCACGGACCGCCGCGGAGCTGGTCGGCGACCGGGTCTCGGTCACGCACTCCTCGGGCGTGGCGCTGCTCGAGATCAGCGCCCCCGGGGTCACGAAGGCCTCGACCCTGGCGTTGATCTGCGCCGAGCTCGGCATCGACCCGGCCGACGTGATCGCCTTCGGAGACATGCCGAACGACCTGCAGATGCTCGGGTGGGCGGGCACGTCGTACGCCATGGCGGACGCGCACCCCGAGGTCGTCGCGTGCGCGATGCACATGGCTCCCGGGCACGACGACGATGGCGTAGCACGAGTGCTGGCGGGGCTATTCGACCTGTGACCTGACAAGATGGCGGCATGCGTCGCCTGCTCTCCGTCCTCGGCACCCTCCTCGTCGTCGGGGCCCTCAGCCCCGTCGCCGCGGGCCACGCCGCGGCTGCGGGAAGCACGCCGCAGAGCGTCGCCGCCCGCTGCGGCGCCTGGTCGGGCCGCACCCTCACCGCCGCGGACCGCCAGGCCGTACGCCGCACCCGGACGGCCGCGGACGAGGTCTTCGAAGGCCAGGTGACGCTGCCCTCACGCGCGGCGGCGCGGCACGACCTGCAGCTGCGGGTGCACGTGCTGGCCATCTGGAAGGGCACGGTCCAGCCGCAGACGAGGGTCACCGTCACGTTCCGCTACGGCCCGTGCCGCACCTGGACGCTGGCCCACCGCGTGCACGAGGAGTATCTCTTCTTCCTCACCCGTACGGCGGCGGGGCGACTCGTCGCGGCAGGCAACGAGCCCCGGATCGTCGCCCACACCGCGGCCCTGGTCCAGGAGCTCGGGAAGGCCAGCAGCGGCACCACGCCGCCGCCGCCGCTCCCGCCGGTCACCTTCACGTCCACGGGCGCCGTCGCACCCCGCCCGTTCCTCAAGGTCGCGGCACCCGGCATCGCGCTGCTGATCATCGGCGTCCTCGGCCTGATCGTGGTCGGCCGGCTCGGGCGCCGAGGGCTCTAGACGTCCCCCAGGCGCCCGCGACGTCCCCCAGGCCGCCCGCGGGCCGGCCCGGCCCGCTGCCCGCACCCGCCGGGACACCATCGAGCTGTGCACCCGGCTGCCACCCGGGCGGTCGGAAGAGGTAGCCGATCCGGTCGCGCCAGCACGCGGCCCCGCGCACATCGCGCAGGAGCGCCGCGTAGTCGCCGTACTGGAGCTTGATCAGGTTGTAGGTGCCCACCTGGTAGGTCAGTCCGTAGCGGGGCTGGAAGAGCTCGGGCTGGAAGGTGCCGAACAGGCGATCCCAGACGATGAGGATCCCGGCGTAGTTCTTGTCGAGGTAGATCGGGTCCGAGCCGTGGTGCACACGGTGGTGCGACGGGGTGTTGAAGATCAGCTCGATCGGCCGCGGCAGGGTCCTGATCGTCTCGGTGTGGACGAAGAACTGGTAGATCAGGTTGATCGCGAACGCCACGTAGAGCGACATGGGAGAGATGCCGACGAACGGCAGCGGCAGGAAGAAGACGAACTCGAACCACGGGTTCCACTTCTGCCGCAGTGCGGTGGCGAAGTTCATGTACTCACTGGAGTGGTGCGCCTGGTGGGCCGCCCACCCCACCCGCGCGCGGTGCACGAAGCGGTGGTTCCAGTAGTAGGCGAAGTCGACCGCCAGCACGCTGAGCAGCACGCCCCACCACGTCATGGGGACGTGCCACGGTGCGACGTACGCCCAGATCCCGACGTAGGCCACGAACATCATGATCTTCACCAGCACGGAGCTGACCAGCGAGCCGAGCCCCATCAGGATCGAGGCGCGGGCATCCTTGGCGAGATAGCCGGTCAGGTTGTCGTCGTGGTCGAGCCACTTCAGGGCGGCCAGCTCGATCGCGATGCAGAGGAAGAAGAACGGCACCGCGTAGGTGACCGGGTTCTTCCACGGATCCAGGATCTCGTGCATGACCTCTCCTCGACGGACGGGGCTCCCCAGCAGGCACCCATATGACTCTGTAGTAAGTTACCCCGAGGTCACATCATCTGGCTAGGATCGCTTCCATGTCACGCGCCAATGCCGGCACCAAGGGAGTGCCGCGAGCCGACCGGGAGGCCCAGATCGTGCGTGCGGCCGCGGAGATCTTCGGCGCGGAGGGGTTCGGTGGTACGTCGGTGGCCGTGGTCGCCGAGCGCGCCGGCATCAGCAAACCACTGATCTACCAGTACTTCGGCTCCAAGGAGGGCCTTTTCTCCGCCTGCGTCCATGAGGCCGGCCAGGTCCTCGGAGACGAGATCGAGCGGATCGCCGGGCTTGGCGCCGTCGGCCTCCAGCGCGCGCTCAACACCCTCGACGGCATGTTTCGGCTGCTCGAGCCGCAGCCGTGGGTGTGGCACATCCTGTACGACCCCACCGCCCCGCGCGAGGGCCAGATCGCCGACGAGATCACCGGCTACACCGACCGGATGCAGCGCCTCGCCGAGGAGGGCGTGGCCGAGATGATGCGGGCGGCGGGCAACGACGATCCGCTCGATGCCGCCGCGCTGACCGCGGCGTGGCTGCGGATCGTCGACGCGCTGGTCACCTGGTGGGCCGACCATCCCGACGTCTCCCCGGCCGAGATGTCCGCCCGCTGCGTGCGGATCTTCGCCGCCGTCGTCGGGGCGGAGCTTCCGGCAGGAGCCGATGTGGCGGTGCGCGCATGAGTACGTCGTGGGGCCGGGAGATCCAGTCGGCCATCTATCGCGCCGGGCTCTTCGGCCGGCGTCCCGTCGTCCCGACGCAGGCCGACGAGCTCGCCGCCGCGGCCCAGCGCGTGATGAGCCGGCAGGCGTGGGCGTACGTCGCCGGCGGGGCCGGCCGGCAGCGCACCGTCGATGCCAACGTCGCCGCGTTCAGCCGCTACCGGATCGTGCCGCGGATGCTCGTCGACGTCACCGAGCGCGACCTCGGCGTCGAGCTGCTGGGGCGAAGGCTGCCGGCGCCGGTGCTGCTGGCGCCGATCGGGGTGCTCGAGATGGCGCACCCCGAGGCCGATCGGGCGGTTGCGGCGGCGGCCCGGGCGGTCGGCCTGCCGATGGTCATCTCGACCCAGGGGTCGGTGCCGATGGAGGAGACGGCCGCGGCGCTCGGGCCGACTCCGCGGCTCTACCAGCTCTACTGGAGCAGCGATGAGCGCGTCGTACGCAGCTTCGTCGAGCGTGCCGAGCGGATCAACGCCGACGCCATCGTGGTCACCCTCGACACCCATGTGCTGGGCTGGCGCACCCGGGATCTCGACCTCGGCTACCTGCCGTTCGCGCGCGGCGAGGGGATCGCCCAGTACACCTCCGACCCTGCCTTCCGCGCCGAGGTCGACCGGCGCTTCGCCACCGCCGGCGAGGGCACGGCCGTGCCGCGCCCGCGGCTGGCCGAGGTGCCGGCGGCGCTGCGGTCGCTGGCCTCGATCCGGCGGCACTGGCCCGAGCGGGTGGGGCTGCGCGACCCGCGGCCGCGCACGGCGGTCGAGACGTTCCTCGACGTCTTCTCCCGCACCGACCTCACCTGGTCCGACCTCGCCCGCCTCCGCGAGATGACGTCGCTGCCGATCTACCTCAAGGGCCTGCAGCATGCGGGCGACGCCGCGCTCGCCATCGAGTACGGCGTCGACGGCATCGTGGTCAGCAACCACGGCGGGCGCCAGGTCGACGGCGCGATCGCCTCGCTCGACGCCCTCGGGCAGATCGTGGCCGAAGTCGCCGGCCGGATGCCGGTGCTGTTCGACAGCGGGGTCCGCAGTGGCGCCGACGTCGCCATCGCGCTGGCGCTGGGCGCCGATGCCGTACTGCTCGGCCGGCCGTGGGTCTACGGCCTCGCGCTGGCCGGCGCCGACGGCGTCCGGGCGGTGCTGGAGCATGTGATCGCCGAGTTGGACCTCACCCTCGCACTCGCCGGGGTGGCGAAGGTCTCCGAGCTCGGTCCCGACCTGCTCGCCTGACGTCAGCGCCGGCCCGGGGCGAAGAGGGACGCGATCGTCGCGACGCCGACAGCGCCGGCACCGGTGAGGAGCGCAGGGCCGATGGCACCGGCGTACCCGGTCGGGCTGATCTGGCCGCCCGCGGCTTGGAAGACAGCGACCAGCAGGGCGACACCGAGGGCCGTGCCGAACTCCCGCAGCGTGGAGTTCGCGGAGCTGGCGGTGGCGAAGTCGCCCTCCGGGAGACCCTGGAGCACCGCGGTCGAGCTCGGCGCGAACGTCAGCCCCATCCCGACTCCTGCGAGCAGGAGGGCCGGCACGAACCCGGAGTACGCCGCGCCCGTCTCCGTCAGCCTCGCGAACCACACCAGGGATGCGGTCTGCAGGACCAGCCCGACCGCCATCGGGAGCCGCACGCCGACCCGCCCGGCGAGGAGACCGGCGATCGGTGCGACGACCATCGGCGCGGCCGTCCACGGCAGGGTGCGTACGCCGGCACCGAGCGGGCTGTAGCCCTGGACCACCTGGAGGTACTGCGAGAGCAGGAAGACCGTGCCGAACATCCCGATCGTGAACATCAGACTCACGATGTTCGCGACGGTGAAGCCGCGCGAGGCGAAGAGCCGCAGCGGCAGGACCGCGTCGGCCCGGCGCCGGGCGTGGAGCACGTAGAGCGGCAGCAGGACAGCGGCCGCGACCATCGGGCCCAGGACCCGGGTCGAGCCCCAGCCGTCCTCGTTGCCGTGCACGATGCCCCACACGCCTCCGAAGACCGCGCCGCCCAGGAGCAGCGTGCCGAGCGGGTCCAGGCGCTGCCAGACGCCCTTCGACTCCTGTACGGCGGCCAGCATCAGCGGCACGGCCACCACGGCCACCGGCACGTTGATCCAGAAGATCGCCTGCCAGCTGATGCCGTCGACCACCGCGCCACCGACCACGGGTCCGAGTGCGACACCCAGGCCCGAGACCCCTCCCCAGATGCCGATCGCCGCCGGCCGCAGTCGCTCCGGTACGGCGGCGGCCAGCAGGCTGAGGCTCAGCGGCATGATGGCGGCCGCGCCCAGCCCCTGGGCGGCCCGGGCCGCGATCAGTGCGTCGGGGGTCGTGCTCAGCGCGGACGCGATCGAGGCGAGCGTGAAGACGGTGACGCCGACGATCATCACGCGCCGCCGGCCCAGCCGGTCGCCGAGCGTGGCCATCGGCAGCATGAAGGTGGCGAACGTGAGGGTGTAGGCGTTCACGAACCAGGAGAGCTGGCTGACGCTCGCATGGAGGTCGGCGTGGATGACGGGCAGCGCCGTGGTCATGACGAGGTTGTCGAGCGTCGCCATGAACATCGGCAGCGACGCGGCGAGGACTGCGAGCCAGAGGGGCGCGCGCCGGACCGTACGGCGGGCGGGCGACTCGAGGGTGAGGGCCATCTCGGATCCTAGGTAGGCATTGAATGATTACAACGACCCTGACGACGGTAGTAATCGACTGATAACATGTCAAGGGTGAGCCCGAGAATGCCTGCCGACGAGCGCCGCGAGCTGATCCTCGACGCCGCGATGCGCGCCTTCGCCGCCGGTGGCTACGCCGGCACGAGCACCGACGTCGTGGCGAAGGAGGCCGGCGTCAGCCAGCCGTACGTCGTGCGGATGTTCGGCACCAAGCTGGAGCTCTTCCTGGCGGTCTTCGAGCGCGCGTGCCACCGCATCGACGCGGCGTTCCGCAGCGTGCTCGACGACGGCCCCTTCGATCCCGCCAGCGACGAGGACCGCCTGCGGCTGGGGCACGCCTACACGATGCTGCTCTCCGACAGCGATCTGCTGCAGGTGATGATGCACGGCTTCTCCGCCGGGAAGGTCCCCGAGATCGGCGCCCTGGGCCGCGACGGGATGGGCCGGATCTTCTCCACGCTCAAGGCCACCGGCTGGGACGACGAGCAGATCCGCGAGTTCGTCGCGCACGGGATGTTACTGACCGTGCTGCTCTCGATGGGCGCCCTCACCGACGCCGACGGGCCCCTGGGGGAGCTGGTGCGTGCGTGCGTCCCCGCGGAGGCCGAGGCCTCGGCGTACGCCGAGGCGTCGCGCGCCACCCGCTAGCCCGCCCGGTCGCTCGGGCTCACCCCGGCTGCTCGGCCCGGCGCCGTCACTCCTCCGCGACGCGGTGGGGGTTCGAGGTGCCGGAGATGTCGAGGATGCCCAGTGCCGTCTGGTCGGCCACCATGTCGATGTCGGTGATCAGACCGTCGACGACGGTGAACAGGAACACCACCTTGACCTCGCGGTGATGGATCCACGCCGCGCTCGCCCAGCCGTCGATGGTCACCGGCATCGCGCCGCGCGCTCCGTTGAACCGGTCGGCGACGGCCTCGCGCCCGCGGCGTACGTCGGCCCCCATCGCGGCACCGACCCCGTCGGCGTGCGTGGCGACGTCCGGGGCGAGCAGCTCCAGGAGCCGCGGCAGGTCACCGCCGCGCGCGGCCGCCAGGAACGCCTCGACGACGGCGCGATGCTCGCTGCGCTCCTCGACCAGATCGGCACCGCGCAGCCGCCGCCGGGCCCGCGAGGCGAGCTGCCGGACGGCGGCCTCCGAACGGCCGAGTGTCGCGGCGACCTCGTCGAACGGCACCCCGAAGAGGTCGTGCAGCACGAAGGCCACCCGCTCGATCGGCGAGAGCGTATGGAGGAGGACGAGCATCGCCGCGTCGACCCGGTCGGCCAGCAACGCGTCGGCCTCCGGGTCGTGACGCGGGTCGGCGCGATCCTCGACGAGGTCCTCCAGCGGCGCCTCGCGACGACGGCCCCGCAGCTGGTCCAGGCAGATCCTGGTCACCACGGTGGTCAGCCAGGCAGCGACGTTGCGGGGTGCGCTGTCGGCCGCAGCCAGGCGCAACCACGCCTCTTGGACGGCGTCGTCGGCCCCGGCCGGCGACCCGAGGATGCGGGTCGCGATGGCCCGCAGTCGCGGGCGCTCGGCCTCGAACTCGTCAGGAATCACGTTCACATCGTCTCCGACGTACGACGGAGGCGGAACGTGACATCCCGGTGTGACAACCCGGCGTCGTGCCCGATGCCACCCTTCGCGATGTCACATTCCGCAGCGGTCGCCCGTCGCAGGAACATGAACACTCTCGCCTCACTCGTCCAGTCCGTGCCCGACCTCGACGCCGCCACCACGCTCTACCGGGCCTGGCTCGGTGTCGAGCCACACACCACCGCGCCCTACTACGTTGGCTTCAACGCCGACGGCATGGAGTTCGGCCTCGCGCCGGCCCGCGACGGCGACCCCGCGTCGCCGGTGCCGTACATCGGCGTCGACGACATCGAGGCCGCGCTGGCCCGGGTCGTGGCGGCCGGCGGCACACACCGCTTCGGCCCGCAGGACGTCGGCGGCGGTACGACGATCGCCAGCTTCACCGATGCTGCCGGCGCGGTGCTGGGGCTGATCACCCGGCGCGCCGTGTGAGTGTCTGGTGGCCCCCATCGCGCGGGCGCCACACTCACAAGCCGAGCAATCCTCAGCTGGCGGCGGCCCGCAGCTTCTCCAGCAGCGGGCCGGCCGCCTGCTCGAGGAACTCCTGCTGGTGCTCGTCGCCGATCTGGCACACCGCGACGTCGGTGAAGCCGGCCTCCCAGTAGGGGCGGACCGCCTCGACGATCGCGTCGAGGTCGGGCCCGCACGGGATGGCGCCCGCCACGTCGTCGGGCGTCACGAACTGGGTGGCCGAGGCGAAGCCGGCGGTGGTCGGTAGGTCGGCGTTGACGTTCCAACCGCCGCCGAACCAGCGGAACTCGCGGTGGGCGCGCTCGACGGCCGTCTTCTCGTCCGGGTCCCAGCAGATCGGGATCTGACCGATCGCGCGCGCATCCTGGCCGATGCGCGGCGCGCCATCGACGGCGTTCCACTCCTGGACCACGTCGGGCCGCGGCTCCACCGCGATCAGGTCATCGGCCAGCGGCGCGAAGTGGTCGACCGCGCGCGGTCCGGCCACGGCCAGGGCGAGGCGCACGGGCTCGTCGGGCAGGTCCCAGACGCGCGCCGAGTCGACATGGAAGTGCGTGCCGCGGAACGTCACGATGTCACCGGCGTGCAGCTCGCGGATGATCGCCACCGCCTCCTCGAGCATCTCGTGGCGGGTCTCCAGCGCCGGCCAGCCCGTGCCGGCGGTGTGCTCGTTGAGGCTCTCGCCGCTGCCCATGCCCAGGGTGAACCGACCGTCGCTGAGCAGGCCCATCGTCGCTGCCTTCTGCGCCACGACGGCCGGGTGGTAGCGCATCGTCGGACAGGTCACGTAGGTCATCAGGCCCACCCGCTCGGTCGCGTGCGCCACCGCGCCCAGGACGCTCCAGGCGTACGGCGCGTGCCCCTGCTCGGTCAGCCAGGGCGAGTAATGGTCGCTGCAGACCTCGAAGTCGAAGCCCACGCCCTCGGCGCCGACGGCGTAGCGCACAAGCTCGCGTGGCCCGCTCTGCTCGGTCATCAGTGTGTAGCCGAAGTTCGTCATGACGCGGAGGTACCCGTTGGGCACTCGCGTAACGTCGATGCCATGACTCCGGCAGAGCTGCTGAAGGACGCCTTCGGGCGCATCGTCGAGAGCGGTACGGCGGTGGTGGACGGCCTCACCGACGACCAGCTGACCGAGCGGGTCCACCCCGAGGCCAACACCATCGCGTGGCTGGTCTGGCACCTGACCCGCGTGCAGGACGATCACATCGCCGACGTGGCCGGCACGGAGCAGGTGTGGACCGCGCAGGGGTTCGCGGATCGGTTCGACCTGCCGTTCAAGGACGGCGCGACCGGCTACGGCATGTCGAGTGACGAGGTCGGTCAGGTCCGCGTCTCCGCCGACCTGCTGACGGCGTACCTGCAGGCGACCCACCGGGCCACGCTCGCCTATCTGGACACCGTCGCCGACGGCGACCTCGACCGCATCGTCGATGACCGCTGGGACCCGCCCGTGACACTGGGCGTCCGGCTGGTGAGCGTGGTCAACGACGACACCCAGCACGTCGGCCAGGCGGCGTACGCCCGCGGGCTCCTCGACACGTAGGTCGGACGACCAGTAGGTCAGACGACCGCCGCGACCCTGCGCACGACCTTGTAGCGCACGAACGCCGGCACCAGCATCGCCACGGCCACGATGCCGACCATCACCAGCGCGCCTCCGCCGGCGGTCGTGGCCGCCGTACCGGCCGCGACGGCGATGCCGCCGTGCAGTACGTCGGCCAGCCGCGGGCCGCCCGCGACGACGACGGTGAAGACGCCCTGAAGGCGACCCCGGACGTTGTCGTCGGCGGCCTCCTGCAGGATCGAGGACCGGATCGCGGCCGACGCCACGTCCCCCGCTCCTGCGACCACCTGGAAGAACAGGCCGAGCACGAGCATCAGGGTCATCGCGTGCGGCGCCAGCCACAGCGTCACGCCGAAACCGAGGATGCCGAGCCCCCAGACGCTGATGCACCACAGCACGACGTACCCCTGCCGCTCGACATGGGAGAGCCAGCCGGAGAAGATGCCGCCGATGACGGAGCCGGCCGGGATCGCCGCGAAGAGCAGCGCCAGCACGACACCGCCGTCCGCGGGGCCACCGAAGGTCTGGTGCGCGATCTCGGGGTAGAGCGCGCGTGGCATCCCGAAGACCATCGCGATCAGGTCGACGACGAAGCTCATCAGCAGGACAGGCTTGGTGCGGGCGTAGGCGAATCCCTCCCACACCGACCGCAGGCCGGGCGCGCGCACGCCGGCGCTCGCGCCGACGACCGCGAGCCGCGGCAGCAGCACCACGGCGTACAGCGTCGCGAAGAGGGTGAACGTGTCGATGAGGTAGAGCCAGGTGTAGCCGGTGAACGGGATGAGTACGCCGGCCAGCAGCGGTCCCGCGATGGCGCCGGCCTGGAAGACGGTCATGGAGAGGCTGTTGGCGGCGGGCAGCTGCTCGTTCGGCAGCAGCGACGGCAGGATCGCCGAGCGCGCGGGCGAGTTGACCGCGAAGAACGCCTGCTGCACCGCGAAGAGGGTCAGCAACAGCCACGGATTGGTGTTGCCCATGCCCGCCTGCGCCCAGAACAGGGCGGAGGTGCCGATCAGGCCGAGGGTCGTGATGACCAACATCAGGCGCCGGTCGAAGTGATCGACCAGCGCCCCGCCGTACAGGCCGAAGACGATCAGCGGGACGAGGCCGAAGAAGCCCGCCAGGCCGACGTAGGCCGAGTTGCCGGTGTCGGCGTACAGCTGCGCCGGGACTGCCACGACGGTCAGCTGGGCCCCGACCATGGTGATGATCTGAGCGATCCACAGCCGGCGGAAGTGCCCATTGCGCAGCGGGCGCACATCGGCGACCAGGCCCCTCAATGACGACACGGTGACTCAACTTACGGCTGCGTGCTTTGCTTCCCGCAATCGAGATCGATGTGAGATTCGCCCCGGATCCGCGTGCGATGCCGGACGCGATGCCGCGTGCGATGTCGGATCGGGGTGGACCTGTTCGTGGAGTGGGTGGAAGGTGGCACAGGGCCACCCGCAACGCTCTGGAGGAGCCATGACGCAGTACTTCATCGCCACGTACGACAAGCCGGAGACTCGGTCGACGCCGCCCGAGCAGATGGCGCCGATCGCCGAGGCGGTGGGCGCCCTCATCGGCGAGGCCATCGAGACCGGCATCTTCGTCTTCGCCGGCGGCCTGCACGATCAGAGTGCCTCCACGGTCGTCGACCCGAGCGGCGCGCTGAGTGACGGTCCGTTCCTGGAGTCCAAGGAGTATCTGGGCGGCTTCACCGTCATCGACGTGCCCGACCTCGACGCCGCGCTCGCGTTCGCCCGGCGGATGGCCGCGGCCTGCACCCTGCCGCAGGAGGTGCGGCCGTTCCAGACCGAGGAGGAGTTCAACGAGCAGCTGCAGGCGGGGGGATGATCGAGGAGACCTTCAGGGACGCGTGGCCGCAGGTGGTCGGCGCCCTCGCCCGGCGTTTCGGTGATCTCGACATCGCCGAGGACGCCGCCGGCGAGGCGGTCCTCGTCGCGGTGCAACGCTGGCCGCAGGACGGTACGCCGCCCAACCCGGTGGGCTGGCTCATCACCACCGCCACCCACAAGGCGATCGACCGGCTGCGTCGCGAGGCCCGCGGCCAGGTGCTGCAACGCGAGGCCCAGCTCCTGGCCGACGGTCGAGAGCCGGCCCAGACCGGCCCGATCGAGGACGACACCCTGCGCCTGATGTTCGTCTGTTGCCATCCCGCGATCGCGTCGGCGGCCCGGGTCGCGCTGACGCTGCGGCTGGTCGCCGGCCTGACCGTGCCGGAGATCGCGCGCGCGTTCCTCGTGCAGGAGACGACGATGGGTCAGCGGATCACCCGGGCGAAGGCCAAGCTCCGGGACAACCGGGTCCGGTTCGGCATCCCCGATCGCGACGATCTGCCCGAGCGGCTCGGCGCCGTCCTCCAGGCGATCTATCTGGTCTTCAACGAGGGCTATCTCGCAGGCGCCGGCGAGGATCCGATCCGGGTCGAGCTGACCGGCGAGGCGATCCGGCTGGGCCGGCTGCTGCACTCGCTGCTTCCCGAGGACGGCGAGGTGGCCGGCCTGCTCGCGCTGATGCTGCTCACCGAGGCCCGGCGGGCGAGCCGGGTCTCCGCCGACGGCGAGCTGGTGCGACTCGACGAGCAGGACCGCGGCGGGTGGGACGCCGGCCTGATCTCCGAGGGGCAGCACCTCGTCCTCGAGCGGGTAGCGGCGTCCGCCCGCGGTGAGCCGGTGGGCGTCTACCAGCTCCAGGCGGCTATCAACGCGGTGCACACCGCCGCGCGCGACATCCGCGACACCGACTGGGCCCAGCTGGCGGTCCTCTACGACCGGCTCTACGCCGTACTGCCCACGCCGGTGGTCGCGCTGAACCGCGCCATCGTCACCGCCGAGCTCGACGGGCCGGAGGTGGCGCTCGCGGTCATCGACCGGCTGTCGCTGGACGGGTACCACGCCTTCCACGCCACCCGTGCCGACCTGCTCCGACGCCTGGGGCGCAGTGGCGAGGCGCGGGCGGCGTACGACCGTGCGATCGAGCTCGCCGGCAACCCGGCCGAGGTCAAGCACCTGGCCAGGCGCCGCGGCGAGCTGGTCAGCTGAATCTGCGCGGCTGAATCTGCGCGGCGCCGACGCGACGCGTCGTGGCAGGCTGTGCGCATGACGACCACGCCTGCGCCCCTCACCCTGCCGAGCAACGACCGGGCCGAGGCCTGGATCAAGGAGCGCGCCGGGGCTTCGCTCGCCGGTGCCCGCGCGCTGGCCGAGGGTCTGAAGAGCGCGCCGCCCGCGACGGCGCTGGAGGCCTTGAAGGTCTGGGACGAGGTCGCCCTCGCGCTGCACGGCACCGCCGGCATCGCGGGGCTGCTCTCCAACGTGCACCCCGTCGAGGCGGTGCGTACGGCGTGCGAGGACGCCGAGGTGCAGGTCGACAAGATGCAGACCGAGCTGAGCCAGGACGCCGACCTGTACGCCGTCTTCGCCGGGCTCTCCGCCGAGGGTCTCGACCCGCTGGCCGCGCGGTTCCTGGGCAAGGTCCTGCAGGACTTCCGCCGGGCCGGCGTCGACCGCAGCGAGCAGACCCGGGCCAGGCTGAAGGAGATCAACGAGCGGCTCACCGAGCTCAACCTGGACTTCTCGCGCATCACCCGCGACGACGTGCGGTCGATCAGGGTCTCTCCGGACCGGCTCGCCGGCCTGCCCGCCGACTGGCTCGAGGCGCATCCGGCCGGCGACGACGGCCTCGTGACGGTCACCACCGACTATCCCGACGCGCTGCCCACTCGGATGTTCGCCCACGACGCGGGCGTGCGAGGCGAGATGACGGCGGCCTCGATGGATCGCGGGTTCCCGCAGGCCGACCCGGTGCTCAAGGAGATCTTCGAGCTCCGCCACGAGCTCGCCACCCTGGTCGGCTACGTCGACTGGGCGTCGTACGACGCGGAGGTGAAGATGATCGGCTCGGGGCCCGCGATCCCGGAGTTCATCGACAAGATCGCCGACGCGGCGCAGGGCCCGATGGAGCGCGACCTCGCGGTGCTGGTCGAGCGCTACCAGCGCGACGTCCCGGGCGCGGCGGAGATCACCTCCGCCGACGCGCTTTACTACGAGGAGCTGGTGCGCAAGGAGCGGTTCGAGGTCGACTCGCAGGTCGTGCGCACCTACTTCGCGTTCCCGAAGGTGCGCCAGGGGCTGCTCGATGTCACGGGCCGCCTCTTCGGCCTGCGCTACGTCGAAGTGGCGGTGCCGACCTGGCACGAGGACGTCACCGCCTACGACGTCTACCGCGTCGGCGAGGACGAGCGCCTCGGTCGCATCTATCTCGACCTCCACCCGCGCGAGGGGAAGTACAAGCACGCCGCGCAGTTCGACCTCGCGCCAGGCCTGGCCGGCCGTGTGGTGCCCGAAGGCGTCCTGGTGTGCAACTTCTCCAAGGGACTGATGGAGCACGACCACGTGGTCACGCTCTTCCACGAGTTCGGCCACCTGGTGCACCACATCCTGGGCGGCCAAGGCGAGTGGACCCGCTTCTCGGGGGTCGCCACGGAGTGGGACTTCGTGGAGGCGCCGTCGCAGATGCTGGAGGAGTGGGCGTGGGACGCCGACATCCTGGCGTCCTTCGCCACCAACGAGGCCGGCGAGCCCATCCCCGCGGCGTTGGTCGAGCGGATGAGGCAGGGCGACGACTTCGGCAAGGGCTACCTCGCCCGGCAGCAGATGTTCTACGCCTCGATCTCCTACTGGTTCCACACCGAGCGCCCCGCCGACCTGACGGCCAAGATGATCGAGCTGCAGAAGAAGTACAGCCCGTGGCCCTACATCGAGGGCACCCACTTCTTCGCCGCCTTCGGCCACCTCGGCGGCTACTCCTCGGCCTACTACACCTACGCCTGGTCGCTGGTGATCGCGAAGGACCTCTTCAGCGCCTTCGACCCGAGCAACATGTTCGACCCCGAGGTCGCGGGCCGCTACCGCGACGCCATCCTCGCGCCCGGCGGCAGCAGGGACGCCGCCGACCTGGTCGCCGACTTCCTCGGTCGAGCCTTCACCTTCGACTCCTACGCCGCCTGGCTCGCCCGCTGAGCCGAGTTGTGAGTGTCTCCGAGGTCCATAGACCTCGGAGACACTCACAACCGAGGCCTTGTGGAGAGCCGTTCGCCCGTCGCCGCGGTTCCGGCCACGCTGATGTGCATGGTCGAGGCACTCGGGGGTCGCACGTGGCGCGGAATCGCGCGCGATCAGGCGGGCCTGATCACTCGCGCACAGTTGGCCTCAGCCGGTGTCGAGCGCTGGAGTGTTGCGCACCGGGTCGCCACCGAGCGCTGGCAGCGGCTGACGGCTACGGTGGTGGCGACGACGACAGGATCGCTCACGGTCGAGCAGCGTCTCTGGCTCGGGGTCCTGCACGCGGGTGCGGGGGCCATCGTGGGTGGCATCACCGCCGCCGAGCACGCCGGCCTCCGGAACTGGCATCGCGACGAGGCCGTCATCCTGGTGCCCTACGACAACGATGTTCCGGCGCCTGTGGCGGGGCTCCGCTTCGTCCGCACCCGCCGGGACACCGACGGTCTGCGCGCCCGTGGAGCGACGCCGCCCCGCGTCCGGATCGAGCCCGCCGTACTGATGTTCGCCGCCGCCGAACCGTCAGCTCGGACGGCGCAGGGAGTCCTGGCGGCGGTCGTGCAACAGCGGCTGACGGAGCCTGGAGCGCTCCGCGAGTGGCTGGAGCGGCTTGCGCCCCTTCGCCGGCCGAAGATGCTGCGCCAGGCGCTAGCCGACATCGCGGGAGGTGCACAATCCGTCGCCGAGATCGACGTCCGCCGGTTCTGCCGCCGCCATCGGTTCGCCCTTCCAGCGCGGCAGGTCAAGCGCCTCGACGCGACCGGTCGGCTTCGCTACACCGACTGCGAGTGGCAGCTCCCCGACGGGCGAACGATGGTGCTCGAGGTCGATGGCGCCTTTCACATGGACGTTGAGCACTGGGAGCACGACATGGCGCGGGAGCGCGCACTGACCGCGCCGGGCCGGGTCGTCATGAGGTGCACCGCACGCGAGCTGCGCGAGGATGACGGCGACCTCGCGCGGGACCTCGCCCGCCTCGGCGTCCCGCGCGAGTTGTGAGTGTGAGCGAGGACCATGGCCCTCGCTCACACTCACAACCCTCAGTGCACGACTTCGGCCTCGACACCGGAGTCGCCGAGGTCCGCCACGTAGTCGCCGGCCCGGGTCTGGTCGACGCCGTCGGGCAGGTGGACGGCCCGGAAGATCGGCGTCAGGACGACGGCGACCAGCACGTTGATGATGAACGCGACGAACCCGATGTAGACGATGTGCCCCAGGATCGGGGCGGTGGAGGAGCCGAAGTGGTGCTGGCCGTTCCCGGGCGTCCGCCAGGCCTCGATCGTGCCGT